>Ga0210040_10001606_pt1 | contig 33605 bp, 38 predicted proteins | sample CryGeyCG12114_NA_FD_185462 | JGI IMG/M metagenome (GOLD analysis project Ga0210040, IMG submission 185462) | Groundwater microbial communities from aquifer - Crystal Geyser CG19_WC_8/21/14_NA (SPAdes) (version 2) | ecosystem: Environmental > Aquatic > Deep subsurface > Groundwater | place: USA...
ATGAGAGTGACATTGAGAGGCGTAGAAGCATTGCATGATGGAAAACTAATTAAAAGATGGAAATATTGGAAACATGTTCTAAATATTGCTGTTGATTATAGCCTTGAAAAACACTTGTTATAGTACAGTATTTTAAATTTATTTATGAAAAATTTAATGTAAAAGAGGCGGCTCATCAGTCTAAGTACAGCGGTAGCTTTTAAAAAAGCTCCATAAAATTTATATAGATGTGGCCACCACTTATACACAGATTATTACACAAGAATACGATTTACTTTGTAGGTAGGTTATTATAGCAGTCTAATAATAATGCTACAACAAAATTTTAAATAATCCAAGAAAATGAAATCTGATACAAAAATTACAGAAAATGAAAAAAAGGAAAAAACAGAAACCACCGCAGAAAATGAAAAAAAAAAAGAAATACTCAGCAATGAACTGAAGCATATAGATATGAAAAAATTTAATGTTGTGCCACTCATTGAGGAATTTGAAAATACAGCATTTCAGGCGAGAAATTTAGCGACGGCTGCAAAAATTTATGAAAAGATGCTTGTTGATAAGAAATGTTCAGTTATACTTTGTCTGGCTGGCTCACTTTTCAGTGCCGGCTTAAAAGAGGTAGTTTATGATTTGGTTAAATTTAATATGGTTGATGCCATTGTCTCTACCGGAGCAATTATCGTGGATCAGGACTTCTTTGAGGCACTCGGTTTTAAACACTATGTAGGGACACTTTTAACTGATGACAAAATATTAAGGAAACACAGCATTGACAGAATTTATGATACCTATATTGACGAAGAAGAATTACGGATCTGCGATGAGACAATTGGAAAGATTGCCGACGAATTAGAACCAAAGCCATATTCTTCCAGAGAGTTTATAATTGAAATGGGAAATTTTTTGGATAAATTTAAACAACAATATCCTGCTGCTGAAAATTCTGTTGTATTGGAATGTTATAAAAAAGGCGTCCCAATATTCGTACCTGCTTTCTCTGATTGCAGCGCGGGATTCGGGTTAATTGAGCATCAGTTTAAGCGCGAAGGCAGGGAAAAGGTGACTATTGACAGTGCAAAGGACTTTCTTGAATTAACAAAAATCAAACTTGATGCAAATGAAACTGGCTTAGTTATGATTGGAGGAGGTGTTCCGAAAAATTTTGCACAGGATATTACTGTTGCAGCGGATGTATTAAGTAAATTTGTCAACAAAGAAGCGAAGATGCATAAATATGCGGTTCAGATAACTGTTGCAGATGAAAGGGATGGAGGATTGTCCGGTTCAACATTAAAGGAGGCACATTCATGGGGGAAGGTTGATAATAGATGGACGCAGATGGTTTATTCGGAAGCAACGATAGCACTTCCTTTACTTGCAAGTTATGTTTATCATAAAGGAGCATGGAAAAACAGAAAACCGAAGAATTACAATAAATTTTTATCTGAATGAAATTTATAAAATTTCTATCGTTATAATTGTTGGTGGAAATTTTGGATAACAGAGGACGAATATGACCTTTATGTCGGACTTATTCCGTGAATCGTGCAAATTTAATTTCTAAATTCTAATCCTCTCATAAATATTAAAAATGAGAGGAATTAACAAATCTGTAGTTTATAATTATCTGAAAAAATGCCATGTGGAAATAGGGGGTTATAGTGAAACCAATATTGTAAAGTTAGCCAACCAATTAATTTCTATAAATTTATGTTCCTTTTTATTTGGCACACAACTATAAAAAAGGCAGAAATTTTATCAATAATAATTTGATAAAATTTAAATGTATAATTATTAATAATTTGATAATTGTTAAAAATTGATAATTGTTAAAAATCTCGTATAATAAGCTGTAGTAGAAACAAACTCGGATAAATTTATTTTACCTTCATTTATCTTTATTCATTTCTACATTTAACAATTTAATTAATAAAATAATTAATAAAACCAAAAATTTAAAAAACAGATAAATTTACAATAAATTAAATAAAATCAGTAAAAGTAAAATGAAAAATAAAATAAATAATCAGAGAGAACATAAGGTATTTGTATTTTTTGTGGCTTTATCTTTAGGTATGTTGCTGTTGATTGGCACAAGTGTCCATGCAAGTTATTGCAAGGAACAGGAAGCTTTGGGCAAATCATGTATTATTACGTCTCCTATAAAATATCCTTTAAATATAACATTTTTGGAATGTGTCGTTGATGAAAATTGTATTGTCTATGTAACTGGAAATAACAAAAATATAAAAAACGTCAGTGTTGTCGTCAGCGGAGCAGTAAATGCACGAGGATATACCGATGATGCGGGAAAATTTAAATTTTCTCCCGACAAAGCAGGAAACATAAAAATAAAGGCCGAAAAGGAAGATTACTATAAAGCAGAAGTAAATTTTTCCATAAAGAAGAGCAGCAATGTTGAAATAAATATTCCGGATAATATAGAAACAAACAGAGAGATTAATATAAATGTAAAGAATTCAAAAGGAAAAGGCATAAAGACAAACATATCAATAGTCACACCAGACGGAAAAATAATCAGTGCGGAAACAGATAAATATGGAAATGCAAAATTTACCCCCGAAACACCCGGAAAACATAAAATAGTTGTTGATGACGAGAATTATAAAGGCGAAAAGGAATTTGCCGTTTATGGAAAATTAAATATTCTCTGTCCAAAGACAGTTAAATTTATGGATAAATTTACCGTTGATGTCGTTGATGAAAACAACAACACCGTTGATGTCCGGATTAAAATTTTGGAGTTAAATAAAGAAATAAAAAACAGAGAAGAAGTTGTTGCGGATAAGTGCGGAAATTTAAATCTGGTTGCAGAAAAAGAATATTATGAAATGGCATCAAAGACGATATCTGTGGAAAATAAGAAATTAAACCTGACCGGAAATACCCGATTAGATGCAAAAAAAGATTACATATATTTTGTAAGGGATGAAGATGGAAATCCTGTTAATGGCGTTAAAATTTTAATTAACGGAACTTATGCGGGAACAACAGATGTCAATGTAAGTGCAGTGATAAAGGCGGAAAATGTAGGAAAATATGTTTTGTCGGCAAAAAAAGAATGTTATGATGGCTCATCGCTGTCAGTTGAAGTAACGGAATTTTCGCTGCTGTCGTTATGGCCGTGGCTGCTGCTTTTATTATTGCTTCTCTTGCTTTTGCTGTTTTTCCTCTTGAGAAGGTATAAGAAAAGCAAAGAGGGCGAAGGCACTCCCGTAGTAGTGATGACCCCTTTTGGAATGATAACAAAATCAGTAAAAATAATAAAAAAAGAGGGGCTGGAAATTTTAGGTGCCTCACACGAACAAAGGATATATGTTTACCTTATTGCAGAAAAAGATATGAAAAACTGTAAACTTGCTGATGACATTACTACAAGTTTTGATATAAATGTAATGACATTGGGAGTTGAAAGGAGTGAAAACAAACTGACATTAAATCTCGGCAATATAAATAAAGGCGATGTGCGGATATTAAATTACATCGTAAATGGAATTTGCGAAATAGAAAACGCAAAAATTGTTTATGACGGTGGGGAGATAAATATTCCGACAAGGTATGTGTAAATAATAATTTTAAATTTAAAAATTAAAAGTGTTTCAGATTCAGACAAACCCGTTGGGGTGTTTTGCAGTCAGAGACGGAAAAATAATATCTCATAATAATTTTAAATTTAAAAATTAAAAGTGTTTCAGATTCAGACAAACCCGTTGGGGTGTTTTGCAGTCAGAGACGGAAAAATAATATCTCATAATAATTTTAAATTTAAAAATTAAAAGTGTTTCAGATTCAGACAAACCCGTTGGGGTGTTTTGCAGTCAGAGACGGAAAAATAATATCTCATCATTTATTTATTTCAAGGACAAGCTCAGAAATTGCAAAAGACCTTATTTATGCGAGAAAAAATTTACTTCCAGAAGAGCGTAAAATAGTAGGAGAATTAAGTAAATCCAAAACCGGCTGTGAAATCGGTCTAAAAAACTGTGAGAGGGCAAAGCATGACGAGCAGGACAAAACAAAATTTGAAAATGTCTGTTTTGTTGAAATTCCCATGTCAAAAATTATTCCGATTGAAGAGATAGCAGAACAAATTATGATGGAGCGGGACGAATTAAAAAGATTGACTTGGTCGGTAAATTTGGAGATAACAAAAGAAGAGATGAGGGTACCTGAAATTGATAAAGTAGCAATTCAGTTAATCAGCACGATAGACGAATTAAATAATATAGTAAATTTAATGAATGAACAACTGCACGAATATTACGGGGCATATTTTCCGGAAATTGATGCGATCGGCGATCATGAAATTTATGCATCTGTTGCTGCACTCGGAAACAGGGAAAATTTAGATCTGAAAAATATAAATTTAAGCGAAAAAATAAAGAAAAAAATAAGAAGGGAAGGTCTGGCATCGTTCGGAATGAAATTAGAGGATAAATATGTAAGTGGTGCATCACTTTTTGCAGGTGAAATTTTAAATTTATATAAGTTAAAGGCAGAACTTGAGGAAAATTTAAAAAGAGTAATTACCGAAATATCGCCAAACCTCACATATCTTGCCGGACATATGCTCGGAGCAAGATTATTGCTGCGTGCTGGTTCTCTTGAAAAACTGGCTTTTATGCCGGCAAGTACAGTTCAAATGCTCGGAGCGGAAAAATCCCTTTTTAAATTTTTAAGAACGAAAAAACTCCCTCCGAAACACGGAATAATATTTACTCTGCCTGACATAAGCGCCGCACAAAAGAAAGACAGAGGAAAGATATCAAGAAACTTCGCAGCAAAGGTATCAATTGCCGTCAGGGTTGATTATTTTAAAGGGGAATTTATCGGGAAAGAACTTAAAGAGAAATTTAATAAATTTATTGAAAATTTAAAACATAAAAGGCATTAACTACCTATAATTTCAACACTTATTCTTTTTTCTTCAAAAATATACTTTCTGGTGGCAATAGTTGCAACAGTTATTTTTTCTCTTTTTGCCTTTGAGATAATGTATGCATCGTTGTAGGTATGTTTATCATCAATGATGTATTTTCTCATGTCTCCTCTAATATGTTCTTTAATACCATATTGTGATGAGATAAAATCTTCATTCAGGTATATTTTTGAATATCCCTTCTTTCTCAAAAATTTAATTGCCGCATTCAAATCGGTCTCCTTTAAAACACATGGATCAAGTAAGATATTTCTTTTTCTTAGTAACAGATACAGCAGTAAAAGCAACAATACCAGAGGGATGAGCCATAACCATAACCATATATTATGTCACTAAATATTGAGCATATACGTGGAGTTAATAAAAACTTCATAATTTTCATCATTTTTGTTTTCCAGATATTTTTGCCTTGAAACAAGCCACCCTGCCTTTGCTTCGTTGTAATACGATAATGACTCAAAATAATTGCCCTTTGTGGTTTCATAATCATATTTCAGGAAGGTATAATTTGCGTTTATGGCTGCGGCAACATTCATTAAAAGTGCAAATAAGAGCAGGGCTAAAACAAATCCAGCAAAAATACCATCTGTGCTGTTCTTTCTGTATTTTCCTAAAAAATTTTTAAAATTTTTCATAATCTGCCACATAAAATATTAAATGCTGATGGACTTAATACAACATAATTTTTTTGTAAAAGTATATTTGTAATTATTTTGTAATTATTTTCAATAATATAAATACGAAATTTTAAAATGAAAGATTTAAAATAAAATAAAATAAAATAAAATAAAATAAAATAAAATAAAATAAAAAACCAACACAGTGATAAAAATAACAGGCACGGGACATGTATTACAAAAAAGCGTCCGTGAAGTCAGAGAAACAATCCTCACAGTTAAGCCGGACTTTGTTGCAGTTGAACTTGACAGGAAGAGGTATGAAATTTTAGAGGAAAATAATTTTGATGTCCATTTTGAACAGGAGCATTATTCTGCGCGCGATTTATTTTCGGATCCCTCAAATATCATTCCGTATTTACTGGCGATGCTTCAAAGAGAAATTGGAAAAAAATTAAATGTCTTTCCTGGGGCAGAAATGAGGGAGGCAATTTTATGTGCAAAAGAAACAAACGCAGATATTATTCTGATTGACAGAGATATAAACATAACTATGAACCGGCTGTTAAATTTACCACTTAACGAAAAAATTAGGATGCTGACGCTTTCGCCAAAAATGGGTTTGGATATTGATTTTGAAGATGGAATAAATGGCCTAATAGACCCAAAAAATTTAAATAAAATAACAGGCATTATGAAAAAACTTCCGAAATTTTACCAAGGCATGGTTGAGGAAAGAGACATATACATGGCAAGAAATTTGTATAACCTTCAGTTAAATTTTCCTTATGCAAATATAATCGCCGTTGTCGGAGCCGGGCATAAAGAAGGAATTGAAAAATTTTTAAAAGAATTTGAAAATAAAGGTAAAACTGACCTCAATATTGACAAAATTAACAAAATTAACAAAATTAACAAAACCGAGAAAATTTCTTTGTCATTGCACTTTACAAATATTCTGTTTGCTTTTATTCTGGTGCTTGCACTTATTTTTTTAAAATTAAAGTTCAGGTAAATTTTGAGCAGTAAATTTTTCAGATATTTTTACTTTTTTCAGCATTTTTATGTCGCTTAAGTCCTGCGTTCTTCCGCTAAATTTCTTTATACTTCAAATTTATAATGTCATATCTCATAAATAATATTAAAAATCAAGCTCCATTTGTCTATCCCTGCACTCTCTGCTAAATTCGTCCAAATTTAAAATCATTCCATCCTCTGCTGCAACAACATCAACATTTGTTTCTTTGCTCAACATCCGTGCTATTTTATTCGTATCGCCTTTAAGCATAGTCCTTCCGAAATGTGTAATAATACATTTTTTCGGCTTTATTTCAGATAAAATTTTCCGTACATCATCAACACACAAATGCATTATTTTATCCTTCCCTTTATTCATAACTAAATTTATTATTAAAATATCTGAGCCTCCATAACTTTTTATCAGCCCCGGAAAATATTTTGTATCAACTATGAAAGAAATTTTGCAGTTAAAATCAAACATTATGCCGTAGGTCTCAACTCCGTGCCGATGTTCAACCGATGTCTTAAATTTTAAATTTCCAATTGCATAATCGGTACATGCTTTTAATACGGTAATTTTAATAAAATTTCGCAGATAGTTTAACAGGACCTTATTCTCTCCTTCTATACATTCTGCTGGTGCAAACAGCATTGGCTTTCTTTTAGTCCATCCGCCCTTCGTGATTACATCAATTATAACATTGAGGTCATTTGAATGGTCAATATGATTATGGCTTAAAATAATCGCGTCTGTTTTACTTAAATCAATACAGGGATTCGCATCGACCCACCAGACAAGCGTTCCAGGACCAGGATCAAGCATTATGTTTTTCCCTTTAATATGCATAAATGTTCCCGCCGAACTCCTTAGTTGTTTGGCCATGACAAATCTTCCGCCGGATGTTCCCAAAAACCGGATAAAATCTTCCATTCGGATATTTTCAGAAAAAAATAATAGTTATTTGAAAAATATAAGATATAAAGATATAAGATATAAAAATAATTATTAATAGACATAATTATTAAGTTTAACAAATTTAACTTTTAACTTAACAAATTTAACTTAACAAATTTAACTTTTAACTTAACAAATTTAACTTTTAACTTAACAAATTTAAAAAAACAATAAATTCATTAAAATGAAAGACAACAGCGGAATCGGAGAAATTATAAGAAGAATAGATAATGAAGCAAAAGCAAAGGTAGGAGAGATAGAAAAAAGTTCCGAACAAAAGGCAAATTTAATAATGCAGCATTTTGAACGGCTCGCAGAGGAAAATGCAGAGAAAATAAGAAAGCGTGGCAATGATGAAATTTCACTGATAAAAAGGCAAATAATTTCAAATGCGGAAATAGATGCGAAGGACAAAACTGACAAAGAGAAATTCGTCTGGGTTGAAAATGTGTTTGAGGAGGCAAGACAAACAATTTTAAACTTAAACGATAACGACAAAAAAAATATTCTGAAAAGAATGTGCGATATTCCAAATAAAGAAAATTTTGTGTTCTATGTTGATAAGAAATATATAAATTTGCTAGATAAGAATAATGCCGATGTTAAAGAATTAGATATTAACGACTTCGGAGTTATAATAAAAAGCAAAGATGACAGAGTAACAATTGACAACACACTGACAAATCGTCTGAATATTTTAAAGATGAACAGGAGATACGATGTTGCAAAAATTTTGTTTGGATGAATAATTATGAAAAATGTTTAAAATTGCCCTCAAAAATTGGTAATCATCTCTTTAAGTTAGGATAATTATTTTGTGAGATTTTTTAAAAATCTGCTTAAAAATTAAAATTGGATATTATAAATTTAATTTTAAACATTACAGAACTTACGCAAGGCAGATACGAATTCTTGACTTTTTATGTTCATTTACAAAATAATCTCCGTAAGTCCTATGATTTATAAAAATATTAGTAAAAAAACAGCAACTATTCAGCCGCCCAAAAAATACGCTCACTATTGTTCGGAGATTTAAAATTTCTAACGAAATTTAAAATAAGATTGAAAACCTACAGATTTTCAATATTTCAAAATTTCGTTTTGAAAATAAGTTCGCTTCGTTCCACTCACTTTGTTCGTGTCTTTTCAAATTCTCCGCGAATTTGAAAATAACCTCACTTTGTTCGGATATTTCAAAAACTTCGTTTTTGAAATTACGGGTAAATTTTTGATTTTTCGTATTTTTTGAGATTTTCAAAGGTAAATTTTTGCACCCACTGAATAGTTACAAAAAACAAATATATACTTATCCCAATTTTAGTGGGTCAGCACATAATATTTTAATAATGAAAATATCCGAAGATCTGACTGAAAGTTTATTTTATGTCAAAAAATTTAAAGGCGAAACATTTGTGGTAAAATTTGGCGGTTCAACACTGAACAGCAAAGACGCAGTTATTTCGGTTGGAAAAAATTTGAAATATCTGATGGATGTCGGGATAAATGTTGTCTTAATTCATGGGGGAGGTCCGCTTATTTCTAACACGATGAATGCATTAAATTTAGAGGTAAATTTTTATAACGGAGAAAGAATTACTGATGAAAGATCATTATATGTTGTAATCGGCGGTTTGTTTGCAATAAACAGAGATATCGTTGAAAAGATGAATAAAATAGATATTAAAGCAATCGGTATCAGCGGAATAATACGGGCAAAAAAAAAGGAAAATCTGGGATTTGTCGGAGAGGTTGAAGATATTGAAACCTGTGCAATAACATGTCTGATGAACGAAGGATATCTGCCGGTAATTAATCCGCTCGGAATTGATATTAAAAATAAAACCCCTCTTAATATCAATGCTGATTTTGCGGCAACTGAAATTGCACAGAAAATGAATGCGAAAAAATTTATTGTTCTGACATCTGCAAAAGGTGTGCTAGACAGAGACAAAAATTTGATAAGAAAACTCACTTTAAAACAATGCGATGAAATGATTGCAGACGAAACAATAACCAAAGGTATGATTCCAAAAGTGATATCGTGTAAAGATGCAATAGAAAAAGGTGTGGAAAGTGCACATATTGTTTGTGCTTATGAAGAGTTTCTACTCAATGAAATTTTTACTGAAACAGGAAGCGGAACGATGGTGATAAAGGATTAGAAATTTTAGGTTTTATCTTTGATATTGTGATGTATTTAAAAATCAAATGAAAATAATCTGTTAATTCACTATCATCACAGATTTGGAAATAAGAGCATTAAAATTTTGTGCAGAGTTGGAATAAGCAACGGCGAGGATGGCAGGGCGGCAATAAAATCAGGCATTGATGGAGTACTGCTTGCATCAGCATTTTATAACTTTGTGCAGGTGTGCATGTATTTGGCATGCTGTGTTCAATGAATAAAATTTCAAATATTTAATCTTATTTTAGTAACTATTCATGGTAATCATCCCTTTAAATTAACCTCACTTCGTTCGGATATTTCAAAATCTTTGCGATTTTGAAATGGGATAATTATTTTGTGAGATTTTTTAAAAATCTGCTTAAAAATTAAAATTGGATATTATAAATTTAATTTTAAACATTACAGGACATACACAAAACAAATATGAATTCTTGACTTTTTATGTTCATTTACAAAATAATATAAGTAAGTCCTATAACTTATAAAAATAATAGTAAAAAACAAATATATAATTATCCAGTTCTAGTGGGTCAGCACCAAAAAAATGGGCAAGTTATTACGATGCGTTGGAAAGGTCGCTGATAAGAAATGATGAAAATATGTTTGTGCAATGGTTTTTCAGGAGATATGTTAAATATGTTAAAGAGAGTAACAGATATTTGTTTTGCAAAATAATATGAAATTTATTTAAACAAAACCTAATTATTAAGTCCAAAATTTGTCAATATTAAAATTTATACTAAAATTTATACTAAAATTTATACTAAAATTTATACAAATATTAAAATTAAATTTATCAAAATTTAAAGTGATTATTCCGATAAGATGCTTCACATGCGGGAAGCCGGTTGCACAGGACTGGGAAAAATATAATGAGATAGTAAATAATGGAAAATCTCCGAAAGATGCATTAGATGAACTTGGTTATAATAGGGCATGCTGCAGAAGGATGTTTTTGTCTAATGTGGAATTAATTGACAGAATAGCAAAATTTAAAAATTTCAAGAAATAGACATTTAATAAATTTATCAGATAAAAATGGATTTGGCTGCGTATAAAAATAAATACGGTTTAAACAAATTTGAACTTGCACGAATACTCGGGGCGAGAGCCTTGCAGATAAGAATGGGCGCTCCCATATTGGTTGAGGTTTTGGAGGATAAATTTTTAAGACCTTTTGACATAGCAAAAATGGAATTTGAAAACGGGACAATCCCGATAACTGTAAAAAGAAAAAATATAAAATAAAAAAAGAACAAAAAAAGAACAAAAACCAGATTTTAATTTTAATTCGTTAACTTTTTATTTAAAATGTCAGATGAACAAGAAAATTTAAGTGCGGAAGAAAAAGCAAAAACCGAAATTTTAACTTCCCCGGAAGCAAAAAGCAAATATATAAATGCAGAAGAAAATAATGTAGGGGAAGTTAGAGACAAGGGTTCTGAAGTTAATAGGAGTGCTAAAAGCAGTCCGGGTGTGCAGATGGTTGCAGAAGAAACGGTTTTGAAAAAACATTTAACAATAGAGGGACTTATCGTAGAACCGCCGGATATATATCTGGAAAACGGAATTCATATAGGTCTAAAATTTAAAACAAACGATATGAGGGCATATATATACAGAATAAAATCAGCAAGAACGCCGAGAGGGTGGATAAAAATTTCTGTCTTTGATGTAGCAAAAATAGATAAACGAATAAGGCAGGCGGCAAAATTTCTGTCTATGTATACTCCGGGCGATGTTGTTATTATTTCAAACGGTCTTTACGGAAGGAAGCCGGCATCGGCATTTGCAAGATACTGCGGATTTAAATTTGTTGACGGGAGATTTGACAGCGGCACATTTACAAATCCAAATTCAAAAAAATATGTAGAGCCGAAAGTGATTTTCGTAACCGCTCCTGCAGAAGATAAACAGGCAATAAAAGAGGCGTCAAAGGAACATATACCTGTAATTGCGTTTGTTAATTCAAATACACGGTTTAAAAATATTGACTTTATAATTCCTGGCAATAATGTCGGGAAGTATTCAGTTGCAATGCTTTACTGGCTTTTAACAAAAGAAATGTCAAAAATAAAGGGATTTGAGTTTAATGTTCCTGTTCCGAGAGCAACGGCTGTTGATGCTGAAGGAAAAGAAATTCCGCATGAATTTGTTTCAACCGAAGAGCCAGCTAACTATCTGCTTGAAATGAGAGAAATTAATAAGGCACTGAAAAGAAAAAGGAGAAACAAGAAAGGAAGTATAAAAATAAAGAGGAAGATAAGGTTCATAAGATAAAATGGGTTTTTTTGAAATATACGAACAGGTAATTGTAATTTGTTGTCAGCGAAAGGAAAAGTTAAAAAATAGAGTTATTTAGTCAAACCATAAAATTTAAATTTAATATGTAACGATGGTACTTTTTGAAATATCCGAACCTGGAATTGTAATTTTTGTAATTGCAATTGTATTGGGACTGGCAAGCAGTCTGGTAATGAAATTTACTATGGGAAAGGATGCAAAGGAAGCAAGAGGAAAACAAAAATCACTCAGCGCGGATTTAAAGGCAGCATTAAAGGCAAATGATGTTAAAAAGGCGAAAGAGTTGCAAAGCGAACTAATGAAATCATCATTGTCTTCAATGAAATTTTCGCTAAAGCCGATGCTTATTACATTTATACCTTTTATACTCGTCTTCTGGTGGATGTCTAGTACTTATGGAGGCATAGGTGATGTTAATTTTGAGATGAGTGTAAGCAATCAAGATGTCGCTTTTTTTAACTGCCCGCTATACACAGATTCAAATCAGCATTACAATTGCAGTTCCTTTTATTTTAATGGAACATTAAAGGGAGGGCAAACGGTTGATTTTAGTATTGTAGTTATTCCAAATCAGTCAGCAGATAGAACAAAAATTGAAATTAATGGCCTTGCAAAAGATACAAATGGAAAGGACTATATTTTATCTGCGGAAACAGTTACGGTATCAAAGAGAGAACCCGAGAAAAATCCTTATTACCAGGAAGAAAACTTGCTGGTGGCAATAACACCAAAATTTTTATCAAATCAGGCAACAGGTGCACACACTACCTATAATTTCAAATTAGCAAATCACCTGGCAGGCAAGGTTATAACTTTATTCGGAATAGAACTGTCATGGTTTTGGTGGTATTTGCTTATTGCGATCCCCTTTTCATTCATCATAGGAAGATTACTTAAATTGTATTAAATATTAAAGGTATAAAATTAATAGTTGTATTAAATTTTTCATATTAAATTTTTAAAATGGTAAACAGACAATTAAGATCAACGACAATAAAACGACTGATAAGAAAAGCACCGGGCGGAACAGTTGTTACAATTTACAAACCAAAGAAAACAGGAAAACATATATGCGGAAGATGTGAAAGAACATTAAATGTGCCTTATGACCAGCGCAAAGTTAAAAAACTTTCAAAGAGTAAGAAAATACCTTCACGGCCATATCCAATGCTTTGCTCAAAATGCGCAGAAGAAGTTGAGAGATACAAAGCAATAGCTGATGTAAAATTTAAATTTAAGTTTGATGTAAAATTTGAAAGAGACCTTACAATAGAGAAATTTTTGGAAAAGGGATGGTTTGAGAAGATTTCCGAAAGTAACAGGTAAGGTAAAAGTCAGGCGCAGAATGTCCGGATAGAAAAAATTTGAAATTTTCCGGATAAAATAAGGTGATTTCAAACATTGTTTTAAAATTAAGGTAATATTTGTGAATTTGACATAAGTTTGTTTTTTGGTAAATTTTTTAAATTTTAAAATAAGGGCTTGTAGTCTAGTGGTTATGATGTCTGCCTTACACGCAGAAGATCCCCAGTTCGAATCTGGGCAAGCCCAAACATAAATTTTAAGATAAGGTCTTTTCAAAAAATGATTCACCCAATAGAATATCGCTATGGAAGGAAAGAAGTTAAAGAAATCTTTGACGAAGAAAAACGGCTTGAATATATGCTTAAAGTTGAATGTGCACTAGTTAAAGCCCATTATAAAGCCGGGAACATAAATGATGAAGGCATTGTTAAAGAGGTTGAAAAAAAGGCAAATTTAAATTTTGTGAGAATATGCAGAGTTAAGGAGATTGAAAACGAAATTAATCACGATGTGATGGCAGTAGTCAAAGGACTAAGCGAGGTCTGTGAAGGTGATGCATCAAAATTTATACATCTCGGCATTACCTCCAACGATGTAATTGATACAGCAAATGCCTTGCAGTTCGCTGATTTTGTGAAATTTTTGGAAAGCGATTTGCTCAATTTAAGAAAGACCCTGGTTGAACAGGCAGAAAGAAACAAACAACTGGTTTGCATTGGAAGAACCCACGGACAGCACGCAATTCCAACAACTTACGGAATGAAATTTGCAATTTATGCAATGGAAATTCAGAGACACATTGAACGGCTGAATGAATACAAAAAGCGGCTACTTGTCGGAAAAATCAGCGGGGCGGTTGGAACTTATGCGACACTTGGCAATAAAGGGATAAAAATTGAAAAAGAAGTCGTGCAACAGTTAAATTTAACTCCTGCTGAAATTTCAAATCAGGTTGTCCAGAGAGACAGATATGCAGAATTTTTCATCCACCTTGCTTTAATTGCGAAAACACTTGAAAAAATTGCAGTTGAAATCAGAAATTTGCAGAGAACTGAAATAGACGAAATTGCCGAACATTTTGAAAAGGGAAAACAGGTCGGTTCTTCAACAATGCCTCAAAAGAGAAATCCGATAACCGGTGAAAGAATTTGCGGAATAGTGAGGATCATCGTCGGGAATGCGATTGCATCACTTGATAATATTCCGTTGTGGCATGAGCGTGATCTGACAAATTCCTCAGCAGAGCGAATCATTATTCCCGAAATATGCATTTTAAGCGATTATATCTTAAACTTGGCAATAAAATTAATCAAAAACCTGGAATTTAGGTCTGAAAACATAGACAGAAATTTAAATTTAACAAACGGAATGATAATGTCCGAATGCTTGATGATAAATTTAACAAAAAAAGGACTTGGACGGCAGGAAGCCCACGAACTGGTCAGGGAATGTGCGATGAGGGTATATGAAAGCAGAAGCAAAGGCGATGTAAATAAAGGCAATATAAATTTCAGAGATGTCCTTCTTTCCGATAAAAAAATAAGAAAATTTTTAACAGAGGATGAAATCAGACAGGCATTAAATCCGAAAAATTATATAGGACTTGCTGTTAAAAAGGTTGAGGAAATTTGCGAAATTCTGAGAAAGCAATAAGGTTGGGTGTCAAATAAAGGAGAATATAAATTTGGTGCTCATCCCTTTAAATTGGGTTAATTAATTTGAGAGTAATCTGTTCGCTTCTAACATCGTTTTTTTATTTTGGTTTTCCATTGTTTTCAAAAATGTTTATAAAAATAATAGTAAAAAAACAAATATATAATTATCCCAATTTTAGTAGGCCAGCACCATAAATTTATACTAACTACTCATAGGGTAGGAAATTTACCTGCGATTTTCAAAACGCAAAGTTTTGAAAATATGAGAGCGAAGCGAACTTATTTTAAAATCTCAAAGATTTTAAAATATCCGAACGAAGTGAGCGTAAAATTTCAAAAAAAATACAAAAAATCAAAAATTTACCTATAATTTTTTAGGGTGGCTGAGTAGTTACAGGAAATTTACTTGTGAAAATTTCAAAAAACACAATTTCAAAATTTATGAAATTTCAAAAAACACAATTTTTGAAATCATAAAGATTTCAAAAAGACACGAACGAAGTGAGTGGACCGAAGTGAGCGTAAAAATCAAAAATTTACCAGTAATTTTTTAGGGCGGCTGTGTAGTTACGTTCAAAACTCAATTAATTAAGTCAAAAAAAGTGTTCCCTTTTATATAGCATAACCATTACGAGACAGAAGAAGCAGTAGCAAAGAAATTAAACTTAAAAATTTTGAAGTAATGTTTGCAAACACATCTGAAATTTGGTGAATTTTATTCCTTTTTTAATCCGTAACCTTCTTCAATCTTCTTTAACAACCTTTCAATAAACTGGACACTTTCATCAATAACCAGCTGCTTAACATACATTTCAAAGACATCAGACGGAAATTTATCTCCCGAGAAAAAATACATGTCATTTATGCACTCTATCATTTTTATATCCTTAAAAAATTTTAACCAAATCTGGACATTTCTTTTAGATAATGAATCATCAATATTGCCATCAAATTCCCGGAGTTCTTTTCTATTTTTTCGCATCTCAATTACCTCGTTCCTTATTTCATCAGATTTTAAATGAATTCCTTTTTTTTTGTTGAGCAGCAAAATTTCAAATATATCGCTTGCCGTACCTTTGCTTGCTCCGAGAGAGTTTAAAAATAATTCAACTAATGCACGGGGACTATCTTTAAGCAGTTCATCATCCGAAAACCAGCAAAGTTTTATTTTTGACAGCAAAGGCATTCTGAAAATTTAAAAATAATGAATTTAATTTAATAGAATTTAGATTTAAAATTTAATTTATTATACAAAATTTAAAAATTTAGATTAAAATTTAATATAAAAATTTAATATAAAAATTTATAGTCATTTTGACATCTTTTGATAATATTGTTTTTATCAATATATTTATTCTTTAAATCATAATATATAATATTGATGTTCAAATTATAGTCAATATACTAATTTTTTACACTCTTGAAGTAGATTAATGAATCGTATATTGGGTGTAAAATGTTGATAGATTCACTATAAATAATCAAAAGTTGAAATTTTCACTATAATCAAAAAATGTGTATTATATCAGCATTGGTTGAGCATAAGCCGGGGGTATTGCAGAGGATAGCGGGATTGTTTTCAAGAAGAAATTTTAATATAGATGAAATCAGTGTGGGAGTTACGGAAAATCCGGAGATAGCAAGAATAACTATTATAACAAAAGGAGATGAGAAAGACATAGAACAAATGCTCAAACAGATGAATAAGTTGGTAGAGGTTATCAAGGTAACTGCACTTGATGAAAAGAACAGCGTCGCGCGAACCCTGTGTCTGGTAAAAGCAAACACGCCGACAAGGGATGCAAAGTCGGAATTTATTCAATATACTGATGTATTCAGGGGAAGGATCGTTGATGTAAGCAGAACATCTCTTACGGCTGAAATAACCGGGGATAATGATAAGATAGATGCATTTATAAATATGGTCAGGATACTCGGAATAAAGGAAATAGCAAGAACCGGAACAACTGCACTGGAAAGAAAATAATGAATTCAAAGAGATTTGTTGTTCAGGAGCATTGGGCTTCTCATTACCATTTTGATTTTCGGCTTGAAATGGATGGCGTTTTAAAGTCATGTGCAGTGCCAAAAGGAGTGCCTGAAAAATCAGGGGTTAGGCATCTTGCGATAGCAGTTGAAGATCATGCTCTTGATTATATTGACTTTGAAGGTGAAATTTCTGAGGGTTACGGAGCAGGAACAGTTAAAATTTTTGATAAAGGAGAGTATGAATTAATTAAAAGAAGCGAACATTCTCTTATTTTTGAGTTAAGGGGGAAAATGCTGAAGGGAAAATACAAGATGATGAAATTTAAAGAACCAGACCAGTATCTTTTATTTATGATAAAATGAAATTTTTAACAGGGCTGAGTAGCAAATGAAATATTCTTATCATTACAATTAACAATGACTAACGAAAACGAAAATTTTATAAGTTCGCTTCGCTCTCATATCCCAAAGGTAAACTTTGAAATCACAAAAGAACAGCAAAATTTACTTGCCAAACACCAATACAGAATTATCGGCAGGAATGCTGGAGTTAAGATATGTTTATGGACAAAGAGAAGTTTAGTTGATAAGGGCATATGCTATAAGGAAAAATTTTACGGAATAAAATCACACCGCTGCCTTCAGATGTCTCCTTCTTTGATGAACTGCACATACTCCTGCACATTCTGCTGGCGACTGCATGAGTTATATCCAAAAATTTCAGATGATATTTTTGATGAGCCGGAAGAAACTGTTGAAAAGTCCATACTTACCCAGCGTGTGTTGTTGAGTGGGTTTAAAGGAAACAAAAATATAAATATGAAGAAATTTGAGGAATCCCAGAATCCGAATCAGGTTGCAATATCCCTTGTCGGAGAGCCGTTGCTTTATTCGAAAATTTATGATTTGATTGAGGAATACAAAAAAAGAAATTTCACAACATTCGTTGTTTCAAACGGAAGTGTCCCTGAAAAAATTGCTGAAATCAGACCAACGCAACTTTACATTTCTATGAACGCTCCTGACGAAGAAACATTCAAAAAAATTTGCAGACCTTTAATTAAAGATGCGTGGAAGATGTATAATGAAACTTTGGAAATTTTTTCAAAGAGAACAGATATAAAAAGAGTCATACGATTAACCATGATAAAGGACTTCAACACCCATAACATTGAGGGATATGCAAAATTGATAGAAAAAGCAGAGCCGGATTTTATTGAATGTAAATCGTTTATGTTTGTCGGAGGAAGTAGGCATGAAGAAGGTCTTTCGCTTGACAAAATGCTCACTATGAAAGAAATTTTGGAATTTTCAGAAGGACTGCAAAAAAGGACGGGCTATAAAATAAAGGACTATAAAGAGGAAAGCAGGGTTGCTTTGCTAACAAGATAAATTTACACGATAAAAAACCAAAATTTAAATCAGTTTTTAATATATCCATTTCTAATTATTATTCAAATTTTAATATTGTATTCAAAATATTCAAAAAAGACGAAAGATGGCAAAAAAGACGAAACCAAGATGCGGTTCATTAGCATACAGCCCCCGACAAAGAGCAAGTAGAGTAGTACCTAAGATCAAAAAGAGAGGGGATAAAAATTTAGGAATATTTCCACTTGGATTTGCGGGCTACAAGGTTGGAATGGCACAAATTATGGCAACTGACATTACTCCGCATTCGCCTACAAATAAAATAAATGTAGCAATTCCGTGCACTATCATAGCAACACCTCCGTTAAAAATTTTCGGTATCAGATTTTATCATAAGCCCTATATACATTTAATGCCTTACACAGAGGTAATTTCAGAAAAATCAGACAAGGATTTAAGCAGAGTAATACATTTGTCCAAAAACAACAACGCAGAAGCGGTCTCAAAAAAATTTGAGGAAATAGAAAAAAACAAAGATGAAATTAAGGAGGTTAAATTGCTTTGCTGTACAAACCCGCGACTATTAAATATAAAGAAAAAACCAGACATACTGGAAATTCCAATCGGAGGAGATATTAACACACAAATAAATTTTGCAAAGGAAAATTTCGGAAAGGAAATTAATGTTGATAATACCTTTAAAGAAAATACTTTGATTGCTGTTAGTGGTGTTACAAAAGGAAAGGGATGGCAGGGTGCGGTTAAAAGATGGGGAATTATAACTCAGGGTAGAAAGGTAACCGGAAAAAGACGACACAGCCCCATAAATCCTGTTACACCAAGACATACATCATGGAGGGCACCACAGGGAGGGCAGGTAGGATATCATATGCGGACAGAGACAAACAGAATATTGCTTAAAATTTCAAAAGACAATATAACCCATAAAGGCGGATTTTTAAATTTCGGTGTTTTAAATGATACGAAATATGTAATAGTAAAGGGGTCTGTTCCTGGACCAGCAAAAAGAATAATCGGTTTGTCTTTCAATCCCTATAAAATTGAAACAAAAGAAAAATATGAGTTAAAGGAACTAATTGTTTAATAAACTAATTGTTTAATAAGTTTAATTATTATGATTATTATAGTCAATTATTATGATTATTATAGTCAATTATAATTACGATTATTATAGTCAATTATTATGATTACTACAGTCAATTATTATGATTACTACAATGGATGCGAATGTTTATGGTTTAAATGGAGAAGTTACAGGAACAATAGATCTTGGTGAAATTTTTGATACGGTATTGCGGCATGACCTGATTCAAAGAGCAGTGGTTTCGGAATTATCAAAGACATTTCAGCCGCAGGGAAGGGACCCCCTGGCGGGATTGCGGACGAGTGCTGACTATTTTGCAAACAGGCAAAGGTCGTTCAGGGTGACCGTAGGTAGAGCAATTTCAAGAAAACCAAGAGAAAAATTAGCAAAAGGCGGACTCGGAAGGGTCAGAAGAGTTCCAGAGTCGGTTGGCGGAAGGGCAGCGCACCCTCCGGAAGTTAATAAAGTATTAACAAAAAAGATAAACAAAAAAGAATATAACTTTGCATTATATTCAGCAATTGCAAATTCAAAATTTGTTGTTGTCAGCGATGATGTTGAAAATTTAAAAAAAACAAAAGAAATTGCCGGTTTTATAAATCTGCTTAAAGAAAAAAATATAGTAGGTGATAAAAAAATTTTGTTTGTAGTCTATGATAACTATGTTGCCGCAGGAAATATTGATTTTATAAATGTTAAAAGATTATCTGATTTGCGGGTAAAGGACTTTGTCATCGGGCCATGCAAATTAATAACCAGTGTGTTGTGGACAAAAAAGGCAATTGAAAATTTAAAAACAAAAATTTAATATAAAATGGGAATTATACTTTATCCGCTGATGGGAGAAAAGGCAGTAAATTTAAGGGAAAAAAATAACACACTTTCGTTTGCGGTTGATATTAAGGCAACAAAAGAACAGATTAAAGAAGAATTAGAAAAGGATTATAGAATAAAAGTAATAAAAGTCAATACAATAATCATTCACGGAATGAAAAAGGCGTATACAAAACTTATGCCGGAATATTCCGCAGTGGATATTGCCTCAAGATTTGGAGCAATCTAACCCAGTATAATTTAATATAAAATAAAAATAAAGGTAATAAGTAATAAATTAAAAAATGCCGAAAAATTTGCAATGTCAAAGAAGAGGAAAGGGAGGAAGTGTGTGGAGATCAAAACGGACCGGAAATAACAAGGTTGACTATTCATCTGTCAGGGATATTTTTAGGAAAGGAGAGACGAGGATGGGACAGGTTGTTGATATAATTACCGACTCAATTCATACCTCGCCGCTGGCAAAAATTTTGACCGATGATTTCAGGGAGTTTTATGCTATTGCAGTTAATGGGCTTCAGGTAGGGCAAAATATAATGATTGGGGTAAATGCAGAATCGTCTGCCGGAAATATAACATTGTTAAAGAGCGTCAATCCCGGAACACGGATATGTAATCTGGAATACGGAAATTACAGGATAGCCAGAACAAGCGGTGCATTCACAACTTTTGTAGAAGGTGTTGGAAATAAGGGAAAGATTGTTTTACCTTCAAAAAAAGATAAATTTATTTCTCTTGACAGTATTGTTACTGTTGGAAGTGTTGCATCTATGGGAAGGGTTATAAAGCCGTTAATTCGTGCGGGAGCAAATTTTTATAAACATCGGGCAAGAGGAAAGAAATATCCAAATATCAAAGGTATCTCAATGAACGCAGTTAATCATCCGCACGGCGGAAAAGAACCGCGACTGGGACATCCGACAACGGTAAGCCGAAATGCTCCGCCAGGTGCAAAGGTTGGACTTATTGCTGCAAGAAGGAGCGGAAAAAAGAAAAAGAAATAAAAATTTAATTACTTATATATAAATAAGTACATTATAAAATTTTACATTAAAATGGCGAGAATATTTACTTACAGAGGAAAAACAACAGATCAGTTAAAGGCATTATCTATGGATGAACTTGCAAAGGTCATGCCTTCAAGAATAAGGAGGGTTTTAAACAGAGGTTTAGACGAACCGAGAAGAAAATTATTGCTGAAAGTGAGAAATACACTGGCAACTAATAAAGGTAAAGTAATAAAAACACAGTCACGGGATATGCCAATACTACCTGAAATGGTTGGAGCAAAAATAGGAGTACACAGGGGAGGAAAGGACAAAACAAATTTAAGTGCTTTTGTTACATTTGAAATTACACCTGAAATGGTGGGACATTGTCTGGGGGAGTTTGTTATGACCAGAAAGCAGATAAAACATAGTGCAGCAGGTATCGGTGCTACCAGAGGATCTAAATTTACAACAACAAGAAAGTAAATTAATTTAAAATGAAAATTAATTATAGTTATATTTCAAAGGCGCCTGAAAAAGCGGTAAAGGCGTGTGGTAAGGATTTGGATGTTTCCTTTAAAGCGTCTGTAAATGTAGCAAATGCAGTAAAAGGAATGAAACTTGAGGAAGCAATGAAGTATCTGGATGCGGTAATTTCCTTTAAGGATTTTATTCCTTATATAAAATTTTGCAAAGGTGCGGGGCATCGTTCAGAGGTGGGGGGAAAATCAGGATCCGGAAGATATCCTGTAAAGATATGTAAAGAGGTCCTGAAATTGCTGAGAAGCGCCGAAAGAAATGCAAAACATAGTCCAGGTATGGATATAAAAAATTTAATAATCTCGCATATTCAGGCATCGCAGGGTCCAAAGAGAAAAAAAGCAAAACCTACGGGGAGAAGAGCAACATGGGGAACACGGGTTACGCACATTCATCTTGTTCTTGAAGAGACGAAAGAAAAAGAAAAGCTCAAAAGAGAAAATACAACAACCGGAAAAAATAAAGAAGAAATGAAAAAGGAAAGTCCCATATAAAAATGTCAGTAAAAAAAATATTTGTAGAAAAAGGAAAAACAAGGATGTTTATAGAAAGGTACATAAAAGGTGCGCTTGAAAAGGTTGGATACAGTAAAATGGAAATTCACAAAGGGCCTCTTTCAACGAGAATAATCCTTAATGTTGAAAAGCCGCCGTTAGTAATAGGACATGCGGGAAATAAAATAAACCAGTTGACAGAATCCTTAAAAGAAAGATTCAAAATAGATGACCCAAGGATAGATGTTCAGGGAACTAAATATCCCTATCTGGATGCGAGTATTATAGCCGAGGAAATAACAAATTGTATAGAAAGAGGAGACAGATACAGGATAATTGCCCACAGAGCAGTTGACGCCGTGATGGCGCATGGTGCATTGGGAGTTGAAATAAACTTATCAGGAAAGATTAAGGGTAAAGGTGAACGTGGCTCAACAGAGAAATTTAGAAAGGGCTATATGAAAAAGACGGGCTTTCCTTTAACTATGGTACGGCATGCTAATGTGCAGGCACAACTAAAACAGGGAGTTATAGGTATTAGTGTAGATATTCTTCCGCAGGATCTAAAATTTCCGGACAAAATATTTTTAAAAAGTCCGCCAAAGAAGAATACATCCTCAACTGTTCAGCCAAAAAAAGAAACAGTTATAAAAGACGAGGTTAAAAAAGGTAAAGAAGTTAAAAAATAAATTTTTTATTTAAATTTATAAATTTAATTTATTATCATGGCTATTCTTAGAGCAAAAGAATTACGGGAAATGAGTACCGAAGATACAGAGGAACATCTTAAAGACCTTTATAAGAGAAAAATGAAGATAAAAAGTGATATTTCGGCAGGAATTTCATCAGAATCTATTGGTAATTTAAGGGAGATCAAAAGAACCATTGCACGATTGTTAACAATAAAACACGAAAAAGAAACAAATAAACAATAAAAACCAATGGCAATTTGTCCTAAGTGCGGGCTTCCGGAAGAACTGTGTGTCTGCAGGGAGATAAAAACAACAGAAGGTATAAAAGTATCTTTTGACAGGCGGAAGTATCGTAAGGTGGTAACGATTATAGAAGGAGTGGATAAGGAAAACATAGAAAATACCGCAAGGGAAATTAAAAGGCGGATTGGCTGCGGAGGAACAATACGGGAAGGAAATCTGATTGAATTGCAGGGCAACCATAAGAGCAAAATAGAAGATGTTCTTGTGAAGATTGGCTTTTTAAAAGAGACCATAGATGTTGGAGCATTGCCAAAAGCGCCGCCAAGAAGGGCGTTTGCCCCGAGACGATACTAATTTTTACCCTTTAAGTCCATTCACTTTTAGATAATAGGATACAAATAGCATAAATCAGGTATGAGAATTTAGCATGAGAAATCCATATAATATACTAAGACATGAAATAACAGGCCTTAATGTTGATGTTATGTCAATAAGCAGTGAAGGTTACAAAATGCATGGAACAGTTCATAGCGAGACCCGAAACATGTTCCTGATTAGAGATGGCAGCAACAATATAAAACTGGTTCCAAAGAACTCAGTAATACTTACAGCACAACTTGATGACGGAAGTGTTGTTAAAATTGATGGAAATTTAATGGTTGGCAGGCCGGAAGAAAGAATTAAAAAACGTTATAAAATTTCCTTTAAATTTTAGTTTGCAGTTCTAATTTTTTTAAATTTTATTTATTCATAGTTTAATTTAATAAATGTAATAAATGTATCAGATAAAGGTATTAAAAATATAATATATCAAAAAATGGCCGAGAAATTGTCAGTCAGGGGCAAAGATATTGACGGAGTAGTGGTCAGCGCAAAGGCAAAGAAAGTTGTCTGTATAAGAAAGGATACCCTTATAAAAGTAAGAAAGTATGAGAGATATGCAAAAGTGATGACAAAAATTTTAGCAAGAGTTCCCGAAGATTTAGATGTAAAAGTAGGAGATACTGTCAGGGCATCAGAGTGCAGAAGAACCGGAAAAGATGTTGCATTTGTTGTTACTAAAAAATTATCTTAAGTTTAATCTTATCTTAAGTTTAATCTTATCTTAAGTTTAATCTTATCTTAAGTTTTCACAAAATTAAAAATCTCCGAACAAAGTGAGGTGATTTTAAAATACCCAAAGCATTTGAAAATAATTTTCAATACTGAAAATCGGTAAGATAAATCTTTGGATTTCAATCTTATTTTAAATTTTGTTAGAAATTTAAAATCTCTGAGCATAAGCAAGATTACAAAATGTTCTCAACATTTTGTAAAGACGCAAACGAAGTGATTGTAGGTAGGTAAACATTTAGATATTTCAAAATTTCATTTTTGAAAATACGCTCACTTCGTTCGTGTCTTTTCAAATCCTCTGCGAATTTGAAAATCGCCCAAGCCGGGATTTGAACCCGGGTCGGAGGCTCCGCAGGCCTCCAGGATATCCAAACTACCCTACTTGGGCAGATAAAATTACCCGCAATTATATTGTGTTATGGGTTATGTGTTACATTATCTATCAGATGCATTATCTATTAAAATTTGAACCGAATATAATATTTTTAATCAGGTAAATTTCATAAATTATATTTTACATCAGGTAAATTTTACATCATGGAAAATACATTTGTTTCAAAAATAAGAAAGGATATGAAGAAAAAAGTAGAAAAAAGGACCAAAGACAGCAATGTAATTGGAAATTTAGTAAAGAGCGGTCTGGAAACCAGCGTCCAGAAACAGTCCAAAGAGGTTATTGGTAAAAATTTAAAAATAAATCTTGCAGAAGTTATGAAAAATAAAGCAACAGAAACAAGTTATGAAATAGTAAAGAAAAAAATAACCGGGAATATAAAACAGGAACTTGCAAAATATGCTGATCAAAAATCAAAGGATGTGTTTGACTTAACTACAAAAGATAAAAAGAAAAAAATGAAAAAGATGGCAGACCGTTTATAAAATTCTTGCTTTTCCATTCTTTATTACACAGGTATCCTCAAAACGGATTCCGAATTTATTTGCCCTGTAAATGCCTGGTTCAATTGTAAAAACCATATTCTCTGCAAAGTCCTCTTTTGAGTTGTTAGTTATAAAAGGCATTTCATGGACATCCAGTCCAACGCCGTGCCCAAGCAAATGAAAAAATTTAAATCCCTTTTTATTTATCTCTTTTTCTGCAAAGACGGAAATTTCTGAAAATTTCATCCCTGCGTAAATTTTATCAACACATTGCCTTTCTAAATTTCTAATAAATTCCGCAAGTTGTCTAACTTCATTATCTGCCCTCTCCGTGAATGTCCTGCTCAAATCGGAAAAATAACCGTTAAATTTTGCCCCCAAATCAACAAGCATTGCGTCAACGACTATTTTGTCTGACGGCTTTGCATGAATATGGGCTGCATTTTTTCCGCAGGCAAGCAGTATTCCTTCTTCAAATGTTCCTTCACTTCCCTGCATTTTCATAAAATATTCTATCTCTGCTGCCAGATTGTGTTCGCTAATTCGCTTTTCTGACAGATAAATTTTCATTGCCATTTCAATGCCCTTCCTCGCAATTTCACACGCCTTTTTAATCTTTTTAATCTCTTCTTCACCTTTTGTCATTCTTGCTTTTTCAACCGCATCAGTTGTTTTTATATTCATTCCGATTGTATTTTTCAGATTTATGAGTGCCTTTTCATCTGCCTTATCAACAAAAATTTCTGAAATTTTGCCTTTTCTGACGGTCTCTTTTATTGTATTTCCTATTATTCCTTTTTTATAAATCCTGGCGCAAATTTCATTATCAGGGCTTTCTTTATAAATTTCATAATCGTTTTCATTCAAAAACAGGGTAAAATTTTCAGATGTTAATAACCCGGCCGCTCCGAAGCCATCAATTCCGCACAGATAGTATAAATTTTTCGGAGCATATATTAATAAAGCATCTTTGTCTCCAAATGCCTTCCTGACATTTGTCCTTCTTTCAGTATTAAATTTTTTATCAAATTTATTCATTTTTGAAATTTTAATTAATAAAGAGTTAATAAATGAAATCTAACAATGAAATCAATAAAATTTAACAATGAAATCAATGAAATCAATGAAATCTAACAATGAAATCAATGAAATCTAACAATGAAATCAATGAAATCTAACAATGAAATCAATGAAATCTAAAAAATTTAATAAAATAAAAATCAAAATGTCTCATAAAATAACACTGATAAGGGGTGATGGTTCCGGTCCGGAAATAGTAGAACAGGCAAAAAGGGCAATTGACAAAGCAATAGAAGTAGGTGGAGAGAAAATCAGGTGGGAAATTTTTGATGCCGGTGCTGATGTAGTGGCAAAAGAGGGAACACCTTTGCCTACTCATGTAATTGATTCAGTTAAAAGAAACAAAATTGCATTAAAGGGCCCCATTACAACACCTCTTGGAAAGGGCTTCAGAAGTGTTAATGTTAAATTAAGAAAACAGCTTGACTTGTATGCGTGTGTCAGGCCGTGCAAATATTATAAAGGAATTAAAACGAGAATAAGTGAGCCCGAAAATATTGACCTTGTTATAATAAGAGAAAATACGGAAGATTTATATGCGGGAATTGAATTTGAAAAAGGAAATGCTGATACAATTGAGTTAATTAAATTTATTGAAAGTAAAGATAAGGGAAAGATAAGGGAGGACTCTGCAATAGGTCTAAAGGCAATTTCTGGATTTGGAAGCAAGAGAATTATAAAATACGCCTTTGAATATGCGGAGAGGAATAAAAGAAAGAGTGTTACGGCTGTTACAAAGTCAAACATAATGAAATTTAGCGATGGTTTGTTTATGCACACAGCGGAAGAAATTTCAAAAAATCATCCTGAAATAAAATTTAAACATAAACTGGTTGATAGTTTGTGTATGGACATTGTTCAGTTTCCGGAAAATTATGATGTTTTGGTTCTGCCAAATTTATATGGAGATATAGTGAGTGATTTATGTGCGGGTTTAATTGGAGGACTGGGTGTTGCCCCGGGAGCAAATATCGGGGATGACTGTGCGGTCTTTGAGGCAGTTCACGGCTCTGCACCAGAATTTAAGGGCACATACAGGTTAAATCCAACTGCTTTAATTCTTTCAGGTGTTCTGATGCTAAGATATATAAAAGAAAATGACGCCGCTGAAATTTTGGAAAATGCTGTTGCGAAGGTTGTTGAAGATGGAAAGTATGTAACCTTTGATATAGCAAAGAATCCCACAGAAGCAGTTGGAACAAAAGAAATGACGGATGCTATATTAAAAGAAATTGAACACCTTTCTGTATAAGCGCAGTATGTCTTTAAATCGCAGTAAATCCCGAGTTTCTCGCCCATAAGTAAAAGTTTGGGCGTAATTTTTAAATCCCAAAAATTTGAAAATATCCAAATAATAGTGAGGTTATTTTCAAATTCTCAGAGGATTTGAAAAGACACGAACGAAGTGGGCGTATTTTCAAATTCTCAGAGGATTTGAAAAGACACGAACGAAGTGAGTGGAACGATGTGAGCTTATTTTCAAAATCAAGAGATTTTGTAAATATCCGAGCAACAGCGAGGTTATTTTCAAATTCGCAAAGATTTTGTAAATATCCGAATGCTAATGAGGTTATTTTAAAATTGTGTGAATTTTAAAATCTCCGAACGAAGTGGGCGTAATTTTTGTTGTTAAGCATAACTAATTTTGTAAATTTTTAAATTACTCGTCCATTTTTTGATTGTTGGAAAGATGGGGCAAATAGTAAATTTATCATTTTCAAATCGCAGAGATTTGAAAATATACTGAAAATCTTTGAGATTTTCAATCTTTAAAAATCTTTGGATTTTAAAATACTAAAATCTTTGGTTTCAATCTTTAAAAAATCTTGGGATTTTTTAAATACATGACTATCGGCTATTGACCGAATTAAATGTCATTAATTTATTTACTTTCTTTCCTATGTTATTTATATGAATGCAAGCATAGAGAGCGTTGAAAAAGTCCCAAATTAGGTAAATTCCAAATTTTTGGGTTGTTTGAGCATATCGGTTTTAAATTCCGATTTCTCAAAAAACGAGGTTTTTCAACAGTTTCAATTATATTAATGGGAAAAAATTCTCGTTTCAATTGGTTGGTGACATTTAATTCGGTCAATTTTCTCATTTAGCCGATAGTCATGAAATACTGAAAATCTTTGAGATTTTCAATCTTTAAAAATCTTTGGATTTTAAAATACTAAAATCTTTGGTTTCAATCTTTAAAAATTTTAAACTGGCTGATAACCTCTTCATAAGTATTAAAAGTCTCATTTAAATCTATGTTCTTATTTATTTTGTCAGAGTCATAGAATCTGACATCCTTTCTTAGAAATTTTACTGCAAAAAAGCACCTGACTTTGGCAATTTCCTTAAATTTTTTAAAATTTTCAATACTTTTTGAGATATAAATTTTATCGTTTTTTGTCTTTTTGCATTGTATTGCTATAACAATATCATTCTTCATAATTAACACATCCGGCAATAATTCTGAATATCTTCCGCTGCCGGCAATTCTCATTGCAATAAATCCATCTGCACTAAACATCTCAACCAGTTTTCTTTCAAAAACAGTGCCTTTTATATATTCCTTATTCATTTCAGTCATATTTTGAACTAATTCAAATCACTTATTAACAGGAAGTCCTTCTCTTTACAGATTTCGTTCAGTGTTTCATTTATCTGTCTGTCTTGTGCCTCATCGTATTCGATCTTTAACATACACGTAGAAACGGAATCCGGTGATTTCATAATCACACTTAAATCATACACTAATCCACCTTCATTGATTTTATCTATTGTTCCCCTGATATCTTTATCTATAACATGCCCGACCATAATAATTGTTTTAGTCCTTTTTTTATAATATTTTTTTCCTTCAATTTTTATTTCCGAAATTTTTATCCTTTCCTTAATCAGTGCATTTTGGACATTTTCAACCGATTTAATATCATCAATTCCGAACACAATTTCAACAGGAATTTCATCATTCTCCTTAAACCGGTGCGAATGGACAATACTTTGTATATTTGCATTGTTGGCTGAAATCGGTTCAATTGCCCTGATTAAACTTCCAGGTGTGTCCTTTAAAAAAATTTTCATATTTATTTTCATTCTGTTAGAATTTAGGGTGTCTGATTTGATTTGGTTATTTTATTACGTTTAAAATTTAATTATAATTAATTAGAAATAATTAGGACTTTGAAAAAAATTTATTACTTAATGTTTAATGCCGAGGTGGCAGAATCCGGTAATGCGCACGCCTCGAGAGCGTGTTCCCGCGAGGGAATTAGGGTTCAAATCCCTGCCTCGGCGAAAATTTAACGATGAAAATTTAACGATGAAAATTTAAATGAAAAATTTCAGATATTTTTATACCAAATCTAATTTTTAAGAAGTTATGAATTTAAAGATATATGAATTTAAGAAGTTATATAGTCATTTTGACATCTTTTGATAATATTGTTTTTGTCCATATATTTATTCTTTAAATCATAATATGTGATGTTGATGTTCAAAATAAATAATCAAAAGTTGAAATTTTCACTATAAATAAAATTTAAAATGCGACAGGAAACAATAGAGCTTACAGGACATATTATTGATTCTCTGATACTTCCGAAAGTGTTTGATACAATAATGGAAGATAAAGGAGACTTTGAGGTTTTGGAATTTAAAATAGGTAAAAAGAAAACCGAGCAAAGTTATACAAAAATTTTAGTGAAAGGAAAAGATAACGAGCACCTCAATACAATTCTTCAAAAGATCCAAAAATTGGGGGCGATTATTGCTGTTCCAAAAGATGCCGAAACCGAAATTGTGGATATGGATGGTGCCGCTCCTGAAAATTTCTGCCCTACAACAAATCAAAAGACATACATAAGAATCCAGGGGGAATGGAAAGAAGTAAAGCATCAGAAGATGGATGCGTGCATTATTATTGAAAATGAAATTCCTGTCTGCAAAATATTCAGGCACATAAAAAAAGGTGACAAAGTTGTTGTCGGATTAGAAGGAATTAAAATTGAGCCGATTGAAAGATCAAGAGAACCGATGGGTTTATTTGGATTTATGAGGAGTGAGACATCAACGGAAAAACCAACCATCACCCTGATAAAAGAGGTCTCAAATGAATTAAAAAAAATAAAAAAAGATGGCGGAAAAATAGGCATTGTTTGTGGTTCTGTGGTTATTCACACGGGGGCGAGCAGAGCACTTGCGGAAATCATAAATTTAGGATATGTTGATGCGTTCTTTGCAGGGAATGCCGTTGCCGTCAGAGATATTGAGTATGAAATTTACGGGACATCCCTTGGAGTTAACATTGAAACAGGAAAAGTGGAGCAGTACGGATACAGGAAACACACTTCAACAATAAATTTAATAAGGCGACTTGGCTCTGTCAATGAATTAATAAATAAAGGAACAATAAAGCACGGAATGATGTATGAATTAATTGCCAAAAATATTCCATACATTCTTGCGGGAAGTATAAGAGATGACGGACCTTTGCCGGAGGTAATAACAGATATTTGTGAATCACAGGATAAAATGCGCGAGTTGGTGCAGGATTTGGATGTGGTTTTGATGATGGGTTCAATGCTTCATTCAATCGCTCTTGGAAATTTAATGAAGGCAGAAACAAAGGTTATCTGCGTTGATATAGATCCCGCAATTGTTACTAAATTGAGAGACAGAGGAACATCACAGGCAATAGGGATAGTAACTGATTTAGGAACATTTATTCCTGCATTGCTTGAAGAACTTAAAAGAAAATAGAATTTAAAATATTTATACTAATGATTAATTTATAATAATTATTTATTTATATACCTAATCTAATTAATAAACAATAAACAAAAACCAAAATGGCATCTGAAAAGGGGTTGATCGTGGTGGCGACATTTTTTATAGTGATGTCGCTTACTACGAACATGGGATTCTGGTTTGATGGAGAGGTGATAGAGCTGTATTTGGCAACTGTGTTGAACATCTTGGCAAGTGTTGTGAAGGTAGCAATGAAGAGAGGGGTTATTGGAATGAGTTCTTTGGGAGCAAGTGTTGTTGCAGACATACATTTGATATGGGCAGTAGTTATAACATTGGGAGCAGGAGTAGTAGACCCAGTAACTGGAATTGTTCACAGCGAACTTGCAAGAGGTTTGGCCTTTGGAGCAATATTTGCAAATTTGGTAAGCATTGCATTGTTGCTCATGGAAACACACCACGAAGCAAAGAAAGAAGTAGATTAAATTAAACCAGGAAAAATACAGAAATCAGTAAATTGTTTTTTTTTTATCTTTTTTTTTATCTTTTAACTTGAGTTTCCCACCCCAGCGTAAAAGTTTGAGCGTATTTTTGTTTTTAAGCATAATTAATTTTGTAAATTTTTAAAATTACTCGTCCATTTTTTGATGGTGGGAAAGAAGGGTTTTAAATTCTGTTTTGTGAATTTGTGGAAAGCATGTTATATTTCTGGAAAAGAAATTTCTTTTACCTGTGGACTTAGTGAATCCACTAACTTTTGAATATTTAAAGTAATTTAAGGATATGGGTTTGCTTACGCTCACTTCGTTCGTGTCTTTACAAAATGTTGAGAACATTTTGTAATCTTGCTTACGCTCGGAGATTTTAAATTTCTAATGAAATTTAAAATAAGATTGAAATCCAAAGGTTTCAGTATTTTAAAATTTCATAAATTTTAAAAGATTGAAAAACTTGTAGTTTTCAGTGTTTCAAATTCTCTGCGAATTTGAAAATTATGTATTTTTAAAATCTCTGCGTTTTTAAAATAATTTCGCTTCGCTCTCATTTAAAAATTTCGTAAATTTTTAAAGATTGAAACCAAAGGTTTTAGTATTTTAAAATCCTATAGATTTTTAAACTTGAGTTTCAAAGTTATGGTGTTTTGACCTTGACAAAATGATAAAATTGGTGGCAATAAAAAACATATTTTAAAGGTGTTTTTAGCCATTTTTTAAATATCTTTGAAACTCGGGTTAAAGATTGAAAACTTGTAGTTTTCAGTATTTAAAAAATCCCAAGATTTTTTAAAGATTGAAACCAATTGTTTTAGTATTTTAAAATCTCAAAGATTTTTAAAGATTGAAAATCTCAAAGATTTTCAGTATATTTTCAAATGCTTTGGGCATTTTAAAATCACCCCCCTTCGTTCGGAGATTTTCAATTTTGTGAAAATTTAAAATGAAAATTTAAAATGATATATAAATTATACTTGACATTATTTAAAAAATTTGGAAAGCAGCACTGGTGGCCTGCTGAAGGCAAAGAAGAAATAATGATTGGTGCAATTTTAACTCAAAATACCGCTTGGAATAATGTTGAAAAGGCAATAAAAAATTTAAAGGCAAAAAATACATGCTCTGTTAAGACAATTGCAAATAAGCCAGTTGAGGAGATTGAAATTTTAATAAAACCATCGGGATTTTACAGACAGAAAGCAAAACGGCTGAAAAATTTTTGTGAATATTTACTCGCTCATTACGGAGAAAATTTTATTTTGGAGATGAATAACAAAGAAATTGCCGTATTGAGAAATGAATTGCTGAATATTAACGGAATCGGAAAAGAGACTGCTGACTCAGTCCTGCTTTATGTGTTTGAAAAGCCGGTGTTTGTGATAGATACATACACAAGGAGGATTTATGACATATTATATAAAGATGCGGATGTTTGTGATGCCTTTAAAATGGATTATGATAAATTAAGGGAAATTTTTGAGAGCGAAATAAAAAAGGGCTGCAAAAAATGCAGAGAATGCAACGATGAAAAGGAACTGGTTAAAATTTATAACGAATATCACGCATTGATTGTCCGGTTTGGAAAGGAATGTAAAGGGAGAGATTATAAAGAAGTAACCAAATTAATTCAATAAATTTCGTATAATAAGCTTGTATAATAAGCTGCGGTAGAAACAAACCCGGATAAATTTATTTTACCTTTATTTATCTTTATTCATTTCTACATTTAATAATTTAAATTTTTCCTAAATATTATTTTATTTTTTTACTATTTTATTTTAAATTATTTTTTTTATTTTTTTACATTTTTAATTTCTATCGGGTCGGACAGGTCTTCCGCCATACACAATCTCGATATATCAGCGATATTCCGCAGAGGAATTCGCACATTGCGATTAGTGCTTATGAGGGCGGTTTCTCACTTTAAATAAAGAGATAGTCTGAAAAGACTTCTCAAAAAATTTAGAGATCCTGCCGACCCTTCCGATGATATTTTTTGTTTTAAATTTATTAAATTTATTAAATTTAT
>Ga0210040_10001607_pt1 | contig 33585 bp, 28 predicted proteins | sample CryGeyCG12114_NA_FD_185462 | JGI IMG/M metagenome (GOLD analysis project Ga0210040, IMG submission 185462) | Groundwater microbial communities from aquifer - Crystal Geyser CG19_WC_8/21/14_NA (SPAdes) (version 2) | ecosystem: Environmental > Aquatic > Deep subsurface > Groundwater | place: USA...
CACTAACTAACTAACCAAACTAAATAGTACAAAACAAGCTTGTCGCTTCAACTATAATGTCCGAGTTTAAGTTAGTAGGTAGATACATCTAACTAACTAACAACATGCGATCTTAAAAATACTAATATATAGTCATCAAGGGCGTGTACAAATGTGTACAGAGAGCATTAAATGCTTGGCTGCATGATGATCACTACATGTGGATACGTTACATGTCTATATATTGTTTGAGATAGACTCTTTGTGCCGTCTTATTGCCAGCGTACAACAATCATTTCCAGCCTGTCAATCAAACCCTTTCACGAGGGTTTGCCGAGGTGCTGGTTTGGTGGCCCAATGTCCCGAATGAAAAAAAACTGTGCAGCGCATAAGTCTTGCTTGGAAGACAGAAAATAGAAATGATTGATACTATGCCCCCACCCTGAGAATTCCTACAGACATTTTTTCCTATCCTATATAGCTAACTCATCACATCTCTTTGCACGTCCACATCAATAATCGTTGAGATCTTACGGGCTCCTTACTTTCTCGTGTTTTTTTTGCCTTCAGGGAAGCCTCCGTGAAATACCAAGTTATTCCTTGTAATGAGCTGAGAATTAACTGACTGGGTAACTTATGATGTCTACTGTACGTACACTGGACTACTTTGGAATGCGAGGATGGTCATTGGGAATCGTTTGTTCTTAGTTAGTTAGTAATGTATGCATGCTAATAGCAATTTGTACATAATATAAATGCGTTTTTGTTGATCGCTGGTTGCTGGTGTTTAAAAAGTTAAGAAAACAAGTAAACCCGTGTACAGACTTGAGACATGTCTTGAATGATAAGAGACTTTAGGCCACTATAAAGTTCAACTCGTCACCATTCAACTCTTTTGATTGCTTAGGTGAGTGTGCATTTAATCATGGGTGGAACAAATACCAGGTGAATAAATAATGCAAGAGATTTGATGATTTGTTAGGCAGTTGTGGTAATCATCGTCATTTTGTATTTAGCACCATCGTGTGTAGAGTGTGAGAATGAAAGTTCTTTCCCAATGTTATTATTAACAAGGTAATAAGGGCGCTTTTAAGTTAGATTTACTACATGTCTATGCATTACTGAAGCACTATAATAGCATGAGGCATACTTTTATAGATAGATAGTTAGTTAGTTTTAGAAGTTTGCCCAGTGTTAGTGTAAATGCTAACATTACAGCTGAGGAGTGCATCACCATCATAAGCATTTTTCTGCAGCAGAATGAAAAATAGTTTTTTAGCCCTGCTTTGTTTTCTGCATTCATAAAGTCATTATGCTGTCCTTATTGAAAAATCTAATCTCATCTCAGGTCACAAACAACATACGAACGAGTTGACTAGCAATTACAGCCAAGCTGAAAAAATATGTTCTTGAATACATTTGTTTCTCTAATGATTGATTGGATGAAAGATAAATGGATATTAGGCATATGAATATTATTATACGATCATGGTTCATGATGAGATTTCCAGTTCAATCCCTTTTAGCACGATCCAGGTGTTGTTATTCTTTAAGTGTGCGTGTGAATTGTAAAGCTATTTAAAGATGCTTCAAATTGATCATCATCATAAAGGACTGAACAAAAGGGTAGGAAATAGAACGTTTAGTCCAATTTATGAGAGACTAGCAAAGTCATTCTTCTTTTATTCCACACGCATCTATCATTATTGCCTACATATTATCGATGATGGTAACTATTTAACAAACTAACTAGCTAAGCTTAGATTGTTGTTGTTCCCTAAAAAGACGTGTACTGACTAGGACTAGATGCGTGTATATTCAAAGGTCAAGATCGGAAAAAATGGACCGCTTACTTTTTTTTGGGACTTGTGTGTGAGATCATTAAAATGTAAAGATTTTTTTCCTTTGTGTGCAGCCACTCCTTCTACCACGTAGCATAATGCTTGCACAAGCTCAAACAGAGTAAATATGAAAAACAACACTAGAGGAGTTTCCTCTCCGTAAAGATGGAAACAGATATTCTACCATTTTTTACAAGGTACAGCTTCAGGGTGCGAGGGATATTTTATTTCTTTGCAACCCTATGATTTCAAATAGATGAGAGCATTGGGTGGGCAGGCATTCTGTAATCACAGGGCACAAACAAACCTAAAAATCCTATGTGGTAGTAGTGAATCCAGAGCCCTTAAAAAGGTCTGATACGGATGAGGCAATAAAACTTGAAATATCGTTTCTCCGCAGGAATGCGAAAAAGGGGTTATCGAGAAAATATATTTCTTTTTGGACGATTTGGCTCAACAATTCAGGTTTAGAATAAAATCACACATATTGTGAACCAATCCCATATAATATAAAATTATAAACGAGAATTTGTATCCAACTGCCGTTTCACCGTCTAAAAATGATGTAGTTATCATGTCCGTCATAAATTCCTTTTTTGGTTGCATTGCAATCCATAACTAACTTTTTTTCATGCACACTTGCTCATTTGTGACATCTGAGCAAGATTTATACGGAACGTGGATAAAGTCATCTCGTTTAAATGTAAGATATACGAAATGATTACGATGCTCATCATATGAGCAGTGGACACTATGATCAGATATGAAGTTCAGGTTGGAGTTGGAAACCAAAAAACTAACTAACAAAATGATAAAGAACACGCTTAGCTTACCTTATAAAGTAATTTATAACGAACCACGAAAACTTATCGTTTGCAAGCCCTTTAATTGTTTGCACGTAATGATGGAAAAGTTCACTGTATCAACAAAATCTGTAATTTTCCCTCAACTATACATGCACTAACGAACGAGCACTAGATAATAAATGTGGTTTCTTCACAATTTTAAAATATTGCTTTGCATAATAATAACAAAATCCAGCAATAATCTTCATTCCAAGACATGAGGACTTACAAAGTTGTCCCATAATGTAAGGTGACGACTACAAATGATAATAATTTTCATGATTCATTCAACAACAGTGAGCTCTCATAGTTAGCCATGATAAGGCAAGGGCTAAATGGCAATTTGAAAATTTGATTTCCGGACACGCAAGAATTGGTCGTCAGTCAGTTTGACTTCAGTTTGTTAATTCGTGAGGGCAAACATGAAAATCTTCATTCACAAAATAATATGTGACACACGGATCTGGTTGAGTAGGTATTTTGTAATGGAAATCTTGTTGAATGGTCACTTCATATAAATCAACATAGTCATAGAATACAATCAAAGTTGAAAATTCTTCCCCGTGAGAACGGATTTTGACGATGCAGCGTTTAACCGGTGCCGTTGACTTCAACTGTTAGTTAGTTAACCAAACTTACATTCCAAGGTGTCGCCATTCCCATTCTTATTTTCTTATTGTAGAAGTTAAGATATCTTTTTAGTTAGCAACAAAGGATTGTAGTTTATTATAGTCTTTTGTCTGGATCAATAATACACTATACACTGGTATTTAACTGCTTATGAAGCTCACTAACTGTTGGGCGAGCCCTGAGCAGATCGACGGGATTAATTGCGATTATCAACTACGGATTGGCAATAAAATCCATACAATTCAACGAATCCTCTCAACAAACTTCTCGTTAAAATACAATTGAACAATTAAATTGTATTTAGTAAAATTAACATTAATTTAACATGTATTGCAAGCTTGTTGCCCAGAAGTTGGTTTACAGTTATTTGATCTACATAGTAGACAATCAATTTAAGTACAAAAATATGTACGGCGTTTAAATAGGACAGTTTCAGCGAATTCAATTTAAATTTTTAGGCTAACATTCATTTCCGTAAAGTTTTTTTAACAACTATTAATTTGATGGCATAACACTTAAATTATTTTAGCCGCAGGCATGCAGATGATGATTGAGATATTAGCAAATTGGATTGCTTGATAATTTTTTCATCTCAACTTTAAAAACCAGTTTTTTCCTGACAGTAAGTAGCAGTGTGCGGTAAAATACTGGATACGGGTAATGTGTCAACATTTTCTGGTTTTGGTGGACATTGTTTTTTACAACGATAACTTTAATCTTGCAGATTTCTTGTGATGAGTTTAAAGTTCCCAACTTCAATTTATGGATAAGTGCAAATCATCAAGATTTTATATCAAATTAATTTCTTATAACCCTAGCTTTTCTCACTCATAGTAGTACATTATATTGTGTAGCTCATATTCTTTCCATGCACACGCACTATAGCAATCTACCTAAAGTTTTATAGTCATATAGTTATTATAACTTCGACATCAGAAAAATAGTAATGATTCATAGCATGTATGTACAAATTTCTGTCCATAATTTAATGAACCCCTATGTTTAATAGAAGACACTTTAGTGAACACAATGGCTACCAAATCATCTCTATGGAATGCGTTATGATATGGAACAATTTACAGAAATTCTAATAAGTCGGCAGCTAAAGGACGTGGAAAACTGGAAAGACGACCTTTGGTTACTGACTGCTAAAAATCCTACAAAATGCTTTAATCTTATCAACTCTTTGCACCAAGTACTAACTATTGTTGCCAATTTTCACTTGTTTTGTTCCTTGGGTTGATGCTACTAAATTCTTCACGTCAAATAACTTTAGAAATGCAATTACACACCTGTCTGACTGTTTTTTCTAGCCAAATTAGCATTCAAATTAGGCATTCCATCCGACACCCAATTTTTGCATTAAACATTCTTTCATCAAAGCATTTTGTCTTTTCTTCTTCAGTCCACCGTATGGTCTTCAATTGAAAACTAACTATTTGGGTAGATTTTACAAATCCTGCTGCACAAGATCAAGGTAATTTAACTTAGCAAGCAAGCAGTATATATGAAATATGGATTTTTTAACTTATGCAACTTACCGCATTAAAAATTAAGTATAGTGATGTAATTATATACGAGATAACCGGCTTGTGTCCCCCTATCATTGGCCGGTCACGACTTTTTGGTCAGTAAGTATGCAGCTAATATGCATAGACTAAACACAGTATCCTGGAGAATACTACATCTTTGTTGTAGGCAACTTATAGTCATTCTCCTGTAATGTACAATTAAGGAGTGCCTTTAATAATGACCGAAGTTGTAGTATTAAGCTCTATTTAAAAAAACTGTTTCTTATTTGCACCAAAGATTCTTAAAACTCTTGCTTTGAAAACCAAAACAGTGAAGCTGCAATAGAAAATTTGCCGGCTACTGCAAGCCCTGTGCCAAATGCATTAGTGAAATACGGTAGAAAAAAATGAGATTGGTCAATAATACCAAGTGAAGCATTCCTCTATCAAATTGCAACAATCAAGTCATACAATACATTAATGGGATACAATATTTTTATCACTCACCGTCATCGTGCTTGCTGCACAAGTTTTCCTGAGTCCACAAAACTTCAAATCTTTGAATATCTTCTCTTCAACATTTGGGGGTTTTATCTATCCCAAGCTTATAAATTCTCTCACACACTGTACAAATGTGCAGCTTACAGTACATAGTACAAGCTCTTACAAGCCCGTAAGATATATTGACCCATCAGATTCCTTTATTTCAGTCATCCATCAAACTCACGTCCCTGTTGTACTCTCCCAGAGTCAGCGTAAAATGAAATGCTTTTCTAAAAATAATAGCGTCACGTTAACCATTACATTATCTATTACAAGTTGATTGATCTTTACTGGTACATGAGCTGGGTATGTTCTCCAGCTCAAGATTGCATCTTTTCTATTGACATTTTTCAAATGTACTGTTGAATAGACAATGAATTCTTTTCAAGAGTACCGTCTCTCCTATACTCTCTGTAAGTATGGGAATAAAGGAAATTATACTGCTGGACTGGAACGCGGAGGAATTTATACAATATTGCTTCAAGAATTCAAGATTTAAAAAAGTGCCTTGCATTTAATTGGTCAATTTGCAACTCCATGCATAGTTAAGAAAGCCAGTGGATTAGAAACATTTATAAGCAGATGATAAAAAGATGGTATTGAGTACTTCGATAATTCAAGTGAATCAATCCATTTACTGTAGTTTTTAACCGTCTCCGATTCAGAAAAGGATAGTAATCCTTCGTTGGTTTGACGGACTTTCACACAAGACTTTGACAGGGATGCATAGGCATAAAACACGCATGTGGTTAGTTAGGTAAGTTCAAGATATATGAGAAAAAGAATTGGGAAAGCACGTGTCTACTTAAAGTCTTTTTATAAGTAATCCATTGCTCCTCACCTGCATAATGCGTACAAAGAAACTGACCATTAACGTTTGGAACGAATTCGTAGATAAATTAAATGCAAAGCAGGGAAGGGATGAGTGAGAATGCGTGGTAGCAATGGGAGCTTTCAATCAACTTAATGAAAGATCTCAGCTTGAGATAGTTCATCATACATTTTTAAATGTACAAATGGTAGGCATAATGATGCCACAGGTGAGATGCCGCGATAGACAATGAACTTTACTCCATATGAATTCTTTAAAATGACTCTACACAGACTAAATCATGATGAATGATTGTTCACTTTTTATTGGAAACCACAAAAATAAATCAAAAGTGTTTTTCTATTGAAGGCTATAAATATCAATCTCTATATAAAAATAAGTATCACTGGATGGAATTAATAAGACACGGAGGGAGATGTGATTCTCACTTTTTCTAAAGAAGGGATTAAAGTAGACATGTCTTTCACAGGTGGTGTACATTCTTTTGGAGCAAAATCTGTTACTTTATCCAAAGTGATGCATTTGCACACACAGCCTGTCACGGGACATTCTGCTTGACTTCTGAAAAAGTTAACGAAATCAAAAAATTAATGCAAAATTTTAATGTTAGTCATTTCGACAGGAATTTTTTATAATCACTGACTTGAACCATTGCGTTATATGAATGGTGTGGCCCCCGTGTCGACAAGATTCACACCATGTGAACCAAGACAATGCTTCAGGAGATGCACCTCTATCCCCAGCTTTCATCGACGGTTCTCCACTCCCAAGGATTGTTCCCAAATTAAGTAAGCAAATTGCACATCTTGGCAAAGGTTTCCGACAAGATGGGCAGCATGAAAACTAGAATAAATTATGCATTAACTTCTGCAGGACAATATTTCAAAATAAAGTAGTTTGAAGTGTGTACTTTTGTAAATTAAATGTTTGTGGCATTTCACTTACTTTAGCCTTTGGTTGAGCTGTGGTGAATCGGGAAAATAATTGATGCGTACTCCTTGGCAAACTAGACGTACCGGGCGAAGAAATGCTTTTTCCACAAAAATTGCAACAAATGTTAACCTCCGGCTGCGGAGTTAAAGCTGGGTTAGTGGAATTTTTTAGAATATCAAATTCAGCTCGTTGTTCCCAAAATTTCCAAGAATCCAGGAGCTCTCGGTAACGATCAATCCATAATTTTAAAGACGGACTAGATGGAATATCCATACACATTGCCCGGATTCCTAGTAATGAAACTGTTTGCACATCTCCAGTGATGTCTAAATACTTCTGGAGGACTGGGATACACTGCGGAGTCATTCCTGTATGCAATATGGAATCAAGAATATTTGAAAAGTGAGATCACTGTAAATTTTTTTCATAACTAAGTCATAGCTTGCATATCCATATTGTACCTGTTAACATGATTCCATTAAGATTCCCTTCTTTACGCATCTCTACTGAAATGTCTTGAATAAACTGAACAAGTTTTTGATCCGGAAGGAAGGAACAGGCAAATCCAACTCTATCAGCTACAGACAATTGCTTTTCGTTCTACAAGTATCAATAGCACTATTATTAGGCACGAAACAAAACTCTTTAGCAGTTAGATATTACTACGACTAAAATCAGGTAGTTACCAAAATAGAGCTGTAATTATTGTTGTCCGACTCCATTAAAAATGCAAACATTGCTCTTATGTAAGGATCCGTCAACTTATGACAAGTTGCGTGAGCTAAATCTCTCCATAAAGTATTTTTCTGCTCGGTGAAACCAGCAATAGCCATTGCTACGACAGAATTATTAGAATCATTTAATAATTTTATAGCATGACGCAGCTTCAAATGAAATAGCGCCACTGCTGCTTTTCTTGTAGGAGATCCTTCTACATGAACAGGCGATGGATCTAAACTCCAGCCACATAGTTGCTGAACAAAACTCCTTTCTTCGCTCCTATTTAAAATTTTAGCATCAAAATATAAGATAAACGATGTATAAAGATGAAAGTAAATAAAGTTAACTTGAACTGGCTGCACAATCTTACTTGTAGGTTTTCTGAGAATGTACATCAAATATAGGTGTATTTATCACTTCTGATTTTAATGGAGAAGACGTTGACCCAGGACTTGAATCAACTTTTAGAACAGCTCGAGCTCCAGGGAATTTCAAAGTCCCTACAGATGGAACTCTGTACTTTTCACGTTCAGTGATAACTTTACAGTACTCTAGCCACTCCCAAAGCCATCTCAATGAGCCCTCATCTTCAACTAATTTGGCATTATCTTTCAGTTGAGGCTAAAAAACATTATCATTTGTTAAATTCTTGACTCGCTCATTACTTTGGTATACGAAGAAGCTAACCAACCAAAAGCCCGTAGGAATTGTAAGCTCGGTGTTTCATTTTGATTGAAATATCATCCAACGCAGAATATACAATATCATCGGTATTGTCAATGTACGAGATAAGTTTTTTTCCATTGGACCAACACAGTTTGGATGTAGGTGACCAATTGAGTGTTACTCTCTCATAAACAATTGAATTCCAAAGAGCACCTAGAGATTGATTTAATACATAATGAACTACTTCTACTTCATTAATAATTTGACTGAAGAAAGTATAATTAATCAGTCACCATTTACTGCCGCAGTAGTCACTAGGTTCTCCTCCTGAGGATGCCATGCAAAACTTGACAGTGGAGAAATTTTGTTACTTTCAACATCCGGAGCGTACACAGGGCTTAGACGACGTTCCAAAACAGCCTGGTCCGCCTCTTCTACAGAAAGGGTTGCATGATGAACGTCGTACAATGTAATGAAACTGCTATCCTTTTCAATGGTAGCCAACAATCCTGATCTGAAAGTATTGAGAAATGAGATGTAAGAAATTGTAAATATGTCATGCTCTATTGTTTTTGTACACAAATAATGTCTAGCATACCTCGTTGGACACCATGCTGCTTTTACCACAGGCTTGCCATGATTCAAAACTACAAATGGTTTGTCAAAGTTTCTCATATCCCATACAAAAACTTGGTTTTCCGCAAATGAAGTGACACAATGAGGATTTAAAGAGTCTATGTTGATCCCATACACACCTTTAGTAGAAGCAGTGCTTCCTAACTTTGGAGAGGAATCTAGAGATCAAAATATTATTCAAATCCTAAACCATCCAGACTACTGAAGCATATTTTATGATTATTCACACCTCTTAAATCAAACAATTTGATATGTTTTCCATTCATTCCTACAAGAATAGATTTCGCTTGCACCCAAGCCACTGAATTTGCTGTTTCATTCAGTGCAAATTCATTAGTTGGTCTAATATCGGAGTGAAATCCGGTAGCATATTTACAAGCTGCAGAGATATCCCATATAGCAACTGCATAATCTGATCGAGCCTTATCTAGTCCAGCAGCCAAAAGATTTGGAGATTGGCTGTTCCATTGTAAGGAATTGAGTTGTCTTGCATGTTTTGGAACTATTTGAAAACAATTGAAACGGCTTAAACTATGTTTTTTAAACTAGTGTAACGAAATATAAATGGATTAACATGCTACTTTGGTTATTAAATGGTAATTTGTAGAATTTTTTCAGCAAGGGATAACCAGGAAAAAACAACTAACAGTAAGTAACTTCGGACTGAAATATTTCCATTTGAATCACCAATTTGATAAGTTAGTTATACCGAATTCTCTATTAATAATGCCAGGTCCAAACGATGTCAGTACAACTTTTCCATTGCCCAACCCAATTGCAACCATATCCTCTGCGTCTGTTCCGGGATACAGATCAACAACTTTAGCAAACGGGAAATCAGCAATTTTGGCAACAACAGAGGCAGCTTTGTCATGGGATAGTCGAATATCTGCAATTACAACCATAATACAAAATAAACGAGTTAAAATAGTGCTATCTGTACAAACATAATTAGTTGACACAGTGGATTATTGGTTCACATGATTCAAAACAAAAAACAAAAATACGCCGCTGCTATATACTTACTTCCATGTTTTAATTTTTTGGGACTTCTAGGACATTTATCTACTTTATAGAATGTAATGTCTTGTGCCCATGTTATGAAATGGTCCGATTTCACGAATGACCACTGTAAATCCATTAAATCCTGTTTAATTGTATCACATCAAGTCCACACAAAACAAATCTTGACTTTCTTCATCCAATTTTTATTCCTGAGACAAAATCTGTTTTATGTTTACAAGTCGGGCAAATTTGCCGCCTGCATTTTAACCCATTGAAAAGAAAGTATCGCATTCAACAGGAAGTATCCTTTGTTACTTGATGGAATCCATGTTGACAATTTTGGCTGTTGTAGACTACAAAGTAAAGTTCAGAAAAAAAGCAATCCTTCAATATGCATCCTAGAAAATAACAGTGGGCTACAAACATTACTCTTATTACGTAATCAGCTATGTTTAGCATTTTAAAGAAATGTAAGTGATTTATTCAAACATGCGTACTTGTTGATTGTCCCGTGTTATGACCCGTGGTCACATAATTCGATCCAAAGGAAAAAATATTAAGCTACTGAACTAAAACGGACGACATTGGACTATGAGTTGATATTTCATTACCAACTACAAGATAAAATTAACATTCAGCAGTAAAAGTATACCTTGTGCGCAAAAAGGAGGTAAATTTTATCCTATCCTACTACACAAATTTATCGCACACAGGACAGGAAAAATTTACCTCCTTTTTCCGCACAAGGTATATATTATGTATGCACTCAGAGCACAATAATTTGCTCAAGTTTACGAGGTGTACAGACAAAATAGAATGACTACCAAAAAAATTTGTTAATCTCAATGATATTAATGTGATCTCATTTACGAAGTGAATATAGTAGCACAATAATAAATGTAACGACGTTGTGCCTGGAAATAGTCATTATGGCTTTACACATGTAGTTAATAGTTATGATGCAATTTTAAACTCTCATCATGATGTCTCTTCATATGCAAGTATAGAGCAAGTGCATGATAGCCTAAAGGCTTAAACAAACATATCAAAACCATTTGCCTGGTTTTCAATTGGGAATATGATAACAATGTGAACTCTATACACTAACTATGGAAGAGATCCAAGGTTTTCCAGCACGGTTTCACATGCTCATGATGTGTCTCGTCTGTAGTCAAAGCATTATGTGACCTAACTAGTAACAACATGTGTTTGTATTTGGTAGGCGAATTGTTACCACTTTAATTGCCAGTCACATTCTTGCACTTGAGTTCATCACACAACTAGTTTCACAGGGAGAATACGAACACTATTTTTGTTGCTCTCTCTTTATAACTGCACGAATAATTATTAGAAATTTAGCGTGTGACTGGTTGATAGGATGGCAGAAAAATATTCAAATTACCATTTGGTGGAGGGAGACTGGAAAAATTTTACATTTCGAAGAATTCAAGATTCAGATGAAGCTAAAGTCTTGGAACATTTGAATGCAAACTTTTTGCGAGATGAGCCTACGTGCAAGCTATTGGGCTACACTGATGCATTTGCTGAAGATTTTTCTAAACTAGTGCATGCGTTGTTGCAAGATAAAATGAGTTTCTTGGTAGAAGACAAAGCAACCAAAGAGGTAGGTCGTCATTACTTTTTTTCTTAAAATTAATTTGTAAAACATAATGGCAAAAAATATTTACATTTGTCGTTTATTTCACAGTTAGCAGCGGTCCGAATCACATTTCATCATAAAGGAGAAGAAGCTGAAGATATTTCCGGAATTTTTCAATCAAGAGAAGGAAAACTAATTCATAAGTTTTTAGACGAACTGGAAAAAGCGGCAGACATTCATAAGGGTCTCGGAATTCCAAGTTTTGCTGAATTCTTTCTAGTTTCAACAGACAGGCGGTTTCGACAACAAGGATTGGCTAAAGAGCTATATGAGCGATCTATCAAGTTTTTAAAAGCTGAGGGGTTCAAACATGCTATGGTAGTGACTACAAGTCCTCATACAAAACGTTCGACGGAGAAACTTGGATTTGATATCATTACTCGCAAAGAATATTCGGAGTTCAAAGATTTTGAGGGAAATCCAGTATTTTCAAAAGAAGAACTTACTCCAGATCATTTTGCCTTGCTAAAAATCATAGATTTAAGCAAATGATAAGGGAATTTGACTAATGTGTGAAGCACATACCAAAATATTTAGCATTTTATGTACACGAGATTCACGTGTTTTTTATTCTATTCAATAGAGTTTCCAACAATATTTTAAGATTTAAATTTTCATTTGTGACAATAAAAGCGAATAAATTTCGATCTATTCACTATTGAATTTTTTTCGGCGATGTACAGTAAACTACCAAAAACACTTGAAATCTTAAAATACATCGCGTCCATATTATGAATTATTTAGCTTTAGAAGTATAGTGTACAACATTACAGTGCATTTATTAAGTCTGCAACAACAGTTACTAATGGTTCAGTGATTATAGACCGATGATTACCATCTACTGATGTTATCTTCACAAGGTCTTCACACACCTACAAAAATTTATAAATCCCTTCAATAGCCAACTATGCTTCAGATTAAGTATTAAGCTGAAGATTAAATAACATACCTCAGAAAGACTATAGTCCTCACCCAGAGTCTTTGAAGACCGATTGAACGCAGCTTTAATTAGAAACACGGGCCCTTTAAACTTCCGATTAGGGAGATAAGTATCAGCTAATTGAAGTCTCCAGTAAAACGCATGAAGAGCATCTAATATTTCTGATCTAGAAACATTTGGAAGCGTTGGTTCTACGAGACATGCAATTTTGTTGAACCTATCTTTCAGGGATGGCAATCCCATCAGTTCTTCTTTGACCTGAAATTCACAATCAAAATTATTATGAGATCCAACATAATATTTAAAACAAAATTATGACTGTCACAGCACTTCAACTCTCACCTTAACAAATTCAAATGGCATAAATTGCATAAGGAATGTACACAAGCACATGGCTTCAGTATCTTCAACAGTCCCCGAGCTATTGCTTCGATACTCTTCCATTTGAGAACTAATATACTTATGTGATCCATCCAGAAATATCAATCGTTGGACCGCAGCCTTGTCAACTTGTTGTAGCTGCAATGATATTTCCAATCCAATAATGCAGCCAAATGAGTAACCCCCAATGTTGTAAGGCCCTTTTGGCTGGACACTTTTAATTTGCTGCAAAAACAAAATATAAGCAAGCTATGATAAACCCATTTTTAAAACTTAAATACACGAATTTTAGCACTATAGCTAACCTAAAACAGATAATCTATTCTTTCTTACATCAATATAATGTTTTGCAAGATCCGCTGCAGAGTCCAATTTTGCTTGTTTTGTGCATTGCAATCCGTACACATTAAAATTGAGCTTTTGTGCCAGAGTTTTTAAGGACTTGATTACTCCCTCTACCGGATGGATTAGGAACATGTTCTCTTCAAAAGCTGCATTCTCATTGGTCATGCGCACAATCGGCTCTTTCGGCATCAACTCATCATAAAACACTTCAATTTGATCCGCATAGTTGATAATCTCATCACTGGTTTTCAGGAAACTAGAATCACCAGCTCCATTTTCACCCTCATCCATTTCTTTCAATCTCAACATAGTCAACTGTCGAATTTCTTGCATTGATAAAACAGTGTCGTGATCCCGTTCTAAAGTTTGTTTGATTTCTATCCCCATTAAAGAATCCATTCCCAACTCGGCAAGGGAAGCATTCAAATTCATATTCCCCAGATCCTTCATCCCCAAAATATTGGCAATGTGATCTAACAAGCTGACGGTTTTATTCCCTTCTTTACGTCCACCCTTGTCAGCCAAGACCATGGATGCCACAGTTGGTTTCGGTTGCTGCAAGAATATATCCAATGCATTTAAGCAGGATGGCATTCTTTGAGGAAGAGTTCCACCCACCACAGTTTCATTCCCTCCCATATTTTCGGAAACTACTCCGACATCTCCAATAGCGCCCCATTGGATAGCTAAGGCTGGGAGACCATCTTTTTGTCGAAGTTCACAAATTCTTTCCATAGCAGAATTCGCGAGTCCGTAATTTGACTGCCCCGCATTTCCACGGCCGCAGGACACACTCGAGAATACTACAAAGAAATCAAGTTCGGGACAAAAAGAGCGGGAAGCTTCATCCAGGCTCATTGTTGAATGGATTTTTGGTTTTGCTACCATCATATAGTTCTCGGGGCTTTGATTTTCCATGAATCCGTCTCTTAGGACCTACATGTAAGCAAAAAGAAGTTTATTATTTTTTGTGCTACTGCTCTAACTAAGGCACTAGGCAGGGTACTTTGTTTTAGCTTACCATAGCCAAATTGAAAATGCCACCCACTTTTCCCAGCTCAGAAGCTTTTTGTAGGACTTCTTTTGCGCCATCAACAGTAGTAATATCTATTCTAGGAGTTTCAATTGTGACGCCCTGCTGTCTCCATCGACGAATGCAAAGATCTTGGTACCCTGTGGTAACCCCAGACCGGGAAACAAGAACCAGTTTCGAAGCATTGCGCGCTATTAGCCATCCGGCTAGTTCTAATCCGAAGCCACCTAAACCCCCAATAATTATATAAGTCTTATCAGGATCCATGTAAGTTTTTGGCATCGCTTTAACAGTCAGTTTTTGTACACCATCTTCCCGAATTTTCAGTAAAACCTTTCCAATATGTTTTCCTGAAGCCATGAATCTAAAAGCTTCTTCAATTTGAGCTTCATTAAATACCGATCTTGGAAGTGGCCTTACTGCTCCAGATTTAATTCCTTCCGACAACAGTTTAACTACTTGTCTTTTCTCTGCAGAATCTTGATCAAATAAAGCATCAAGTAGTATTCCATGGAAAGCAACATTTTTTGAAAATATGGAAACATCAAGTGGAGAATTGTTAGACAAATCAAATTTGCCAATCTCCAGAAACCGACCATATGCGGCTAAACATCGGACTGAAGCTTTAAGTTTCTCTTCCGCCAACGAATTCAAAACCATGTTTACCCCTTCACCATTAGTTTTCTCCAAAATGTGTTGCTCAAAACTTGTGTCTCGAGAGTTAGCAAAATTCTCATCTTTCAATTTGGGGAACAACTTTTTCAAAATGTTTCTCTTCTCGACAGATCCTACTGTAGTAAATACTCGACAGTCCATGCTCAAAGCTATGGAAATCGCAGCTTGCCCTACACCACCAGAGCCTGAATGAATTAGCACTGTTTCCCCCTGTTTCAATTCACCCCTTACAAGGAGTGCATAGTAGGCTGTGGCATAGCAAACAGGGACGGTTGCAGCTTCTTCAAATGTCCAATTGTTTGGAATTTTCCACATAAATGTAGGGTCAGCAAGAACTGTAGTGGCTAAACCTTGTGCAGCAACTACTCCCATGATACGATGTCCATTCGAATCTTTACCAGCAAATTCTAGTCCTAAAACGCAATCCTGCATGGCAAGATTACCCGGTAATGCATCCGGGGGAAGTTTTCCAGTTGCAAGCATAATATCACGAAAGTTCAATGGGGCGTAATGTACCGTGCAAAGTTCTGCTGTGGGTTTGTGTTTAGGCAAAAAATATTTTAGCGGGCTTTCTATCCATCTGAGACTGGACAAGTCTCCTCGCATCATTGTATTGATGTAAGCATGCTCTACATCTAACAGAGCTTCTGTCCCTTCTGCTTTCAATGAGAAGTGTCGGAAACTTCCAATAATTCCATCATTGATAACATTTTGGATCAAATCTTGCTCCATCATGGTACTAAGTGCTGCACTCGGTTTATAAAAATCTAGTGGAATTTTGGTTCTACTCAGGACGAATATGCAACGAATGACATGACCACCTGGTTCTTGTTTCAGACAGTTTACCAATCCTAGGATTCCTGATTTTTGGTCCGATTCGGCTATAAGATAGATTCGAGGATGGATTGGATTGCTTGCAGCATTTTCCATGGCAGATTTCACTGTGTCGATCCAGTCGAAGTTGAGGTTATTAATGCGAATGACGATTGGAGATTTTAAAGGTTCTTCCGTTCTCTAGATCAAAACAAAAATTAAATACAACTGTACAGCAAATGAAATTTCAAGGTAATTTAATTTGCAGTAACGAACAAACCTTTCTAAGCAGCAAAAATTCCCGGTCAGAGGAAAACTTGCGGGCCACTGTAAGAACATTCGGGTTTGAAAACTGTTTTCCTGAACCCAAGACTACCAAAATGAAAGTTTGTGGCTTGGCTATCTCAGCTAAAGTGTCTACCGGAGCTGGATCATGAACAATGAATAATTGCGATCCTTCGTCAGGTATCATTTTTGCGACAGAATCTTTTGTGACAATTTTTATTCCAACTTTATCAAGATCTTGAGTCCATCGTGCTTCTGATTTGTGTGTGAGTAAAGTAACGTCGATTTGGTTCAATGGTTGAAACATGCCAACCTTATGGACTTCTAGAGCAATGGATTGCCTCACTGTAGGAGCAATTTCAGCCACCTTTAGTTTCATGGCTGATGTATTTTCGATTACTATGTCTATACATGTGCGGATTGCTTTTGCTTCGGCCAAATTTTTCATAGAAATTGATTTAGTTTGGTCATTGAAATATGGAGTGAATGAAAATTCCTCCAAAATGGGGTCAGATTGCATTTGCTGGCGTCGAGGTGCCATGCTAGCTTTCAGCCCACGCAGTTCTACTCCATGCGTTTTGACAACATTGATGTTTTTGTAGTTCCAAACAGGAACACCTTAAGACAAGTTAGTTATATCATCGTGAGTAAAATGTGCAACATGAGTATCATTGCTTACTTAATGTAACCTATATATTGTATGTATTTAATTTCAATTTATCATATACCATCCATTTCAAGAGTAGGATTATTTGCTATGAATTCAGTCAAGGCTTCTGGATCAATAATAGCTTTCTGAAGCCTTGTTGGCAAATACAAAGCCCGGTTTGGTTGACTTAGGATGCTAAATTGGAGCATAGTGTCCAAAAAACTGACCCAATTGCTATTCCATGTTAATTTTCCCCATGCTCCTTTAGTTGACATGCAATGAAGTCATATTATATGAGTGCCTTATTAGATTTCACATTTGGTTTACAGGCAATTAACTATTCACAATTTCACCTTCATTGTCTACTTGCTTAATGCCTTTAAACAGACCGTGGTAATCATATCCCCTCAGTCGCAGCTCCTTGTACACATCAGACATATTTAGTGGAATGTATTTATGCTCATCCGGAATGTCTTTTACTTTCAATGAAAGCATCTCCGATTTCATTTTCTTTGAAAGGTGAATACATCCTGAAACTGCAACAGAACCACCTTCATAAACTTCAAAACTGCTTCCCCCTAAAATGTTGATTACAAACTTTATGGATCCTTCCTTTTGAAGAATGGTTGCACGTTGAAATGAAAGGTTTTCAAAAATAACAGGCAATTTTTCATAGGTAGTTCCTTGGAGTTTTGCAAAAGTTTGCCACACTAAAAACATGTATCCAGTTGCAGGGAAAAGAATCCGACCGTCTATTGTATGGCCTGCTAGGAATGCGTCATGTTCGTCAGTCAAAGAGATTTCATAAATCCCTTCCGATTTTCCAGAGCCCTAAAAATAATTACTGAATAAACTACACCCAAGAAAATCCATTCTTTGAAAATATTGTAAAAGTGTACCTTGTCAAATTTGGCTATATCCCATGACTTGCTATGGTCCCATTTCACCATGGAACTAATCATCGGGGTACCCAATGTAACTGGAAACGAAACTTCATCAAATAAATTTGCAATCTTTGGATTTTGCCCACCAATGAAAATCTTGCCGATAGACGACAGAAAGTAAATCGAATTATCCGGTGCCGTACGACTCATAAGTCCCACATTAATACAACTAGCTCCCAAAGATCGCTTCAATATGGCTTGTAAAAGACAATGCGGAGCAATTTCAATAACCAATGCATCTTCTGGCACATGAGCCAAAGCCTCTTGAAACAAAACTTGAGATAGAAAGTTGTTCACATGGTAGTCAGGACCAGACCAGTGGGCAAGTTCCGAATTCCACTTGTCTTCTGGAATGGAAGAACTGATCCATTTCTTAGACCGAGGTTTTGGCTCAGGAATGATTTGTTCCAAAGCTTTCCTCAATTTTGGTCCTGCGGGCGCAATGTATTTACTATGAAATGCCTGTCCCGAAGATTGTACTACTTTGGCAAAAATTCCTTCCGATTTCAACTCGTCTACAAATTTACAAATGGATTCCACTGGTCCAGAAATGCTCACAGAATCTTGAGCATTGTGACATGCAGGGTAAATGTCAGTAGGGCATCGAGTTTTGGCTTGTTCCCATGTTAACCCTACTGCGGCCATAGCTCCTGTTTGTAGTTTTGATTCCATGATTGCCTTCCCTCGAGAATAAGCGGCCAAAACTGCTTGCTCCGCGGTGAAACATCCATCTGCGTAAGCGCAGCCCAACTCACCTAATGAATGGCCCACGATACCGTCTGGGAAAATCCCTAGATGGCTCAACAGATCCACTAAAGCCACCTATATGCATGAATGAAAAATTTTATTTCACAATCCAGCACAGAAAATTAGTAGCTGGTCTAAAAATTCTATTCTATGGCATATTATATTTGACAAACAATCTGAAAACATCCATAGACCCACATAGACCATTTCATCATTGAACTACTAAACACATACAGCTACACAATTACAACGGATTGTATTTGCGTAAATGTCGCAAGATATTTAGCAAAGTAATATAGAAAAGGTACGGAGTACTTTTTAAAGTACCCTGTGTATACAGTGTATGCAGTTACTAGTGTTGCATTAAACTATATGCAACCTTTTAACCAATGATAAATTATTTTTTGCTATTTTGGTGCGCTCAGGCGCCATTCAGGATTTATAAATTGATTCATAATAAAAGATTTCTAGGAAGCTGAAGGTTTTTTTCCTTGGTATGAGGGTTAGTTAAGTTAACAGGGTAGTAATCTTATTTGACGTAGGGATTCAAAATATTATGGGATGCAAAGTTGCAAAGTATACTACTATACGAATACACTACCACTTATTAATCTGCTGGAATTAATTGTTTATTTACCTGAACAGATACAATGGCCACAAATGAATTCAAAACATGGTCAAAGGCTTCTTCCTTAGCATTCATGATCAGGTCACACAAATCTATCCCATGTTGAGACAAATGAAGGGAAGATTTTTTGATCGACTCTTCAAATATGTGAAACTGCATCAAATCCCGACCCATGCCACTCCATTGTGAGCCCATTCCAGAGAAAACGAACCAGACTGGGAGCTTGTTATTATTTCCAGTTTTGGCTACCGAATCCACGTGGATTTCTGCTCTTCTATCTTTCATGACGGCGTACCCTGAAGTTAAATAGTTATATGTTACTCATTTAAACTCTTTAGTTAGTTAGTAAGCATATCTTGCTACAATCTCATAATTCTCATTGTAAAAAAACGCAATGAATCTGCTGAACTAACCTCTAAATTGGTTTCCAGGAATATCGTCTTTGGCAATCGCATGAAACAGTCCAAATAATTCCAAATCTTCAACCTTTTCACTTAATCCTTTCAAAGTTTCTTGTACACCATCTTTAGTACGACCAGAAAAGGTCACCAGCATTGGAACTCTATTTTCAACTTTTTTCTCCTTCTTCTTGGGAAAGCTTTGCAAAATAACATGAACATTGGCCCCTCCAAATCCAAAGGAGTTAACACCAACAATTCCACCTTCCCAAGCCATGTTTTCGCTGACCACTTTGAATCGCCCATCCCTCAAAGCTGGAATATCTGGATTGGGCTCCTTGAAATGCAAATTCTGTGGCAAAACCCCTTCTTGCATTGCTATTATCATTTTAGCAACGCTACAGAGTCCACTTGCAGATTCAGAATGACCCATATTGCTTTTAACTGACCCAATCAACAAAGGTTGGCCTGGTGGACGACCTGGGCAAAAAACTTGGGCAATGGAATTCAATTCTTGGGGATCCCCTGCTTTTGTCCCAGTACCATGAGCTTCCACATATACTACTTGGGCAGGATCTATTCCTGCTTCTGTGTAAATTTCTTGCAGTAGTTGTTGCTGAACTTGTCCCGATGGATATGTAACACCTTGGTCTTTGAAGCCATCAGTGTTGGCACGAGCGTGCAAAATTGTCGCATAGGTGCGGAGTGATGCTTTACTTTTTTGGAGGTACAGTACGACGGCTGCTTCACTCCTCACGTATCCACTACCTGCCATAGGTTCAATATCATAAATCATGGAAAGTTAGAAGGGGATGGATTTTACTTGATCGTCATAATTCAACTCAATTAAAAAATCAGAATTTTTTTTCTTTTCCGTGTATAAATATTCTTAAATAAGTCCTATATTTAGATCTTGTTTCACCTGAAGCATCAAAAGCTTTGCATTTCCCATCCGCCGAGAGCATATTAAGCCGATGAAACTGGAGAGAGGATTGTGGCTTTAGCAAAACATTCAAACCCCCTACAATTGCTGCATCACAATGCCCCAGTCGCATAGAAGTGACAGCCCGTTCTAGTGCAAGTAAGCTGGAAGAGCATGCCGTATCCATTTGAAAACTAGGCCCCTTGAAATCGAAAACATAGGAAACCCTGTTGGCAAACATGCACTGGTAACTGGCTGTGAGTGCAGCGCCATTGATGCGTTCGCTATCTTGAGAAAAGGCTTGTGTCGTTTCACTTTGGAATGCTCCGACGAAAACGCCCGTACGTGTACCCCGAATTGTCAACGGATTTACTCCCGCATCAATGATTGCCTCATAAGTCAATTCCAGCATCATTCTCAATTGCGGATCCATCAAATTTGCTTCTTTGGTATCCACACCGAAAAATTCCGCATCAAATTTATCCAAATCTTTGACTTTACCGGCACGTTCAGGCAATCCATACAAACCAGGAGTCCAACGTCGTCCGTCGTCTGTGATCATATCTACTCCATTGAGTAAGTTGCTTTTGAATTCTTCCATATTATTGGATTCGGGGAGTCGGCCTGATATTCCGGTAATGACAATTTCCTCATCCTTCTCATGTTTGCATGAATTTTCGGCGTTTCCAGTGCTTGTTGGAAGTTCTTGGGCAGAGTTGTCCACCATCTCTGTATAGTGTAATTTAGTTAGTTTGCTATTATCTTGTCTCAACTTTCCCCAAGTAACTACAACTATGTATAGTCAATTTTTTAATTTTAACGTGAAAAGTGCGTTTAGCCTTCATAAATATTCAGTACTACTTACTTACTGGAACTGCAAATTGCGGGTCGGACGAAACAATTTTGAGCCTTTTGTTTTCAGAATTTTTGAGTGGAGCACTAATATTTCTGCTACAAATAGAGTTGTTGATTGACGATAGACTCTATAACTAATTCAAAAATTATTTTACGCATCGAATGCAAATGCAAAGTCTGCATGATATCTGCACATCTATTCATGCTGTTTCTGCAGCTACAGGGAATCAAAATAAGGAAACTCATTTTCAATCAAAATATTTTTCATTTATGAACTTGTCTAAAGAAATTAAACAGGAAATATTGAAATCCAATATATTCTGAAACCATATGGTGATTTTGATTTCATTTAATAAGTTCAAGGAAAAAATGCTACTTTTGGCAAACTGTAGGTGGTTCACGGATCTACCTTTTCATGTCACGCCACCATTAGTCTACTGTAAGTGAAAGAATTAATGTGCAAAAGGATTTTTCAACATCGATCCTCGATTTATACTCAAAAATTTCAGTTTGCGTGAAATGCTTCAACAACATCAACATTTGATCTAATATTCTGGATTCTTAAAAAAGGTTTTATGGGAAACTTTTTTAGCCCATATCATTTCATTGAGTTTTATATGTGCCATTCTATTCATACTACGCATTGAGTAAATAAAATTCTAACCTAATCAAAAGGCATACTCAAATATATCAGCTTTTTAAAAACCAATTTCATTAACCTAATATGCAAAAGAATTCACCTCCACACCATTTTAGGGTATTATATATTTTGAATTTTTTATTCATTTTCATCGAATTATATGGAATACAACAATAATTAATTTCTTAATAGCTTACACTTTCCCCGCAATACATAGTTATTTAGCAGTGGCAGTAGAAGAATGAAATTGAATCTGAATCCCAAGACCCGATCCAAAATAATCTTTTCCTTGCGCACCAACTTATTGAACAAACAAATGGCAATCCTCTCTTTTGTTTAAGTATACCGTAGCTAAAATTATGAATCCTCTCCTTGTCCTAACATTCTTTATATCGATAAATAGTGTAGCAGCAGTTTCTTCGTTTCATAACAATAAACACTTTACTATAGTCTCTAGACATGTTTTCCCCAATTGTATTTTCATGCTAGCCAATACATGTGTCCCAAAAAAGCCGACTTCAGACCTCTGCGCGTAAGTAAAGCACACAATTACGTAGCAAGTAAGTAGCAAAACTCCAACGTCATATTATCTTGTTTGCATCTTCGATAATTATTCCGGCTCCTGCTACTCAACCTCCGTATTTTTAGAACGAATGTGCAAGCAATTTTTTTCTTGTACTTTTAGTTAGTTACAAAGGTTTTTTAAAGTAAGTAGCATAACGATCTCTTCATAATATCCTTTTCCTGGATCACTTCCAAATCCAGACCTTTGGAATTCCAACCTGCAAAAGTAGCTTGCAAACACAGTAGCCCGACTGGTGACATCCAAATTTTGGACTCCGAAATGAGCATCTTGTGACATCATGTTGTGCTAACTACTGAATACCAAGTAAGTAACTTTGCTTATGTTACGACGAACTAAACCTATAAACCTAGTGAAACAGTTGGGTCAGAGTGGAGACTGGTGCATATTTGTACAAAGTACATCCATATGCCACGTACATATCTCTTATTATAATTACATGCATGCCTCTGCTTATGAAAAAATATGCAATTAGCAATATTAAACGATATAAGTTGTACAAGCTATATAATTTAGAATCTATATGGAGGAACGAAATATAAATCCAAATTGAGGAAATCAAAAGGAGGAAGAAGTAGTAGTAGTCAATTTTGCGCAGCTACTTGTTATAAGTGCTGAATTTATCCTGTGAAAAACAAGAAGAATAGCGTAAGTAAAATTTTTCTAGAAAAAATTAAGCTATAAGGTTAATATCGGGATGTGGGGATACGTCTGCTTGGTCGCTCGGATGGCACATATTGTTCACGGGATGGAGAATACCCATAAGTTTCCCTTGACACGGGCATGTAACGGTAGCCAGGGGCTTTTACTCGGGAGGCGGCATCTTCAGTGCATGCAGTTGGGGACACGTCATTGAAAATCCTGGGGAACATGTCTGTCATTTCGGAAAATGGCCGCCTGCTCCTTGCCAAAGCACCTTCTTCAGCACGCATGTCTTCTGTTCCTGTTGATCGACAAAAAGTTGTATGGAGTAAGTAATTACTTCCCATTGTTACTAATCGCAAAATTTAAATAAGTAGCAAAAAGTATTCCATTTTTGCTTAAATGTCTTAAGCTATAAGAATGAATCAGCTGTGAGTGCCGAGAAATTCAAACATCTGGTTTTCTGATTATGGATTTGTTGACCTACCTCTATTTATTAATATATAGGTTTAATGAATTTGCTCCATGTGTGCATGAAAAAAGATGGATGGGATTTTGGATGACATGTTTTGAAATATGGAAACATATGGAATAATCTGTACTTGACTAATTCCATAACCAGCATACACGCAAAAAAAGTAAGCAGGAAGTTAGAGATACATTTTTAGGGTACGATGAACTTGTGTATGTTTCTTGGCATTCCTTTAAGCGTGCAAAAAATCTCGATAAGTAAAATGTTTTGTATTAGCTGGAGCCATAATATTATAGAATGCATCAAAAGCTCATGTATGCATATCTAAAAAATGTTTTCTTAACTGGCATTTTTTATCACTATCAAGTACCATGTTATTTTTCACAATGTGGGTGAAAGATTGTGTAAAAAATGAAGGAAATATTATCTCAAATAGACAAGTTCTATATGCCAAAAAAATATGGAATCTGTATCCATTCTTCAATCATATTTCTAGATTTCACAGCAAATTAATGATTTGTAAAATACTTTCTGTACCTTTTAATGCTCGAACATAAGATGTCCAGAATTTAGCCTTTCGAGTTACAGGCTCATGCATGCTGATCATGTCAAAATGGTGCTTAAAGCTGGCACTCGTCATCTTGAATATAGTTTTTTAAATTTTTTCCCGAAAACTGCTGAAAAAAATCACAAATGTTTTCAAAATAGCACAATTTTTTTCACTTGATTTTCACATACATTTTTTAAAACTAAATACTGTTTTGCTTATCCAATACACAATATCGCACTAATGATTTGAAAACTGAATTCTCACCTGAACTTGAGTCTACGGGATGATAATACGATGATGACTATGTGCTTGTTCGAAACTATGGAGCCCACTAACCGTATTTTTCAGTGAACACAATGTTTTTCTTAATGGAAACTGTGTGTGTGTTTGTAGGGTCTGTGACGGCACTGCTTATCTGTGCGTCGTAGTTATAGGATCGACACACACATTTGTTCACTTTTACTCTCATCATCCTTATCCCTAGTCTTTTGCAGTTGTTTGAAGAAGCAAACAATCTTTGCAACGTTTACTTAATCTTGATAACTTTTTCTTGGTCTCTGCAACACATTTTGGTACGAAACGGCCCGAGTTGTTTCAACAGTCTGCCAAACGATTCTTCAGCCGGATGTTTATTTTTGGAATACGTTATATTCCATATAACCAAACGACACGAGGTCACCTGCTTGCTTTCTTTGTACTCCATGCGAATGGATCTTCATCTCAAGCATTAAACAGAAGGTATCGCAAAATTCTCCGCAAACTGTTCTGAGAGGCGTGGAAACTTTGACATGTTTAATGTACAGCCAGCCAGACTAAGAAGAGGGCCGAGAGGGTAAACATAAAGTACTTACCTACCTTTAAAACACACATGTGAAAAAGATCATTAGGCTATGGTTGTTTTGCTTGAGATGCCGATTTGTGGATTTAATTTTCAATGGAAAAGCAAAAACATACATGACCATTACCATAACTAACTAAATATTACGCCAAAAGCAATTTTTATGCACCAATTCTTAAATACAAAAACCAACATAAGTGCATCTCGCCAGATGGGGACATTGTTGATGCCAACCATAGAAGTAGATATATATAATACACCGTAGATGCCAACTTACTCTGTCCTATAGAAAATCTGTGCAACTAATGTGCACAGCAACCCGAGCACAAAATCTACATTCGCTTTGAGGATTTGTTCATCGTTAAGTAAACTTTAGGAAGCTAGAAAGAAGCATTGACTTGTTTTGCAATTCAAGGCCATTTGCATAATGTTGAGTCCCGAAAAAGAATGCATGGGTTAAGCAACTGTACTAAGCTTAATTGCGATAGCAGACACATTTATCAGAACGCTACCGGATATGATGAGAGCAATATAACGCTTCCATAGCGAGCAAACTGTCTCGGCCATTTATGAGTTCGTTTTTACATAAATTGTGAGAAAACTGAGACTATTCCCCTACTCCCCTTCCTCGGGAGATAGGAAAGTATTTCTGAGTTTTTCAGGGTTTTACCATGAACTTGGCCATGTCCTACATTCTATTGTCGGACAATACGTTGTAGTTGCAGTACGAAAGTAAAAAATAACAGCGAGCCTGGTTCGCCTTCTATGCTATTGTCAACTTAGCCTTTAGCCAAGGATTTGTGTTTCACTAGACGAAAAGATCATATACTCGATTATCCATGCATTCCTGTATTGTATTAGTGAATTTAATGGGAAGAACTAACCCAAACACATTGATAACTATTTTAGTCATGCATTACGAAGGCTGGCTAACTGATTGAAGAGACTATCTCGTCTTTTGGAATAAGATCCTCCTTAGTCTCGCCTGTTCACCACGAATTATGAACAATATGTATGCTTTTCAGTCCATGCACGATTTCTAGCTATTTCAGACTCGGACATGATGAGATGACATTAACCTACGTAATCTAGTAGCTAGGTGCAAAAAATTGAGACCAAAAACAATATTCAGGTCAAGTATAACAAAAGTTGTTTATTTTTCTTTTTTTCTCAAATATCAGCACATGATATAGTTGGATGCAATCTACCATTGGTTGTTGCCACCCCACTCATTAGGCTCATTAGCCCAACTCTCGGTTTCGGCACTCCAATCTTCGGTAGCTGGTGCTGCGGCGGGGAAAGCAGGAGCGACTGCTGGTACGTCAACTCCGGCTGCTGGGGCCACGGCAAGATCAGCGCTCTCATCGGCCCAGTTTTGTGGGGCCAAGGAAGCCACTGGAGCGACTACCTCTTCAGCCTTGCTGATCATGGCTGCCTCCTTAGCGGCTAGTTCGTCCTTCTCAGCCTAAATAAAAAAATTAAAAAATGTGGTTGGTTACATTTTTATATTTATGTTATGGCGCAGTTACACTTCAGAATTGCAACAATAAAAAAAACATTATTAGAAACAGTCAGCTCAATTTACCTCTTCAGGATCCCTGTAGAAGAACAAGTCGCACATGACTCCCCATTTCTCATCGCGAGGGATGGTTCCCCTCAATCGGAGGACCTCACGAGCGAGCATCCACAACATCAAGCCAATGGAATGTGGAGACTAAAACAATGATATTATTGATAATTTTGTGCTTAACAAAACTAGGTAGAGAAAATGAAAACTCACGCGGAACTTACTTTGTTATTGCATGGGATAGCAATATCAACAAATTTCAATGGCGAATCAGAGTTGCAGAAAGCAATAACTGGGATGTTCACATAAGAAGCCTCAGTGATGGGCTGATGATCGGCCCTTGGGTCAGTGACCAACAACAATCTAGGCTCACGGAAGCCTGCCTAAAAAATAAAAAATAACAACTTTTAAAGTAAAAAGACTTTTAGTTTTGGAGTAAAAACTGGTACAAGATTTAGTTTTAGTTTAGTAATTTTAATCAGTATCCGGTAAAGCATAGACAGCATCATTGATTTTCAAGTCTTTAAGATTGAACATATTCATCATAAAAAATTACTAGGCAGTTAGTCAAAATAGAAATCGCAGTCTAAATCAACAGAAGTAACTAAATGTTCCATGATAGTTACCTGGATTTGATTAGTGAAAGCTCCAGGAGTGAACCGACCAGCAATTGCAGTAGCACCGGTGTAAGCCTGGAATTTCAATACAGCTCGTTGACCAAACGCCCTTGAACTGATAACGTAGACTTCCGATGGACGTTCGATGGCCACAATGGCTCTTGCAGCTAAAAGAAGCTTCTCCCAAGTCTTCTTCAGGTTCATGATGTGAACACCTACAGAAAACATACCGAGATTACAGTCAAGGGTTTGACATTACTTTTGATCAAGGGGGTGAGGTAAAAAAAACTTCAAGTTACCATCAGATCTTTGTTTAAAGATATAGTGCTGCATTTGGTAGTTCTTATTCGACTCCCCCAAATGGGTGGTCGCAGCCAACATTTTCAAGACATCATCTTCACGCAATTGTAGACAATCTACTCCTCCCGACATCTTCGTTCAGTTTTCGATTTGAATTATGAATGAAAACCCTGCAAAAACAACATCCACATATAATTTAAACGTTATTCTTTCAAATTAGAATAAATGCATTCAAATTTTATCACAAAAAAATATTAAATAAATTAAAACAAAAATTATCAACTTACAATAACAGACGCCAAATGGGAACTGATGATCCGGTTGTCGTTTGAGTTTAATGGAGGAACGGCATGCACGACCACCGGTTCTATATCACATGATTTTAGGCGCGAACTGTATTTTAAAATTAAGCACATGATGTGATGTTTTGATTTGAAAAACTTCAAAATCAAAAGACGGAGATTTTTCTTAAGACAGTTTTTTTATTGTTTCCAATATAATTGCAGAATTAATTAACTTACTTTTTCATTTGAGTGTTGTTCAATTGCAAGTGAATTCAATTCAATACAGAGATGGCGTCATCAGCCACAGAAGAAGAGTTTAAACGACTGCTGTCTCCAGGCCGGTCAAAAAAAAAATTTTGCACGATTACAAGTAAGTTATTCAGTTGTGCGTTGCACAGTTGTGCTTGTATTATGCTGTGTTATCCATAATTTTTAGAGAAGAGATCCAAAGAGTTAAATAATTAATAAAAATCGTATTTTTATCAGTGGATAACTATGCTGGAGTCTTCACATACAACTTCATTGACGAAATTCTAAAAACTTGGAATGATGGGCAGGTTACGGAAATAAATATGATTCTTTGTTCTTGTGAACCTCAGCGATTCAAAAATTCCAACCATTCTGTGATTTTTTACGATTATTATAATCAAGAGCCAGAAACTTTGGGTGAGCTAGGGTTCTTATTTCATTTTGTTACCTAATGAAGTTTGAATGAAATAATGTTGATAATGATGGATAATGATAGCGTGTTTCTGTTGTTTTATTTGCAGAAGAGTTGTATGCAAAACTGTCGTCTCAAAAAGCTAAAACTGATGTTTCAAAAATTGTAGTTATTGATGATTTTGCGCTGTTTTCAATTCTCACAAGTGACCGATGCACTACCAGACTGCAAAAGTTTTTCCAAAAGCTGAACACTATTTTCACAGTTTATGTCTTTTTGAATAAGAATACAGTTAGTTCTACGGAAGTTTCTATGCTGTATAATATCTCAAATAATATATCCTGGATTCGTTGGGACGATGAAGGTGATATGAAAAGTAATAAGTTAATGTGTGATATTTTAAAAATCAAGTCTGACGGAAAAACATTTCAAAAGGTTAGTACAGCATCCATAGCATATATAGATATTGTTTTTAGCCTAAACAAATCCTATTTTTCTTCCAAGAAACTTAAATATATACTTTTGATTTCAGAACACAATAGTGGAATTGATGGGCGGAAAAATTGTGGAAACTCCTGTCGTTGTAACAGTAGAAGCTGAAAATAGCAAAAACTCTATGGATGCCTTGAAAAATCTGACAACATTTAAATTGACATTAGAAGACAATGAAAAGGAAACGAAGGACAAGCTCCATTTGCCGTATTTCGAGTAAGTAGATAATTTCATGAAACTGTATGTGTACAGTACTAAACCCAAATTATTAATCCAATTATTAATTTTAATCAGCGCTCAAACATTGAATTTCCAAGAACCTGTATCGTATGAAGATTTTGATGAAGAAGATGAGGAAGTTTAGACTTAGACCTGCTATTGCTAAGAATTAAATCCATATTTTAACATTTTTGGTGCAAAAATGAATGAATACTAATAAGGAAATGAAAGACAATTTTTAAAAAATCCAATATCTCTAATTTATTAATTTTTGTTACAAAATGAATCTTACTTTTAATTCTGAAACTGCTAAATGTAATAAATAATACTAAATATTACATTGCTGTCCATATACTTCGTATCAAAGCCAGTAAAGGTATAAAAGAAACGAAAAATCGTAGAGTGTAAATCAATTAAGTTTATGAACCTTAATCTTACCAGCCTGAAATTAAGCAATTAATTCTTCAAACAAAACTAAAACTATTGAAACATTATTTCTCTCAAATCTGTTCAGAGATTGCTACTCTACTCAATCATTGTCCATATACTTTGTGGTGCCATTTTGATTTTTATAATACAATTTCCGCATCAACGATTAACTCGAATTTTCACTTTTTTTGTCTCACCGTAAGTATCTATGTTAGCTAAAAATTATTATTATTACTTCAACCTTCAAATCCGTAATTTTGTCTAAACTATTAAACTATGCGCATTACTACTTTACTTACTGTTAATACTAATTCTACATGTACAATCTAATTGCAACCCCAATATTTGTTTTCGAATACACAGCTGAAATATTATTTCGAACATGCAAATATCAATAACCAATTGAACACTTTTTTTCGTAGTTAGTGATTACAATCATGAAGTTAGATACTATTAATATATTTATATTAGGCAATTTTTGCAAAGCACATTTGTTCACAATAAAATTTACAGTAAAAAAACATTGGCACATTTTGGGGTACATTGAGACAAGCACGAAATGTAGTGAACAAAAAGTTTAAAAAAAAAAAAAATCCTAATACAACCCATCATCATAATATCCCTGCTTTTATAAAATTAACATTCAAACAAATTCCTTTCTTTTCTTTCGTAGTATACACATGCAAATTGCGTCAAATTACAACTCAAAATAAAATATAATCTAATTCACAAACTACATATCAATATTGCACATCGAAAAGTAAAAAAAATACTTGACAGGATCAAGTAATGACTACTCCTTTATGAAGACACTGTCCATTCGAGCCTTCCAATAAAGCAGGCCAAAGGTAAGTCTTGATGATTTCTGAACTTGGATCAGAAGAGTGAAATCGTACATGCATATCCCTATTGTATGACCGAGCCTCGAATTCCAATGCACATGGAATGCTCTGTAAAGAAAAAAAAAGTCAATATATCCACTAAAAGATTAGCTATATAATGGAAGCCCACAAACATTAAAAATTAACACACATTTAAATACAGATAAAAAACAAAGAAAATTAACACAACAAAAACACCCACATGACATGTACTCTACATAGTACAAAGGTTATTTCACTCATAAGTTCATGCATGTAAAAAAAGTATTTCCCTTTTTAATTTTAATAGAGCAGAGCTAATGCCATGCAAAATCATTGTGCTACAATGTCACCAAAACTGCCTACATGATACATTATATGGGATGACAAAGCATACTAAAATCCACGTTTAGATAATCTGTACAAAAAACTGAAAAATATACGCTCATTCTCATTCACAAGTCTACATCCGTTGGTAAACTTACTTCTATTCTAGCTTACACCAGTAGTACAACAAATATTGTTCTCAAAAAACTGTTTTTTGTAACATCAGTTAATATGCTGTACAATATGCACAAAAAAAGAGGATTTTATTCACCTATGACGCATTCATAAACCGCATTATAAATGAGGACATGTTATTATGGGTGCTGCTGCTGTTGCCCACATAAAATATTAATCACAAAATATTGTCCTCACGCATGAGCTACATTAAAGTGCATACTATGCAGTATAAAACTTTAGGTGACAAAATCATTTCTTCACATATGCATGCATACCCAAACAATGTGTATACAGTCTAACTAAAGTGAAGATGATAATTGCCCTCATATTCCTGGGAATAATGAGGAAAGGGAAAATTACAGTTATGCACAAGATAAAAACTAAGTGCTCTATGATGAGCCAAATAAAAAATTTGATTGTCAAAATCTGTCATTACATGCCAGCACACGGTTGAAATTGTTCCTATACTATAATTACGTATAGTGTGGGTATACAACTTTCGCAAACTGAACTAATAATTCAGATATAATATGAATCTGTGGCAGTGACACCGGCCTAATTGTCATGTTACTTTACATAGGTGACTTACATTTAAAACTAACTAAATAACACTAGTTACTAGTAGTACTATGTAGTTTATAACATTCTTGTATTGTGATGCAGCAAGGAGCAATACAATGAATTTTGTACCCACATCATATAGACATATTAAGAGCTGCTTTCTCTAATTCCATTATTATGATTATTTCACATGAGATGAGCAAATTTGCTGAGAGGATGAGCTTGCCGACAAGAACCACGCATGCAAACAATATGTAAAATATCACGACACTAATCGTGGTGTTATAGTGAAGGCAAAAAAACATTATTTAAAATCTCTTTCGTGGTTTAAAAAAAGTGGAGCACGGTACAAAGGTTAATGTACGGAATGGTAGAGCATGTGATTTGAAATCTGGTGTCTCTAAAATCGAAATAATTCAAAAGAATGGTGCTTGTAACTCATTAAAAATTATTTCTTATTGTTGTGGTGTGGTAAAGTTAAAATATTTTCATTCACATACTTATTCAATCTATCTTCCCATTCATAAATGGAACCGTTTAATTCAACTTCATGCATGCCATGCATGCAATGTACCGTCTCAAACGTAACACATGCTGATAAAATGGATAGGATAAATTAAACAGCATGAATGTAAACGGATTTTTTTGCACATAAGAAGAAAATAAATATGCCCTCATAAAAATGAGGCATTCATTCACGGTCGTTTACCTGATTGGACAAATCCCATGCAAGACTAACACAAGACTTGATATATTTGAGTAAACCATCACATTCCTTCAAACATGGATAGTCGTACAAAGTTTGCCATAGTTGAGTCGCCACTTGCTGCAAAGGAGAACAGACAGACATTTTAAGCACATTGAAATCGTATAATTGCTTTACATAAGCATTTCCTGGCACAAAAAACTGACTTCCTAACCAAACTGCTAAGCAAACTGTATCTCCCAAGCTCAGACAATCATATAGTGTCATATTACTTTTCACTCGGCTTGTACTGTAATTATGGTAAAAAATCACTCAAACAAACTACTAAACGTGAGCAATTAAGTGAGCTAACTTGAATTCACATCAATGCATTTTCAGTAAGTAGCATACAAACTACAAACTAAAGCATTGTGCAACAAAAACTTTTTCGATGTACTATGCACAACAAAATAAAATATAAATGATGTTATACCGAATACCATTAAACGGTTACAAAAGTTAGCAGTTTATCTCATAGCATTCAAATACGATTTCACTCATTTATTAATTTAAACCTGTGTTAAATAGCAATCCAAGCAAAATTCACAGTACTACACCAATGAGGAAAAACAGTTTTGCAGATGATTGATTATCATAAAGTTTTTAAAATTCCTCAAGTCAGTCAGTAACCAAAGTAACTACGCAATGCAAGAAATATGCATAAACCTCAACACATCGCTGCTGGTCTGCTTTGGGTGAGCAGTGACGAATGTATGCAGCCAAAGCCTGAAGCAGATGAGTTTTTTGTCTCTCCTGATTCTTATTGTCGTCTTCATTTTTCCCATGCTGTGTTCCTGAGGACTCCATAAGCAGCCCGGTGTTGGGCCCGTTGTTCACACTACTGTTAAAAGATACCTTTTTGTCATTCAGCTGCAACACGTTAGCAACCCGTTCCTTAATCTCCGTCAGGCTTGACTGAACCACTCGAAATGCCAACTGCAAACATAAAATCACACGACCATGAATATTATTAAGGTGGTTAGTCAATCTCAATGACAAGTTAGTAAGAAAAGGCTGCCTATCGCGACGTCGTTCTCTTTAGGTCGTCTTACTCTACGTCGCCGTTTTTAGGTCGCCGACTCTTTAGGTCGCGGTTTTTTACGTCGCCCAGAAGGAAATAAGCATGCTAGAGTAAAGTAAACAAACAGATTAAAAATAATTATAAATCAATGTTTATGCTTTAATTACAATTAAGAATTTTTAAA
>Ga0210040_10001608_pt1 | contig 33573 bp, 38 predicted proteins | sample CryGeyCG12114_NA_FD_185462 | JGI IMG/M metagenome (GOLD analysis project Ga0210040, IMG submission 185462) | Groundwater microbial communities from aquifer - Crystal Geyser CG19_WC_8/21/14_NA (SPAdes) (version 2) | ecosystem: Environmental > Aquatic > Deep subsurface > Groundwater | place: USA...
ATAACAGCACCACGTTGCAAGTATATAAAGCTAGGTATTTAGAATCCTCTCATTTGGTGTGTTGACTTTTTGCACTGTACACTCTACCAATCGTCCTGTTGTGAGTCCCAGCAAAAATACGATACCTGTCTCAAAATGCCTGTTATGAAAACAGCAGAAGGGACTAGCGCCCCGAAACCGCACATTGGCAAATCTCAAAAGAATATTAGTAAAACTATTTCGCAAGGGGAAGGCACAAAACAAAACAAAAAGAGAAGAAAGGAATCTTACAGTATTCACATACACAAAGTTTTGAAGCAGATTCATCCAGATATTGGCATTTCTTCCAAAGCCATGTCCATCATGAACTCATTCATGAATGACATTTTTGAAAGACTCGCTGCAGAGTCATCTCGGCTGTCCACAATCAATAGAAAGCAAACCATCACCTCTCGGGAAATTCAGACAGCCGTACGTCTCGTATTCCCCGGAGAGTTGGCAAAACATGGTGTATCGGAAGGAACGAAGGCAGTCGCTAAATACAATTCTTCCAAAGACATGTAACCTAATTAAATATTCGTCTCAAGTTTTTTAAAAATTACCATTAGTCATTTAATTTAAGTATGCAAAAGGTCCTTTTAAGGACCACAAATTTTACAAAGAGCAATACATCATCTAGGGTTCTATGTAAATACATATAAGGTACCGGTGCATATAAATGTGCGACTTCTTTTTAGGGCATTCCAAACTCAACCGACAATAGAGACTGAAAAAGCGTCTTCTGAAGGTTTTTATTTATTTAAATATTTCATTGTCTACAACAAAGCATCAGGTACACAACAGTGCACCTAATTTGATTTGCATGAATTTGTGTGTGAGTGAATGCAAGTGAACACATATGTTATAAAAGTTTCCAAAACTCAAAATCTACACGATACCAAGTATATAAAGTTAAATAGTAAAATTTGCTCAGTTTTGAAACGTTCGTCTTTCTGAGCTTATCACTGCATTGAGAGCTGATTTCTGCCCTTGTTTCTCAATAACTCAAAAAGACAATGACTGGACGTGGAAAAGGAGGGAAGGGTTTGGGAAAAGGGGGTGCCAAACGTCATCGGAAAGTTCTCCGTGACAATATCCAGGGAATCACAAAACCTGCCATTCGTCGATTGGCCAGACGTGGCGGTGTCAAGCGAATATCTGGCTTGATTTATGAAGAAACTCGTGGAGTTTTGAAAGTGTTTTTGGAGAATGTGATCCGTGATGCTGTTACCTACACAGAGCATGCGAAAAGAAAAACGGTCACAGCTATGGATGTAGTGTACGCTCTGAAACGTCAAGGGAGAACCTTGTACGGCTTTGGTGGATAAATAAAACTGAGAGGACTCTTGCTTCGTTTTCGTTAGTAATATAGTGAATACTTTAGAATTTTTTAACAAGTCATTATCTTTTGGCAATCTTGACCAACGCTTACTGTATGCAATTTATAAATATTTAAGATTTTTTGAGTGTCATTATCATGTTTGCTAAACGGCCCTTATAAGGGCCACCAAATATTCCGAAGAGCAAATGATACTCATATAAGTCATGTAAAGTGCCAAGTATGGTGAATAAGGCGAATATTTTAAATAAGTGTGAAATAATTTATTTTCTCGCATTTCTCTCCCACCGATTTGCCCAATGTAATGACCACTGAAGGGATGCATAATTTTCAGGTTGCAGACGTTCACATGGCTTGGAGTTTATAATTGAAGATTTACCTTCTCGAGTTCGATTACGTTCTAAATAATTTATTGAATTCTGTGAATTTCCTTTCAGACGTAGAACTCTTTTGGGTTTCTGACTGAGTCGTTCAAAAACTTTGGAAGATTTTGTCGTTTTCTTATCCGCCGTAAGAAACTAGGTTTTTAAAAACATATTTATTAAATGCATAATGAATCTATTTGCTTTAGGAATTCAAAATACACAGTCATACCGTAGAAATCAACGATCCTGTAGATGAAGATCTACAGGGATTCTGGACCCTCAGTGATTGGGATTCAGCTATTTCTGTTTCAGTAGTCTCTGTTAGCAAATTATTCAGACTGGGACAGCTTTGGGGCATCTCGCTACACAAATTGGATGCTTTAAGACTGGCTTTTTTGCTTGAATGGCTTTTGCTGCGTACACTTCCTGGTATATTTGGATTCGAATTCCAAGCAGGATTTGAGTCCGAGACCCCAACCTTTTCCTCCCAAGATTTGCAATCACCATTATTTCTGCCTGTTGAAAAGCTTTTGGTTCTCGGTTTCATTGCTACAGATGCATTCATAGGGTTTCTCAACTTTTCCATCTTTTCTGATTGTGCTGCTGTAACGATGATCTCATTTTGCTCACCAGATTTCTGGACATTACCTTCGGTATCTGTGAATACTATTTCAATAGGCTTGGGACCAACAGGAGTTGGATCTTCAGTTACATTGGATTTATTTTTTTTCTTCGTTACAAGGTTTTTCGTTCGCTCCTTGTATTTAGTTGTTGAGTCAATTACACCTTCATGCAAATTTTTGCTATCACGTATTTCTTTGTTGTTTTCGTCATTTGCTGTATTATTTAAATGATGAATAGGCTTAAAACAATTCTATGCATAAACTCATTATGCATTTCTTAATAGAATGCATCCCTTACTTTGGTTGTCCATCATGTTTCCAAACGTTAGAGTCAACGATTCGATTGAAATATCATCGTCTAAAAATGAATGAGCCATGTTATTGCTATTGCCATCTAAAACGGAATTTTTGGAAGCTTTGAATGTTTTTGAAAAGAATGACAATATATTCCGCAGTTTATGGTTTTCTGTAGTAGAGAGTCCAAATGCCGTTGTCATTTTTTGTATCCCTGCAAGATTAATACATTAATGTTGTAAAAATGTCGGAAATTGAAGTTGGCAAACCCGATAGGTATAGTAAATATGCATACACAAATCCATTGTTTTCATGAGTTGAGTTAAAGCTGAATATTCTCCGGATGAATTCAGTAACACGCATTCACAGTCCAGCTTAGATGTCTTTTTCGCTCTTATAAAATTTACAACATGTCTAAGATACGCTTGAAATAATTCTTCAACTAGCCAACCATTTACGTTTGAGTCACTCAAGGCTACAATAAAATTTTCCAGAGCCCACATTCTGCATGTAAAAAATGAAGCAACAAACTTAAACGATGCAGCTTTCAATTCATTTCATTAAATTAAATCCACTACCTGCGCTTTATTATAGACAAAATATGACTGATTTGTTCGGTTGGGTCCATCTTCAATATTTTTTCCATCTCATCTTTTTTTAACACATTTTTTGATAGCAGGGCGGACTGGATATCTTCAAATACTAACTGGTAAACTATTTGTGACTCGTACACATTTAATATATCTTCTACACGTGTCATGTATGCTGAGACTAAATGCTGGCACAAAGATGTAGATGCCATGGCTAAAAAAATTAAAAAGATGGCAAACCGAATGCTAGAATATTTTTTTACCAGGAGCACTGTATTATTTAATTATTTCAAATTTTTGGATCTATTTACTTGTCTGCACTTAAATAAACGATCATAACTTCTGACTCATTGAGCTAAGCTAAGATTAGATAACAATTCACGTCAAGTTTGCAACACGTAAACAATGGGTGGGATGCATACTCAACACAACATAATATTCTCATAAGCTTTTCAGTTCAGTACGAGAATCCGAATTCACCACAAACAAATGCTCCGACCTTTGGCCACAATTCATACTGATATAAGTGTAGCTGCATGAGAGAGAGTTTAGACTTTCAACTTTGCATGGGCAACAAAATGAAATAAAGTATAAAGTTCAATGAGCTTGAAAAATATAGGCTTTATTAAAATGCATATTCGCTGGCTAGATTCAATGATTGATTGTTTGTATTGTTGCAGTTCCATAATTCTTTAAATTGCACTAATAAAGACAAGAAATGAATATTCTAATTGCAAAACTAAGGCTAAACATTGCATTGCATACCATTGAAATAGGCATATACGAGTCCACTAAAGCTATTAAATACTGTCATGTGCATGTAAACGTTGAGAAGTTAAAAAATTCTTTTCGTCACTTTTGAGAATTCAGAGTGCAGTTGTGCTTTCAAAAGGCGTGTTGAAGCAAATATTTGTACGTTTAGATTGCTTATATCACGACGTAGCCAGCTTCACTTCGAGACTCTTTGATATTCTCACACGGTTCCCAATTCTCAGTAAGGGGGTCATACACTTCAACCGAAGACAGTGTGACCTTTAAAAACCAGACAGCATACCAGTGAATGTTTTAATGGTAAATATAACAAACAAGTAGACTTGAACCAAAACAAAAAGATACTCACTTGGGCTCTAAAAAAATTCTGCTCCACAGTTTGATCTCCCCCAATACAATATATTTTTCCATCCACAGCGCCAACAGCTGGATTTGCACGCTCTTCACTCAAACTAGTAACTTCTGACCATTCATCTTTATCGAAGTTATACTTTTCCACCGATTTTAAGACCTCTGAATGTTTGCTGATACCCCCGATAACATACATGTGCTTGTCTAATAAGGCAATTCCCATTTGGCTCCTGGGATATTTCATTGGCCTCAGAGTTGCCCATTCTTTGGTCACCGGATTGTACGAACATAGATCTTTCAAGTGCCTTTGTGTATGAGTGCATCCCCCGACGATGTAAATTAATCTGTATTTTTAAAAAACATAATAATAACATATTAACCTACTATTCAATAAACTTTGATTACAACAACGTCCAAAGTAGAACACTCTCCATGCAAATGTTTTTTAAAATTAACTATTACCCTTCATAGGAGCATACACCCATGCTGAATCTGGGTGCTTCCATATTTCCAATCATAGTCCATTCATTAACGTCAGGATCGTATCTAAAAAAACGGTAATGCATCGTTATTGGTCATTGGTCGCAAGACAAGAATAATAAATAAAATACATTCTTCACCTTTCTATAGTTCCCCCGATATCTTCGCCTACCCATCCACCAAATGCAAATAAATAATTTTCCCATGCAGCCAATCCAAAAGCACAGCGAGGAATTATCATTGCTTCCATCATTTTCCATTCGTCCTCTTGAGGATTGTATACCTGCAAAGTAAAATGTGAATTAATTTCAGTAAAAAAAACTCTTGGTCACATTAAATTGAATGAAAAAAACACTTTCATGTAAAATACCTCTCCATTTGCGAGTATTTTAGATTCTTGTTCTCCTCCAATGACATATATCAATCCGTCCATAGCTGCAATACCTGGTAGAATCCTTTCTATTCTCATAGAAGATACGGAGGACCAAGTTTTCCTGTTTCCATTCAAAACATTATGTTTGACTAGTTTTTTCAACATAACCAGTTTATTCTAGCAAATCATTTATGGATGAGTATCTTACTGGAAAGTATCAAAACAGACAACAGAATCTAAAGTGGACTCAGAGAGTTGCTTCCAGCCGGATCCTAGCTGCTTTCTAGAGCCTCCAAACACATAAATATGTTTTTTAGCTGATTTTCTGGGCTGGGTAATCAAATTAGCCAAGGATCCTCGCTTGTTTAAAACGTCCATTTGCAGACACCTTAAGGCAAGTTGAATACTGGAGTCCTTTGAATCTTCTATCATGTCTTTTAGCAAGCGTGATGGTATTAAGGGAAAACGAACATGTTTTAAAATCTGAAAAGTGTAAGGCTTTCTCTCTGACAGGTCATAGTTGAGCCAATTTACAGCAGCTTTCAAAACCTACAGGAAATAAAAAACATTATCAAATATTTTCCAATTCCAACCCAGCGCTGTTTTTGGTCTAGTGTATATTGCTGCAAAGTATAATCTAACTTGATATTCTGAGTCAATTTTCAATTTTTCACTCTGCAAAATCTGCTCAACAATAAATTTTGGGGACTCATAAAATTCTTCTAGTTCACTTATATCAGGAAAGTGTCGATGAATGAAATCCAATGAGAATTTTTCCAAATCAACACAGTTGTGATTTTCTGCAAACCTGTGTCAGTATTAAAAGATCATATCTGATGCATCAAAATGATAAAAATCTTTAAGTCACCATCTTCATCGTAATAAAAACAAAGCATACCTGTATATTCCTATACTGTTTGTTGAGTGAAGTTGACTTTTCAAATATTCTATGCTGAACTCAACTACTTCAGTCAGGCCCAACATGTCAGCTGCAGATAAGATCTCCTGTACTGTGTTTGAGGAAACGATAACTTGTCCTGCAAAAAATTAGTTAACAACATTTGCAATTGCAAATCAAAAAGCTATGCCAGGCATTTCTTAAGATGGCGTAATTCGGATGCATACCTGTGTATATGAAAGTCAATAAAGTTGAAAATGTAAAGGAAGACACTGTCTTCAGTTCAATTAGTCGTTGCTTTTCTTCCAACATGGCTGTAGTAAACATGGCTCGAAAGTAACTGCTACTAGAGGCCAATACTGATTTGTGCACCTACAAAAATATGTTTCTTCAAATAAATTTTTATTCATATACAGACCAATTCTTTGGTAATTTCAACTTACCTTGTAAACATCTCCTTCACAGCAAATTTCAACATCGCAGAAATGACCTGCTTGCCACAAATCGTACAGATTTTGAAGAAGCTTCCCCCCATAAGTTTTTGATTTATAAACTTTGCAGCAAACCTCCATCTTCGAAGCTAATATAAACCGAGAGCCAGATACCAATTAAATCTAACTAATCTAACACCCACTTCCTCCTTTCCTTTTTTATACATCAATTTCAATCAATCTTTTGTTCTTACTATTCTTTTCTCTTGTATCACTTCAATTCCATTCGGATTTAGACCACAAACCTTAAATCAAGGATTACGAAGGGTGGGAATATAAACTGAAACTGAGGTACCAAAATTGAGTGTCGTAATGGTAAAACAACAGAATAGGTGAAAAATTGTTTTGTAAACAAATCATAAACAACTATAGGAGAAAACTAACTGATTTTTAACGAACAAGTATTTTGAGTGAGTATGTTGCCGCTCCATCCATTTTTCATCAGCCCTTCTATGCGGAATAAGTGTGTCATTCAACCCGAAACCTGAATATATGCACAGTCTTATATGAATATGGTCACTATGTAGTTACAGCCAGTGCTTGTGAAACTAACAACGTTAACTTACGTGTATGCAAAGCCAAATTAAGAATTTTACAAACTATACATTTATACCGAATATTGCATTTGCCAACAGTTATGTGGGGGCAATCATATAGTAGTCGTAGCAAGCAATTGCTTCTTATATTGCTAATTGCTAAAATAGGAGAGCAAAAATAGGTGACTACAAGTCGACGTGATAAAGTACATGCAACTAATAGAGAAGATTGAGTTGTTAACATAAAACATGCTTTTGGAAAATATATTAACGCAGCTTTTTTAACGGACCGTATATTTTAGTATAACCGAAAAAATGCATTATGAGCAACATGTGTTGTTTCCTGTCCTTTTCTACCTCTAAAACTTTGAAGAGATTGCTTTTGCTTGCTATTTATAGACTCATGTTATAATCTTGTAAAGCACATTCATCCCACTTGCAGTTGCACGAAGAATTCAAGAGATAATTTCCGTGTGGTGAATTTCCATACGTAATTGTCGGTTATTATTATAGTTATTTACGTTTGTGACAAAAAATGGGAAGAAAAAGGCATAAAAATAAGGTAAACAAGGTTTAAACTTTAGCTCAATCAGAAATTCCAAGATAGTTGTAGGATAAAAACATTCAATTTCTTTTTTGCAGCCAGCACAAGGGCAAAATACAACAGGAGGAAATACCGTGTTTGAAACTGAACTATTCACTTGTGATGTGTCCCCAATCTATGGAAGGTAAGGGGTTTGGCTTATAGTTTCTATTTTCTTCGGCAACAAAGTTAAATTATATATTTCGCTTCTTTCGCTCGTTCGTATCTTTAATGTTTTCAGGTATTTGAAAGCAAAAGTTGACATTAAAAAAGGAAGCCTCATTATCAAGGAAACTTGCATAGTTGCCGGTCCCAAACAAAGTTGCAGACCTGTGTGTGTTGGTTGTCACGCTAGTATAAATCCAATTTCCGCAAAGTATGGTCATCTCTCCATGATAAGTTATCGCGTCCACTTTATATGCTTAACATTCGTGTGTACACAAAACGAATGAAACTTTTGCTCACAGGTCCAAATGCTCAAAATGTCAATGGCCATTGTGCACCCAGAATTGTGAAAAATCTGTATTCCATAAAAATGAATGCTCATTTTTCGCAAAACATAACATAAAGGTAAACTGTGTTTTAAATATGCATTTACATTGTATTTAAATGAAAGTAATAAGTATACTTTGATTTACCATTGATTGAAATAAAGCCAACACCTCACGATTATGAAAACAAAGATTACGGGGCATTATCTGCTTTGCGTTGTCTTATATTGAAACTATACGAGCCCCAAAAATGGAAGAAATTGATTCGTTTAGAAAGTCATAATGCAATACGTGTAGATCTTCCAGTTTGGGAATCTAATCGACAGGCTGTAGAAGTGATTCTGGAGACATGGAAGCTGAATGATCTTTTCACGGAAGAAGAAATTTACACAGTAACCTACTTTTCACTCGTCAGTAATGTCTCAAGCTTCTTTAATTATTATATTGTTCAACTCCTCATTTGTTTTTCGCAGGTATGTGGGATATTTGAAGTGAATGCTTTCGAAATGGGCGACTTTAGCAGCTATGGTGGCATATTTCCAACCCCAAGTATGTTGGCTCATGACTGTGTACCTAATGCATGTCAGAATGAGAATATGGATGATAATACTTTGGAAATCCATGCAATGATGGATATCCCTGCTGGCTCTGTTATTACACTCTGCTACGATGCTTCATTAAAAGTAAGAAAAAACGGGAAAAATATTATTTCTCGCTTACATGTAGTTAATATGGACGATTTATGTGTATGATAGTATATGATTAATTAGTTAAATTGTGTAAGATTACCGGTTTAACTTTAACCTTGTATTGAAAAATACATAAAAATAGATGGGAAATAAAGCATGGAAAAAATAGCCTTTCTAAAGATAACGAGCGTGATAAAAAAAATTTAACTTGTAGGGATTCCCTATACTAATTCTGTGTGTTGTGAACTAGGGAACTCGATTGAGACAACAGAAGCTATGGGACTCAAAATACTTTGAATGTGGATGTCAAAGATGTGTGGATCCAACAGAACTTGGTACTAACTTTAGTACATTATGGTGTCCTGCCTGCAAAAAAGGACTGTTGACTTTCAATAAGCCAGATGAAGATTGGAAGTGCAATCGTTGCCCTAAAAAGTAAAATAGTGAATAAAAATATGGATAAATAACGAAAAAACAGTTTAGATGGTGCTTACAAACCATTTTGTTCGTAGGACTACCGACAAAGACGTTGCCACAATTTTGCGCAAATATGACATCGATCCTCATGCACTTCCCACCATTGCCGTGAAAGAGGAATTTCTTACAGAGATAAAAGGAATATTCCATCCTAATCATTACATTCCTTTGGGTGTAAAATTTAATTTGTGCTTGGTAAAAATATACTTATAGTAGCAACTCTTATTCCGTGGGTAATAATAATTGAGTAATAACTATTCGGGTTTATTAATCCAAAGGCATATGGAAGAGATGAGGGCTACAATCTGCATGAACTGAGCGTTGCAGGAATTCATAGGAAACATGAGTTGTGCGTTGAAGTATTAAAAGTGCTCAACATTTTGACTCCCGGTCTAAGTATTGCAAGAGGTAAATCAGCAAAAAATTTGAATTTAAAAAAAGTTTGCTGATTAGTAATTTTATATTCAAGGAAACGTGCTTTACGAACTGCAAGCAGCCGAAGCACTTGTGTCAAGAAATCTAATTGAATCAGGGAAATGCTCTAAAGCTATAATAAGACGCCGATTGACGCAAAACACATTGAAGTCTTTAAACGAGTCTATTGAAATATTTGATCTTCACTACGCAATGCGGATGTTGGCTACCTCAGCCAAAGCCTCTACATTGGTTGAACTCAAAGGATGGATAAATTCACTCAAATAAGATTGTTGTCAAAAGTATCACAATCTTGCTCGCATGCGAATGAATAATACTGTACAGATGGGAAATATGAAAGTATGTTGCGCAGACCACGCCATGACTATACCGAAACATAATTTCTTGCTGTTTATAAACAATGTACCATGTATGTGCGAATATGGAAATGTTGATACTTGAAAAACAAGAATTCAATATGAGTGGTCTCAATTCTTACATTTAATACACTGTGAGAGAGGGAACCACCATGTCCATTGAGAAAGGAAAGTGTGAGATCTAACCTGTTTCATAATTCAAGAGTTGACAATAATGTTAGTGGTGTGTGTGTGTATTACATTTTTATTCACTCTCACAAGAAATCCACTTGATTAGAAAACGAATCAGTCTATAATAAAACGTATTTATTAACCAGAAAAATAGTGATATTCTTTGTATCTGAATTTAAGGTATATTTCAGGCTGTTGAGGTCAGTGATTCCCGATATTTGTGGCATTTTCAATATTACCTGCATCCTAGGAATTGAGAATCCTGCAATACAAATTTATAGTTTATACACACACACATTACATTCCGGGCGGATGGTAAATAACGGAAGTGAAAACATTATTTGTCACTACTTACGGATTCAACTAATTTTATTAAAGTAGGGCTCCTCCGAATACGGGGATAAATGAGATTTCCTCCATGAATATAAAATTGCGAAAGAACTAATCCACATAGCTACAGCGACGCAGAATAATGCTAAACCAGCCACTCCTACATAGCACGCAAGTGCTATCCAAATTGATAACAACTCCATGTCTGAACTAAATTTGGGTAACTAAATTCCAACCTTAATATAACCAAACGACAATAAATTAAAAAAAGGTTGGGTTTTCCTAAACAATCACTTGCGTTTGCTATAGACGCACGATACGTCGGCACCTACTTGCACTAAGTATCCTCTCGTAGTAGTGCTAACTAACTAACTGACTGCAGAATTGCAGACCACAATATTTTTTGCAACCAAAATTAAGCTGCATTAGCTTTGTCTGACTGGTAGCCTCACTCAATGTAGTCAAGCAATACATATAAAGAGACATGTGCATTTCAAGACTCATCTCTAAGGTAAAAAATTGAATGAGTATTTATTTTCTGTTACATACATGTATTGCACTTACTACTAACAATATTCGCACTATGTTTGCGTCCTGGTCCTCCTAGCTGCAAATAAAAGTGTATGAAACGGCTACAGCTAACCTAAGTAAGCGTATACGGTTTCAAATGAGTGCACACTTGTTAAAAATTGTGATGGGACGGAATACAAAAGACCTTATTGCATACTCATTCTAGTTTCAAAAAAAGTTATACTGCCTAGACTTATATGTGGCCGCAGATGGAATAAACTCAGTATTTATCTTCAGGGCGACCATAAAGTTGAGATTAGTGTCCTATCTGGTAAAAAAGTATACTTACTTCATGATCTAAGCTGGCAAAGAAATGATTGGGCTTTGGTTTTATGAGAACCGGTGTAAGGAGATGAAGATGAGTTCACATTATGATGATTTGCTTATGCCACCATAGCAAAGCAAGCACAGGCAGCAGGGCAGTTTACTCACAACACAAGTTAGCTAGTTATCCCAGTCCAAGTTAGCAACACAGGTTAGAATTATTTACCAACTTCTGGTATGATGTATACGAAGATGCAATGACTTTCGCTCCTCAATAAATGTACTGATCATATGCAATCTGGCCTTTGTTTATCTTAATATGTTTCAATGAATGAGAGTGGTCCATGTTTTCGTTCCGCTACTACAATTAAAGTTCAGGTTGTAGAACCTTGCATTTTTTTTACCTCAAAGTTGGCTCCAAACGTGAATGTTTGTGGACAGTGGGCACACTTGGCTTACTAAGAACTTAAAAATACATGAGAAACTAATAAAATTAAGTGAAGATAATTTTATTTCAAAACATTACTTTAACACAACAAAAAATCACCATTTTCCATTCACAAACCATACACATCCTTCAAGTAAGTAAATGAAAATAATAGTAAGTAGTACTGAAATCACGTGCTTCACCAAATTGTGCAAAAAATCACATTGAGCATTGAAATTTAACACAGAACATCACATGTCAGGGTGAAAATCATTAGCAGACTCATGATGCGGATTATTATCACTGTTTTTCTGAGACGTTCCATTCGAGACATGCACGTTGTTATCATCCATACCATTATTGATTTCATTCTCTTTCGGCGTATCTCCATTTGCCACGAGGTCGTTTCCATTAGAAGCTATAAACAACCTTGCTTCAAAATTAGCAAAATCTTCCGGGTCCAAATATGTGCGACTATCATTCACCAGCAAGCGACTTTCTTCCAATAAGTTCTCTGATTCACTGTCAGAGTTACTGTCATTGTCACTGGTGTTGGAACTAGTGAGCACATCCCCTGGTGACTAAAGATTATTCCCAAATTATTTTAGTAGAGCAGTACAAAGGGATATTAAATGCTATGGATAGGCAATAGGCTTTGGTGACTACTACAGTCGATTACCTCATAATCTGGGTCTTCATCACTTTTATAATCTTCAGAAACTTCCAAATAGTTTCCTTCTTGAGTGACCTCGGAATCCGGACTGGTACTGTCAGAGTTCATAGATGAATCCTTCAACATGATATATTCTGTTGTCTCCAATTCCGATGCATCTTTGCTTTCAACTTGCTTCATCTTATCTAGTTTACAAATTTGTTCGCTCTCGTCCGATTTCCCCAATATGTCTGAGCACTGGTCGAAATCTCCGCAGTCACTTTCTGTCTCATCAGAATGATTTCTCCATTTCCGTTTCTCAGTGAGCTGATTTTCAAGCAAAAATTGTAAAATCAAAAACGGTTCCAGTGCTATATATTATTTGCATAGAGCACAGTAGAGTTGGTTACTATACCTTTCTATTTGCCTCAAAAAAGGGATGAGAACCTACTGGTTCCAAATGCAAAGACTCAATAGACAATTGAGTTCCAGAACTGCAGTAAGCCATTTTCAGTATTCCAAATACACTTCTTTGCACTCGGCGTCGGGGAGAAATCTAAACATCAATCATTGAATACTTTACTAATAAAACCGATTGGAATGCATGGTTAGAGAAAACTTCTATATACTATTCCAAATTACTTTTTTACGATTATCGTCTTCGTCAAAGAATACTTTTGCTTCTTGGCCCTCTGATGAAATCAACGATTGAGTGTAGCGCAGTATTTTTCGAAAACTTTTCAATCCACTTATCTATCATAAATTGAGGAATGAGTAGAAAATGGGAATCGTATAACTTTTTGAGAGCTGCTTAGTAAAAGTTTATACAGATCCATACCACAAGCAAAATTGTAGTGCTCAAAACACTCTTTATGAAAGAGGGAAGAAACCAAAGTATGTCTTTGGATTGAGTTTCAGAGGGAGATTCATCTCCACTTTCGTCATTAGAGCTTCCTGACGAATTCATTTGCAGATTTAAAATTAGTTTCATTGTTTTAGGATCCCTGTCTCCATCTTTATTTCGTCCTGTCTTGTCATCCATTACTTGTGGAAAATTATATAAAGCTAATTATTAGAATCCATTTTTGTCTAATGAATTAGTTGGATAAGGAAGAGACATAAAAATCGTTTTACCTTCATAGTTCCCAGCGACGTGTACCAATTTGTGTGAATCTGTGTCATTATTTTTCTTAACATGCTTGGAAGCTCTTTTTCCCAGGTCAATAGCGAAATCAGTGAGATTTATCCCTAAATTCAGCAAAAATGACGCCATTCTCAAAACTTGATGTTTTTCTTTAAATATTTTAACGTAAAAAGCAAAATTGTGACTAAAATGTTTCAACTAGAAGATTCTTCATTCTTGTGTGGTTTTATCCTAAAAAAGATTTGAATATTCGTTTAAATGCAGTAACGTACAAGTCGCATAAATGATATGCAAGTTTTATTCTATCATTGTATATTTTTTCTTCGGGCTGCTTTTTGGTTGTTTTGCATAATTTGTTCAACGTTGTAATATAACGTTGCATTCATAAAAGTATAGGCTACCACGAATATATTGATAAATGGATTATGATGGTGGACAAATAGTTCTATGGAAAGGACAAATCGAGCGAATGAAATACAAATTAGATTTATTAGAATGTTTGCTCAATCCTGCTTTGTGTATGATAAGTTTTCATTATATGCTAAATTTTCTGCATGTATTATAGTAAGCGTTTCCAAAAAAGTATGCAATAGTCCCACTCATTTCCTTTATTCTGTACATGGCATGAATTGAATTCAATGGAGAATTTTTTCAATTTTGGAATATGTCAACGCATTTATATTCACAATGCGCTCAAACGTTACCTGATCCTTGGTCAGTAAATCTCCTGCTGCTGGATTGTACAAGGAGTTTGATTTCGGGGTAATAAAAAGTTCCTCTATTTTGGAAAACACTTGAGCTATGCTGAATCTTGTAGCTTTTTCTGACGACACATTAAATCCCAGATCCATTTCTCCATGAAGTGAAACATTTGGATGAAAAATTCGAGTTAAAAATTTCACATTTGGGGCTTCCAAGGGATATCTTTATGAAAAATTCAGTCAAAGTCTATCATACGTTTATGGTAAGGATACAAATGCAAATAATATACACCTTTCTGGACAAGTTATGAGAATATGGAACGAGCTGTGTTCGTAGAAACTTTTTTCTGGGCCTATAACTTTTGCCATCCAACAATTTTTATCAGCGTCTAGCAGTACAATCTCATGTTTTTCTCGTATTGAAGGGACTACAAAACATTAAATATCAAAGTATCCATTATCATATACAATAATTACATGAAGATAACATCAAACAATGCGAACAAAATTATAATTTTCTTGATAAAAGAGTTTAAAAGAATAGACTCATAATACAATATTTTTTCAAACCTTCAGACGTCACAAAATGCATAGAATTTCTTTGCCGTTGTAACTTTTCATATAGTCTCGTATCAATATCATCAGATGTTTTCAATTTCATCTCCATCATGTCTTTCAAAGTGATTACATCTTGATTTGTCAACTCCATGTAGCACAGTTTGCACGGCAGACTTTCCACGCTACATAAAATACATTCAATTATCAATAGATAGGGTCAATTAACATTATCCGGTTTAATTTTCTAATATTTTCCTCATACAAATCCGAATAAACAGACTGCCAGTCTTTTACATTGTACTCTGGAGAAAATAGGGGCCATCTGAACATTACTTGTTCTCGCCAATATGCATTGCTAAAATTGTCTCTTATTACCCCGTGCCATAATTTGCATGTTTTCGATGCGAAATATACGGATATGTCGTCCAACTTGTGAAAAATTGTGGTCCATACTGAAATAAGCAACAATTCATTTCATTTTTACATATAGTGAGAACTTGAACAGCTTTAGTTCACATCGCAAAAAGATTAGGATTAGAAACTAAGCTCACAGATCTGCCGAGTGATAGATTCCGTGTCGCTGATACTATCTTCATTTGCTAACATAATGCAATGACTAGAGGTTAAAACATCGTTGGCATTTATATTTCCATCTTGGTCTGGAAAGTGATTTAGTTGGAACGAGTCATCAGAAGTTAGCAGTCCTTGATCAATAGGGAAAAGGGTTTCAATCGGCGGCAATAGAGGATGGCAATCCCGACAAACCACGTCACCATCAGTAGCCATTCCATTGTCACATTTCATGCAGCAAGTTATATCTAAACCCGTTGTCTGTACAATAGATCAATGAAAAAGCATGGATGATGAGTATATAGATTTATTGGAGATTTTTGTAGTTAAATGTTGGAGCACACATTTCTCTGGAAGGTATAGCGCAAATGTTTTTCAGATAGAGAATACTGACAACGCACACGGGGCTCTTGAGCATCTTTGAATGTCGCCAGCAGCTCACGCGATAAATATGGTTGGGAATTTCGGCAGAGCAGCAAGTTGCGAATGTAGTGAAACCCATGATGAGCATATAAAGCTAATAATCCGACAAATGACAATCCCACTGTTAATGTGAATAGTTGAATCAGTTTTGATTTGTAGTCTGAGGATGATTTGATCGAGTAACAAATGCCTGCAACGATGAATGCAGCAGTGCATACTGCAACATGCTTCAATTGGTCAAATAGTGACATTTTGACACGGAATTTTTAGTTTATGTCATGGGGGTAGGCATGTAAAAAACTTGTGTGCAAAGATTCTTGTTTCATTAGTGAGAAAATACAAAATAATGGTTCCTATGACAGGTGATACTTTTACTTTTCAGAATCTTATTATTTACTTCAGGATATAGGATTTGGCTCATACTTACACAACAACAAAATTCTGAACACAAAAAAATATAATCCCTGACATTTTCTGATTTGATATTTTTATTTCGTAGTCACGTCCTTAAAAATGAATTCGAAACACTCCAGTACAAAAACGGTTCAAATATACTTGAAGGTAAAACTAAACTTTAATGTGCTAACGTGTCATGCATGGCATACTTCCAAGTCCAAATACGAGCTATTTTTGAAAATTTTGCGTAATCATTTTCATACAGATCTGCAATTGTGGGCTCCATATTGGTAAGCAGGTATGGATCAGTGAGAAGACTTTGAACAGACAGAAGTATTTGTGGTATTGTAAGAGCTAATGTCCAATTATGCTGAATGCAATCAATTCCTATATCTCCGTGTCTTGATATGTTGGGATGGAATATTTTCGTCAAGAAACGCACAATTGGTGGCTTCAATGGGTAACTACGAAAATAATTATAATTTAATTTAATTAAATATGCTCAAACTAAATTTGAGACCGGAAATAAAATTTCAAGGACCAGGACTAGGAACATCATATTCCTGACTTACTCATGAGGGACTTTCACGTTGATGTAGAATACTCCCCCTTGATATTGACTTTGTGGAGGGCCATTGATTCTTGCTAGCCAGTTAAAATTCATAGAGTCCAACGGAACTGCTTCGATACCTTCCGGATTTCTATCCATTCTTAACCCTAAAAATCATTATAGATGCAAGATAATATTAAAGTACAAGTTTTTTTTACAACTTTGACAGTGCTGTATATATCACACACATTTCAGTTCTTTGTTCAAACGGACAGTCCTCAACGATTTCCCAGTAAAATCCATCTCAGGTATTTTTTCTATCAGGGTCATGAAACATAGTTTACAAGGGGCGCTGTCAATGCTACACAAAATCACAAAAAGCAAAAAATGTAATCATAATTGATAACGATATAATTTTAAGGAACGTTTTTAGCCATCTCAATTCTAATCTTTTTTCACTTACAAATCCGAATATACTGAATACCAATCTGCCACATCATAAATAGGATGAAACAGTGGCCACCGTGTGCTAACAAAATCTTCCCACTTTCCAACAGGAAAATGAGTACTGACAATAGCCCTCCACTTTGAGTTGACTTTGGAAACCATCATTAATGATAAATCATCCAGCTTTTTGAAAATAGTCGCCCAAACTGAAAAAAAAGATAACTTACTAGTTTAATAACAATCAGCATAAAAGAACTCCGGTTGTTTAGAGTACAGTATGAATTAACAATAAACTCTTACTTTCGGGTGGAATTTTTAAAGGCACGTCATTTTTTAGATGGTTAATTTTCATATCATATTTTGGCAAAGGCGTTGTCAGTTGCTTTAACCTTTCCGCTAAACGTTTACTATCGGTTGGAAAACTATTCGAAGAGCATGGCTCTTCATCAGGGGGATATCTTGGCATAGGCTCCGCCACAACTTTGGAGGGCGGAGAATCTCTCATTGGAGGCAACTGAAGCTCTTGCACCTCTTCTTGTTCTTCCATTAAATTCAATTCAGGTTCAGAGTCAACTATTCTATTAGCAGGAGTCGCCTCTTCAGATGGTTCGTCATTTCCTGAATCTCCATCGTCCTAAGCATAAGAAAATGAGTGGATCAACTAGATAAACAATTAAAGAGCACGGGAGTTGGAGCACATGCAGGCAATATTGATTGATTGCAAAATAACTTACGGAACTGCACAAAAACGACGACAACTCATGTACGTCTCCAAAATCTTCCGCATACATAAAGTCATGACACGTTCCGCATATGGGTTCTCCGAAACAAGGTCCATAATATCCATTGCAATAGAAGCAGGTGGAATGCTAAATGATCAATTTACAAATAAAATTACTTTTGAAAATTAAAAAAAAATTGATTGCGAGAGCTTGCAATTCAAAACGAGCTTTACATGCAGTTCCAGTGGTTCATTCAGTTGTTCGTCCAATGCATTCGCATTGATATAGTCCATCGTTATGAATCAACTAATCAAACTAAATATCACAAATAAAATCCGTAAAAACTGTTTTATTTATTATTTAGTTTCTCAAAAAAATATTACCTATATTTCAAGCTTCACAGCTTTTTCGCGCCACGTGAAAATCCCAGTACCAATGAATTATGCCGATGCCGAGACACATTTACAACTATATAGCAGCGACATTGCACAATTCCCATGTTTTCCTTTTTGCATGGAAGTAGATTACCAAGATCACTATGTTATTTGTGCCATCTTGAAATTACCTTCAATGCAATTTTTTAACTGTGATTCATAATAAATCTAATTCACATGAAGCAGTAATAATCAATCGGAATAAAAAACATTTGGATAAGCAAGTTGCAGTGTAGGAAGCATAATTATATGAATCTCGGGTAAATATAACATCATTGCACCATGAAATATAATGTTTGGATTAATACATTTCTTTTATTCGAATTTACAACACTAATTACTCTTTTTCAACCCAACAAGTTCTTCAGAAATCGTCCACAATGGTTTGGCCATGTCTTTATTTGCTTCCAAAGAGTCGTTCAAAACAGAATCCACTTGACTGAACCAATACACATTACCAGTTTCATTACGGCAGTCTTTGCTTAAAGCGCAATATAAAATTGTTTCAACTCCCTGAAAAAATGAATGCCATTGGCCTCATATTATATCTCATTTGATTTCAACATAAAAGTCATGCATATGGTATAGAATATCTTGAAAGCATACCTGCTCAACTGGAAATCCAATAAGGAAGGCCTGGATTTTGAGGAGCAGCCTCTCAAACTTTGAAGAGTTCTTGGTAATATTAGTGCGAACCATTCCGGGACAAAGGGAGTATGTTGCGATCCCTGTCCCTTTTGTCCTTTGGGCCAGCTCATAAGCAAAGAGCACATTGGCTAGCTTGGAATTGCTATAAAGCTCCATTCCGGCCAATCCAAATTTTTTTCTATTCTCGAGCATGATATCATTTAAATCCAAACTGGACACTAAACTGAAAGTGGATGCGACGACCACGATTCGGCTGAATAGAAATGTTTGAAAAAGTAAGGTAACACAGACCTTAAAAATTCGGCAAACAGTACATAATGAAGTATTTACCTTAATGAAGGGGTATTCTTGATTGTATCTAAAAGAAGCATGGTTAGTAAAAAGTGCCCAAGATGGTTAACTCCCATATGCAATTCGAATCCATCGACAGTATAATGCTTTTTAGTTGTATCGCTCATAACTACTCCCGCGTTGTTTATTAAAATGTGAATTTTCGGACATTCTTTTTTAACTTGATCTGCAAACTTTCTAACCGAGGACAGATCTGCAAGGTCCAGTTCCAATACTTTCTGTGACAATAAGAAATGACAAGGATTAAATGGAGTTATGCACAACTCCGTATTTTTTAAATGTTGCACATTAAATAGCATGCCAGGAAATGTCAAAATAGAACAGATTTACTACATATATTCTGCTGAATTACAATTGATGTATTTCCTGTTTCTCTTATGATTTCTTGGCGAACTTTTTCTCCCTCAGCCATGTTTCGACAACCCATTACAATGTTAGCTCCCCTTTGTGCTAGTTTGAGTGCAGTGCATTTTCCTAAGCCTGCATTTGCCCCAGTGATAATGACAGTCTTCTCAGAAATATCTTCTTCATTGCAAACTGGGTCCCAAAAAAGTCGTATAATTCTATTGAACATATATTGCACTGCAGCAAATACTAAGGAGAGGATAGATGGGATTTTATATTTCATAGTGATTTATAAAAATAGTTGACGCACAAACTAACTTGAAAAACTTTGCACCAGTATATGCAGTAGTGACTTAAAAATAAACTTGATTTGTACTGCCTACGAACTGCTTTCAATATGCGGCATAAAATGTTACTGCCGTGTATGACAATGTCATTCCATTTGCAATTTTTTCAATTTTGGACTTTGAGTTTCAAAAGATAAAGCGACTTCTGGAAACGAAAATTTGAGATGACGAGTGATAAAATTGCGAGTCAATGATGTGTGCCAAGCAGTTTTTTCAACAAATCAGGCATCAAGGCCTGAGTTAAATATTACATGATAACTGACCGTGTGATAGTTAGTATGAACGAGCTCATATAGCATGCGTATACCTGCAGCGTATAGAGTTGTGAAAATATAATGATTTTGTTTGCCTGAAGAAGACCTTGAGCTGTTTTTGCTTAACGCTCAATATGCTTGTCAGTAAATAATGTCAGTATTTCATCACAGCTTCGAAAATTCCGCTCGCATGCTGAAAGCTAAATGTAAATGTAACTGCATGGTTAACAACATTAACTTGCTATGGGTAAGCACGGCATGATTTGATTATAAAATATTCGGTTCATTTGAAATAAATAATAATAATAAATTAATAATGTTCGTATACATAGGATAAACAATAAACAAAATTGCATTTTATCATACTACTCCGGAAGGAATTATATCCTTGCATGCATGATTGCGTGAATTACAGTGGTGTGTGAAAAGAAACAAATATTGATTGATACAAGAAGCATTCTACTTGAGTTAAGGATGCAAAAATTATTTTCTCCCTTGCCTTTGCACTACTAAGCTTTTCTTTTTCTCACATACTCATTTTTTATTTTTTGCACCTAATTGTAATCATATTACTGCAAGTTATTATATTTGATTATTGAAAAAACAAAACATTTTTATCATAGCGTTTGTTCCTGCGAATTAAAGGCGTCAGAAATGTATCATGATATTTAAAAAAATTAGATGTCATAAGAATTAAGCGATCATCGCATTTGTAAAATAACAGAAGAAGAGATTAGTACGTAAAATGAAACTAACTCGAATGAATTGTATTTAAACAGTTATAAAGCGTATTTATTGATATTTATCACCATATTTGGAATGATATTGATAAGCAGATCTTCAGAAAGTTGCCAAGTTCAACAAGTGATTTAATTTTCTGTTTGTTTTCTATTTTACATGTATTTTAGATAAAATTCTTAAAATTTACAATAACTGCACCAGTAAACAATTTCTAAATTTAATCTTATCTATGCATTTGTACCTTTTGAAAATCATATTAAGAATAATGGATTGGAATGCAAGAATAAAAATTTCAGGTACAGCTTAACTCTAAAGAGATTGCACACAACCACACAGACACAATACTATACATTTACGTTAAAAATACATTACAAATAAAATAACAACAACAAGGATCTCACGACCCAAAGGAGTAGAAAAACATAACAACGTGTAGCAACTGAAAATCGAGTGAAATCAATGATCCCAACCTTCCTTATGTCTAGGCTCGCATCTTCCCCCCTGATTGATTTTCAAATAGCCTTCTAACAAAGTAAACCTGGACAGAGCTAGTAGCTATAACTACAATGCATTGTAAAGCTGACCAGAAGGCAACGTATGAGTTATTGTCTTCTAAAAGAGCAAAATCTCTCGCTTCTTTTGCTCTGGAGTTGTGCAAATGTTGCAAAACATCACCGATTCGATGGTCAACTCCTGCAAAACCAACAACACGTTAGTTACATACTAATTTGAAAAATAAAACCTTGTCAAAGAGCTTATCTGGTTAACCTGATAGAATCGTGGTGAAATTGGAAACATGAATATCAAGCGATTCCAGCTCTTGCGCATATTTTTCCCATTGATCATACCTGCATAAACATTCATTTAAAATAAGGTAACAGAGAGCCTTATAGTTGGACAAACTGCATCTAAAAATTCCAAACTTGAACATAATTCACTCACCTAAAAGTAGTCAAGTACAAATTGACTAATTTGTTTGCAAAACGGGAAAACTGATTGTCAACACATACACCATAGTATCCCCCAGCTGCTGATGTCTCTTGATAATCTGCTTGCGATTTCCACGCATATGGGAGAACCTTGGAATTAAAAATTAATGGCTGTAGTAAAATCATTTTTGGCAAACTATAACAATACAGTGGAAGTGTTTACTAATCTCCAATTAGATTGGAATGTGACTATAAATGCGCCATAAAATCATGGTTCATATAAACCAAAGAATGTTATAGCTCTCAATCCGCAAATTTTCCTGTACAAGTAAAGGCACAGCATTCAAAAGAATCTTAAGCATAGACGAAAAGGGCTGAAAAATGGAAACAAAATGAAGGGGAGTTGTCTTAATGCCGGCTTTGTTTCTCATTAGGAATTTTCAATGAAAATTTCATGTTGCACTAAAACGCTGTAAAATTTACAATGAGAGCTAAATATTCCGGATTCTGATCTGATTACGGCCTATCTTTGGAGCTACATAATTTGCAAGCCAATTGGCAGTGTCAGTAAACAACCGGACTAAATAATAAGTTTCAATATTTGCACGTACAATTTGTCCTTGTGGATTTCTAACGGCAAAGCCAGCTTGGCCATCTCCGCCTTTCAGGACTTGGAATGCCACATATAAAGTGGCACCAGGATGGACATATTCATAAAAGCAGTCTTCTTTTCCAGCCAAAATTTCTATCTTGTAATCCAAAGATTTCCCTGCAAACATTGTACCCATATGGTAAGCAACTTTTATAAATTCTTTATCTTTCATGCGCACGCGCATTTGAAAAAATTTCGTTTTACAATTTTACAATAGTAAAATTATAACCTGGTGCATCATCATAGATACTGAAAGAGTAATCCACAAATAGTAGTACTAGCAACACAGTACATATGAGATTCAATCGGCTAATCATGTTTGACTGACAGACTGAACTGTCAAATTCCTATCATTGACTCTGATTAGTTAGTGATTCTAGTTGTAATAACTTTGAACACAACACCGAAAGCACTATAAACAAATTTATCAAACAATATAAATAAGCAGTCACTGATTTTCTAAAGGACTGTTATATTACTAGATATAACACCCTTTTTTATTCTATAATGGTTTGCAATCACCATGTGCTTTCTGATGAATTTCAAACATTAATTTGGTTATCTAATCACACATGAAATATTTTTTACTTTGAAAACGGTAGAGCACTTGCATTTCATGTCAGTGTTATACACTTAATTCTTGCTATCATTTCGTATAAGAAAAAAGTCTATGAGAAAGTGAGTTTCCCATATGTGAATACGTGCAGTGGGTTCAACAATCAAGTACTTGCTGATTAGTGTAATTCCTACCCAGTGGATTAGTTTATAAATGGTTGAATACAAATAGTATTGTAGTATAGCTAGTAAACCGCATCCTCCTAAAGTATAGAGTGACAGCTGGATGCAATTTAAAATGTAAGCTCTAGCTCGGCTCTAGCAATCTTTACATTTCCAGCATAGCAGCAGTAGATGAATCTCCACAGTTCTCTAACGTACTCTTTTAGGTATCTTCTCAAAATGTTCATAGACACACATATGGAAGACAATTCATAGGATGGCAGAGTTTTACCTAATTACAAAGTGGTGATGATGCGCAGGAAAGTATAAGCAACAGGTAAACTTTTACACGTTTCATTTGTTGCATTATCATTTTTACACAGGTTGTCATTCAACATTCCTTTCAGTCTTGAAATCATATGCAATGCAAATATTCCATACGTTCCGTATTTATTGAAAAAATGGTAATCGTACAACACAATAAAACACAAACACACATGCAATCCAAAAGGTGAAAAAGATTTATTCAAAAAACATACGTGAATCAAGCTATAGTATTACTACATGCACGTAGTTTAATAGTTCTCCTTCTGCATTTTATCATATAAAGTTTATTTTAAGTTGCATTCAACGAGTAAACTGGCATGGGTTAATTCTAATTTACTCACGCAAACTAAACTTTGCCTACAGTTTCATCAATACTAGATGCTAATTAGAATTAGGAATATGAAATCCACATGGCTTTTTTAAAATTAAACTAACACGATGAGAATCTTCAAGTTCCATAAGCGTACCATTTAGACTGAAATAATTTGGGGAAGAAGACATATAGGCAAGTGAGTATACAATTTGCATGTAGTGGATAACAATAGACGAGTCAATGTTCGGAAAGTTCTCATCTATAACCTAATGTCTGCAGCAATGAAGCTCTTTCTAATTTGTAAACAGTATTGTAACCATTCAAAACGAATGTGTCGTTATGTGAGAAAGCTCATGGAAGGCAAAGTTACATATTATCACTATACTGTAAGAACTGACAACAATAAGCCAAATACTGAGCTAAAATCGTGAAAGCATATTAGCAGCTACACACTCGAAATATAAATTCGAAACAGAATTCACAACTTCACGACAAAGAAACCTAATAGTATAATATAATTAAGTTTCAAAATCTTACAGACAATATTTGCAAACGCAAATTTCCCAGGAATTGACAATAGGAGCAAGGAACATAAGATTTAAGATATGCATAAAATGTAAAATTGTAGAAAGGATATCGGGACATCATAAATATTTCTTGTTCTTTTTTACTTGGACATGGGTGGATCACCAGATCCATCAGGGATGCATTCCTTGTCGTCACAGATGCTGGAATTCCTTTTTATCGAGCGGACTTGCTCAACTTTTTCATCCTTTAGAAAAAAAATAATTGTAAATAAATAAAATTTTTGATTGACAAAGTACTTGAATGTAAAACTTACTCGTTTCTTCAGATTATCCAATTTTTCTTGCATAACCTTCAAACGATTCAGTTCAGCAGCTTCCAATTTCTTTTGCAGCTCTTCTTTTGCTTTCTCCTCAAATTCAATGACATTACTTTCAAGATTTTGTCTGACTTCTTCCAAATGGCTGGTGTTCTACACAACATAATTATTTTTTAATTGGAGCTCTGCAAGAATTATTAGCCAGTATTTTTAATCATTCATTACATGTGTGCTTAGCTTGGTCTTCAAGTCAGCAACAATTTTTTCCTTGTTTCCGATGTTAACTTCCATTTTTTGTTTCAAGGCTTCCATGGTTGAATTTTTGAAATTGTTCTCCTCTTCTAACCTTTTCCGAGCAGCTTCTTCAATTTTGTTGAATTTTTCTGCGATTTTTGCAAGTTTCTCGCTTTCCAAAGACTGGAAACGAAAATACCAACAATAAAGAAAGGCAAAAAATGACTTTATTCCGCTTGGCATATAATAAGTCCCAAATTATACCTGTCGTCGCTCCGCAGCAGCTTCCAACTTTTGTGTAATTGCCTCAATAGATGGAATAATTTTCGAATTGGAGTTTGGAGAAGGGGCTCTTGGTGGAGTATCAGATACTGGATCCGAAATAACAACCTCATATTTCATTCCAAGACCGCATTTCTCTACAGAAATAAAAACTTATACTTGAAGTCAACAGTTCACAGACAAGCAAAAGTAAATTAAGCCTGCAGAGCTATAGTCACTAAAGTCACTTACCAACTAAACCTGAAACATTGAGGTCCACCACAGGTGTCGAGTTTTCCTTTCCGTTAGAATTCATCCTGAAGCTGCAGAAAAAAAACCAAAAATTTGACAACAGATTTAGAAAATTCCCATAGATACACCAGAAACTATAAGTTGAAAATCAAAGCCCTCTACTTAATTTCCCAAAAAAAATTATGTGTGACATTAGTGACATAAGAAGAAGAGAGCACTTACAATTTGTTGGATTGCAAAGTTTATCAAAGCTCCAAAGAATAGATTGAATGGTAGCAAGTCGCGCGCGCTCAATATTTGTGTAAAAATTGAAGGCACAACAAAAACAATTAAAAATTGTTAAATTAAATTTGAAATTAACGATAGTGACTGCAGTAATATTTTAATAAATCTGAAGACGAGAAGTGTTGCAATGGTCAGTAGGTTGAACTGTTGAGCAGTGAATGCCAGAATTGAGGGAAGTGAACGTTCGCATTTGTTGGTGGACTTTTTAGGGTACTTTCCAGTTTCCGTGCATTTGTTTGTCAGTGAGCTTGCATCTCTCTTTGTTTACATGGGAACTACAAAATGCGCTGTGTTTATTGCGTTTCAATGGGTGCTTTGGGTGTACGCAAAATTCATTCCATTATGCCCTGCTATCCCATACTGCACACGTCCGTGCATAACGCTCGTATACCATGCAAAGTTTGAGTTTTCTGCGTTTTGCACTTTTGCAGCACAATTTTATTGTACTACATTTCGTTTTGAAAGTAGGTTGATCCCTTCTGATTAAATGCAACAAAATCACTAAAACAGTAATAAGGTTGTACAAAATGGAATATGTTATGCCAGTGGGTTTTAGCCAACAGTTGTTAGTTCTTATAGGCAATGAATACGAAACCTGTAGTTATGGGTTTAGATGGTCTCATTATTGTATTTTTTTAAAATAATACTGATGTGGTGATAGGTTGCGTGAAATTGCTTGCTCGTTGGTGCCAATTACGAGACCGCACAAAAATTTTGCAGGAATTCCAATTGAACCAAGACCAATATTGCATGAACGCAAGCAATAGTTTTTTAATTGAGTGCAAATAGAATGTAACTTAACATATTTCCATGTCTCCCCGAAAATTGAAAATAATTGTGAGCATTAAAATGTACATGACAAATCTTAATAAGAACAACCAAATAATGTCTACCACTAATGGTAAATCCTATCGTTTGTTGTGCGTAATGTTTATATGATATATGAATTCCAGAGAATGTGTAGATGTGCATCTGCAATCAATGTTCCACCCAAACCTTTGTTCTACCGTTAGAATAATTAGTTTGTGAACCAAGGACAAACATTATGCATTTATGACCCAGCAATGCAAAAGCAATATCGTACACAAAAAATAAAGGGTTGAGATGTATAAATGTAAAAATTAAATGAAATTTCATACCCGTTAATGCATGGTATTTATTTATAGAGTTAGAGTTAGAGATATCTCTAACTCCACATTCTTTGAACAAACTGATGCGATAGTATGTGCCGATTTAATTATGGCATATGACATTACACGACGCAACCGCACAACCCTTGCAAAAAACAACATCTGTAAATTTTTGTTTGCATGCAGCAAAACATTGTCCAAAAAAGACGCTTATAACCACTGCCACGCAAGCCAATAATATCAGTCAGTATATGGCGATGGCAGAAAATTTAGATCCGATGGTACAGCATGGTTGACTTTCAAAGTCATATTCAATTTTGCCCTAAACTATAATATTCCGAGAAGCATGTTATTGAACATGGAGCACTATGAATTACATGTGAATCATGTGAATCAAATATCAAACAAATGACCAAAAGATATAAATCGCATGGGCAAAATGTCACTTGGGTCTGCAAAAACCACAAGCCATGGCCACAAAATCGTAACCGAAAGCTGTCAGTACCAGCACTGCATGCCCATCATAACATTGATTGATATTTTATGCAAAATTGCATTGTAATCGTCATTTGATTATCTGATTACAACGCCAGTTAAACATCAAAATTGCTAAAAGTGAAAAACTTCTAAATAACATAATATGAACAAAACGCCAGTCATAAAGTAAGCATTTGATGCACAGGGCGGAGCATTTGAAATTTGACATTAAAAACAAATATTTAAGAACGATATTTATCGTATTAAACAAAATATTAAATTAATGTTGATTATTGACTGATCGATTAAAAATCAACAAGCTGTTAACTTTTCAGGTGGCTCGAAGTTCATAGAAATCCGTAAATACTTATATAGTGTATGTGTCCTGGGCCTGAAGAGAAATCTTTTCTTAAACATCTGAAATCTGAAACAGCTGGGGAAGAATACAAATGTTTTGTTTCTGTTTTTCGTCATCTGGTGCAGTTATGGATTAATATTAAGTATAGAAGGAGTAAATTATTTCATTCAAATTAGTCCATAAGCGACCTAATAATTTTAAAAGACGTTTGTAAAAGATGGATAGCTTTTATAAGATTTGTGTAGATCTTCTTGTGTTTGGGCTCATCAGCTTTGGAGATTGTGTTCGAGAAAATGCTTTCTCTGAGACTTCGTTTATAAGTATATCAATGCCAGAAGTTCGTCCGATAAAGGTACTTGATAGTTTCATTAACTTTCTACTATAAAAATAGTGGACGCGTGTTTCGTATGTTACTATTAATTAAACTGTCAACTTTTTTTCATTCAGAATGACCACTATATCTGTACATCGAAAGAAATATCGTCACTTGGGACACAGTACATCCACGAATTTGAGCCACAATCTAGTGCGGACCGAGCACATCATATGATATTGTCAACTTGTGATGACCTTATTGATAACTACAACTCCATGAGTTCATGGTAAGTATCAAGTCTCTCTTTGTTATGATCTGAAATCAAAACCGCAATTGCCATAACTCGTTTTATGCAAAATGGTTGCTTTGTTCTATCAATAGGGATTGCGGACATCATGCCATGGCATGTAAAAATATGCGAATTATTTATGCCTGGGCTAAAAATGCTCCTCCGACTATTTTGCCTGATCAAGTAGGATTCAAAATAGGACCAGAAGCAGGAGTAACTCATCTTATTCTGCAAGTTCATTACGCTCATGCTTTAGAAGAAGGTGTAACTGATCACAGTGGTTTTAAAATCCATATCACCCCAACTGAGTAAGTATAGACTTAATTAAATATAAATCAAAGGAAGTGTCAGTTTGTGATGAAGTGCAATGTTTGTACCATAATAGTGCTTTAAAAATTGTTATTGATTATTCTTTGTTTTAAATAGGCCTAAATATTTAGCTGGAATAATGCTCATGGTCAGAAGTTTTCTTAAAATCCCCCCTTATTCAGAAAGTAAGTTTGTCAGCAAGTTTTTAAAAAAAATTTCTACTAAAAAGGAAGTAGCCGTATTATTTTGTTGCATATTTGTATTGGCTATAGAATAAAATGGTAGATGATAGTCTCATATTATGTGTTACATTTTCAGAAGTACATGGAGATATCAACTGCGATTTATACAGTCCCAGGGAAATTCATCCTTTTGCATATCGAGTGCACACTCATAAGCTTGGGGTAGTTGTGACTGGTTACAAAATTGATCACACTACAGGAGAAATTGAGGAGATCGCAAAAGGAAATCCGCAGTGGCCACAAGCGTTTTATCCAATGAAGAAAAAAGTAGTTATTCAACCTACGGATTTTGTTGCAGCTAGATGCACATTTTCGAACAAAAATTCTAACGTAACCACACACATTGGGCAAACAGCTGGGGATGAAATGTGCAATTTGTACATCATGTATTACACCGTGTCTCGAGATCCTGAAGACCATTACTTGCAATGTATGGACGAAAGATTCCCTCGACTCACGCAATTTGTTCCCGAAAGTTCTGATATCCCTTTACCACGTAATTCAACTCTAGAAGAACATGCCATGCACGCTCATGGCGGAACTAGTACTGAACCTGTGCATTCCACCATTGGTAAGATTAATCTGTACTTATTTTATCTATTCTAATTTGGACTCGGTCTACAACAAAATCCCCACTTTCAAGACTTTTTTCAATCATAGCTAAAAGACCCGGCACAGACTACCATCCATCACAAAATAATAATGGAATCACAGATGATGATGATAGCAGAGAAGGGCATGCTGTAACATTTCCAGTTTCCAGTTACGAAGTTGATGACACATGGCCTAGCTCGTCTATAAATCTTGGACAAGCAACCGCTGTTGATTTTGACACACAAGGGAACATTGTCGTCTTTCATAGAGGCGGGAGAACATGGGGCAAAAATACTTTTGATTTACGCAACAAGTATGCTCAGAAACATTTAGGCCCTATCAAAGCGGATACAGTTTTGATCATTCATCCGGTCACTGGAAAAATTTTGCATCAATGGGGAAAAGATATGTAAGTTTCTGTTTTACTGTTGAAGTATGTTTTTCATGCATGTACTAAATCATACAATAAACTTTTTTTTCAACTTTAGGTTTTATCTCCCTCATGGAATTACAGTTGACAAAGCAGGAAATTTCTGGCTTACAGACGTAGCTTTACATCAAGTTTTTAAAGTATGTTTTGTGTTGGCATTTCATTAAACACATTTACAGAATTAGGAGTAATTTTATTATATTTCTGTTTTATCTTTAGTTCGAACCTGGCTCTGTATCCCCTTCTTTGACACTGGGTACGAAATTCGAACCTGGCTCCGATGATGAACATTTCTGCAAACCTACTGCTGTAGCTGTACTATCCAATGGCGACTTCTTTGTATCTGACGGCTATTGCAATTCCAGAATTATCAAATTCAACAAGGATGGTCACGTCGTTCAGAAATGGGGACGTAGCTTATCGTTTATAGAGAGTGTTCTACCCCGAGGACCTCCAGCGTATGCATTTGCTATTCCCCACGGTTTAGCGTTAGCTGAAGATAAAGATTTGCTATGCGTTGCTGACCGAGAAAATGGTCGCATCCAGTGTTTCAAAGCTTCAGACGGCACCATTCAGTTCATGATTAACAGCCGTGAATTCGGGGGCAGACTATTTAGTGTCACATACAGTAACGTAGACGGTACGAACAGAACTTAAAATTCAAGCTACTTAGTTAGCAATAACAAAGATTAAAAGTAAAAATCAGGTTTTTTTTTGAGAATTAACATTATTGCCTGACCGTGCGTATAGGTGGAACTCTGTTTGCTGTAAATGGACAATCAAGATCTAATAAAGTACAAGGTTTTATTATTCCACTTTCATCCCGTCGCGTAAAATCTGTCTTCAGTCCATCTAATAAAGGATTTGGTCAACCGCACGATATAGCTGTGTCTCCCAACGGCAGCGAAATTTACGTTGTGGAGATATCTAAGCCATACAAAGTATGGAAGTTTTCTTCAAACACACATCGTACTGCTAAAGGTGAGCAAGATGTGTCGCCCTCAGGAGCTGCTCAAGGTTCAGGAGTACATCCTCATCCTCTTCCAGACACCTTGCTAAAAGAGAAATCTGATGATTCCTTTAGTGCCTCAGTTATCATTATGGCCTTCTTAACTGTACCACTCCTTCTAATAGTTGGTATAGGAGCAATGATTAAACTCCGAAATACAGGTATAACCATTCGATCAGAGTAAATATTGGAAAGTTTTAAAATTTTTAAAATTTTGGTTTATATATTTTGCAGGTTGGTGTCGTCGTAGAGAAAGTAAGAGTTTTGCAGAATTTTTTCCACCTAGTGCAGGCTTTGAAAAACTTCGTATGGACGAGAGTGGGAGCGAAAACAGTGATACTGAAATCGAAGAGTTTACTGCATCATCGTATAGAAAACCATCAGTATGAAATTAAATATGTAATATTTAAAGAGATTTCGTTTTCTTCATTTAAACATTTGGAGAGATTATTGTGACTTCAGGTGACTTCGTTTATAGTATGAGTATTGTGGTGCAATAGGGATCGTAATGTGTGCTGTTGTTTCAAGTAGATTATAATGTGTGCTTTTATTTGCTTTATAAATGCGAAAATGGGGTTTTGCTAACCAATGAATGAATTTATACGTCCGTTTATGGAACATGTGATCGGATATTTGGGAAAAGAGTATTTTGGGTGCCCCGTTATCATTCCTTTAAAGTCATTATCACGTGTTTGTGTTAGTCAAATTAGTCGTTAAGATCGAGTGTCTTTGTCTGTTTGTGTATTGTTGCATTTGATATATTGTTTTAACGTAACTTCTGTTTGAATTTCGAGATATTTCGAGATCTTTCGAGGATTTATTTTTTTATGTAATCAGCAATGTTTTATCTGTGTATCTCATTTTCAAATTTTAGTATTAGTAAGGATAATTGTATTCTAGAATTGGGCTGGCGATATATTGTTCTATGGATAGGTGAGCATGAGAGAGTCTCAGTTCTCCAAAAGAAAATTTCGGAAAACCGAAATGTCTTAGGGTGGATGCTTAAATGGCCGGAATAGTATGAAACTAGAACTAATTATTAACAATGCTAGTTACTGTACTATTTTCATACATTGTCAGCACAAAGGTATTCTCGATCAACTTCTTATCTATTCTATACTGCGGGCCATGTATTGGCTTTTTTATTGTTATTGCATTGTTATTAATGAGTTCTTGTTTCATTACTTTTTCGGTTATTAAAATGTTCATTCCACAGGTATTTTCAGTTTTCCCAATTTTTTTGCATCTATTATTATTATATCTTTGAGGTACTTGAAAAGTGTCTGTACCTGATTATAGTTGTGTTGTGTGTGCATGAGTAGCAGTAAGTTAGGTTGGAATTGTAGATATGTCTGATATGTTGTAAAATTATGGTTTTGTTGACGATAAACTGGTGAATGAAAACTGGAAGTAATGCTTGTGTTCTTTCGCTTACAGAGATACAGTTACAGTATGTATACAAAAATTATATCTCCTGAAAACTTTAAAACACTAAACTCGGCTCGGCAACCATGTTCTATTTACACGGAGCTGCAAAAAATGCATCAAATTGAAGCTAAGACTGAGATTAATTTTTCTGGTTGGCGAACCTAGTTTCCCCTGGCTTTCAATCAGTCTTCGAAAAAAATACAACTGTTGGATCGATTGAAATGTCACCAGTGTTGTGTCTGCGCTGCGATGATTATAGAGTGAAGTACAAGTAGACTATTTTCACTATCGTTTAAGGGCGTCTCAAAGCTTCAAATATGCTTGGAATTTTTTGTCAATAAATATGATAGAAAAATTATTCTGTCCCATCTACGATTTAATGTATGTTATGTGTGTAATTGTCGTGCATGGTTTGGTTCCCACTTTGTAAGCTTTTTAAGGAGATACAATTTTGTGATACTGTGTGAACGTGATCTAAACTCGCATAATAAACGTTGTATTAGAGTTCAACTATGAAACATATATAGTAATATGTTGCGAATTTTTTGCTTGTCAAATGATGCAGATGATTAAATGTGAGCCATTGGGTGTAATTTAAAATAATCTGAAAATTGTACCTGAAATGTATGATTTTCAAGATATTTTCATCACATTTATTACATTGGAATTAAAGAAATATTACAATAATCAACAAAGTTCTAAGTTCAATTTACATTCATTTGCAGAATAAAATTATAGACTGTTAATACGAATAAATAGGACACTGGTTGGATGCATCTAAAATATCCCTGCATCCTTTTTCAAAATAGTTCTCTTCCATCCTGGAATACCCGTGAATTCTTTGTATCCCATCTTGAACACAGCCTCAAACTCCTCAGCACTAAGATGAACCTATTGGAGCGACGGATGACAATATTATATTACATGATCTGACAAGCACACTTTGCCTAGCCTCCCTGTTCTCCCTATTTT
>Ga0210040_10001609_pt1 | contig 33571 bp, 31 predicted proteins | sample CryGeyCG12114_NA_FD_185462 | JGI IMG/M metagenome (GOLD analysis project Ga0210040, IMG submission 185462) | Groundwater microbial communities from aquifer - Crystal Geyser CG19_WC_8/21/14_NA (SPAdes) (version 2) | ecosystem: Environmental > Aquatic > Deep subsurface > Groundwater | place: USA...
TGTAGACGTTCGCCGTGTCGACGAAGTTGCCGCCGGCCGCGACGAAGGTGTCGAGCTGCTCGTGCGAGCCGGCCTCGTCGGTCTCGTCGCCGAACGTCATGGTGCCGAGGCAGAGGGAGGAGACGGCGGTGCCGCTCGATCCGAGGGTGCGATATTCCATGGCGGCAGTCTTACCCCCGAGCCGCCCGGCTCAGCTCTCGCCCCTCGGCTGGGCCGCCTTCTTGTTCAGCAGCGCCTTCACCTTGTCGGGCAGCACGGCGGCGACGAGCGAGGCGGCCTTGGTGCCGAGGGAGGAGGCCGCCACCTTGTCCTTGCCGGCCATCAGCGCCTCGATGCCCTGGCGTGCGACCTCGGCCGGGTCGTCCTTGGGGCCCTGGCCCATGAGCGTGTCCTCCATGCCGGCGCGCGCGAAGAAGGGCGTGTCGGTCGCTCCGGGCATCAGCGCCGTGACGACGACCTCCGTCTCGGCCAGCTCGACCTGCAGCGCCTCGGTGAAGGACTGGATGAAGGACTTGGACGCGTTGTAGACCGTCATGAAGGCGCCCGGCATCTCCGAGGCGATGGAGGAGGTGACGAGGACGCGTCCGGCGTCGGCCAGCACCATGTCGTCCAGCACCAGCTTGGCCAGGTGCACGGTGCCGAGCACGTTGAGCCGGATCACGTCGAGCTCGTCGTCCAACCCGTTGTCGACGAACGCGCCGCCCTGGCCGATGCCCGCGTTGAGGGCGACGACGGCCAGCGGGCGGCCACCGGCCACGGCGGCGGCGTAGAGCGACTCCACCCCCTCGCCCGTCCGCAGGTCGGCCACGAAGGTGCGGACGTCCGAGCCCAGCGCGCGGAGCTCGTCCACGTGGCTCTCCACCGCGTCGTCCTCGGCCGTGATCAGCAGGTCGTGCCCGCGGCCGGCGAGCTGGCGGGCCAGCTCCAGCCCGATGCCGCTGGAGGCCCCCGTCACGAGGGCGAACGGGCGGTCGGTGGCGGGTACGGACGCGTCGTTGGTCATGTCCGGCCCTTACCCGCCGCGGGGCACCGTACGCGGCGTCGTCGTCCGGCTGAGCCGGTCCGCGAGGCCCGCGGGCGGACGCGGAGACGTCAGGTCCGGAGAGTTCGACGTTTCTGCACCGGACGCCCTGATCCTTCGTACGCTCCTCCTGCCCGGTCGGGCGACGAGGTGATGGAGGACAGGGTGCGACACCAGCGGTTCGCGAGCAGTCGGCGCTTCATCGGGGTGGTCGTCCTCGCGGTGGCCGCCGGCGTCATCGGGATCGGACCGGCGTCAGCCGCGCCCGCGACCGTGCCCGCTCCCGTCGAACGCTCCGCCGCGGCCGCCGGCCACGACCTGGCGCCCGAGCACGACCGGACCGGCGAGCGGCGGGCCCTGAAGCTCGCCGGCGAGGACGACGACGAGGCCTACCTGGAGGTCGTCCCGAGCTGTGCCTCCGGCAGGAGCAGGACCAGGGTCGACGCCGTCGTCTTCACGACGACCAAGGTCAAGCTCGACTACGTCCTGACCGGGACGGACCTGCGCAAGACGGGAACCGTCAAGACCAAGGCCGACCGGCCGGTGTCGTTCAAGCTCCCGTCGGTGCGCACGGGCGCGTACCGGCTCACGCTCACCCTGCACGGCACGACCGACCTCGTGGGCGACGCGAGCTTCGACGTGCTGCCCTGCGTCACGGTCAAGGCCGGCTGCCGAGCGGTCACGTTCACCAACCCGGCCGGCAACCCGGCGGCCTACGGCCTGTACTCCGGGCACAAGAAGAACCAGGACTTCGAGGTCGACCTGGCTCCCGGCGCTTCCCTCACCGTCCGCGCCGACTACTCGAAGATCGACTACGACCTCACGGCGGACGACCACCCCGATCTCGGCCGCGGGACGATCAAGGTCAAGCAGTCGTGCGCCCACGGGCCGGCGCAGCCGACCGACCACGCGCTGCAGACCTCGGCCTTCGTGGGGTGCGCCTCGTCGGGGTCGCTCGCCTCGGTGGAACTGGGTTGGTCCGTGCAGCCGTCTCTGAAGAAGCTGCGCTACGAGGTGCTCGACGCCGGCCAGGACGTCGTCGCCGACGCGTCGTTCAAGGGCGGCCGGCACGCCGACCTGAGCCTGGCCGCCGGGGCGTACACCTACCGCAGCCACGCCAACGGCCTGGCCCAGCCCTTCGAGGACATCTCCTTCGTCGTGCTCGCGTGCGTCGAGGTGACCCCGCGCTGCCGGGCGATCGAGCTCCGGAACCCGAACGCCGTGGCCGTGGTCGTCGAGGCGGAGCCGTCGGGCGACGGCGAGCCCGACGAGGACTACATCGACCCGGTCGTGGTGGGCGCCGGGCAGACGGTGACCGTCCCGTGGCACAGCACCGGGGCGTACGTCATGGCGTACCTGGAGGACGAGTCGTTCCTCAGCCAGTCCTCCTTCTTCAGCATCGCGTCCCCGTCGCCGTGGGACGACGAGGACGCCGAGATCGCCGTGCCCCAGAACTGCTGACCCGGCGGGCGAACCGCCGAGGCGGCGCGGCAGCCGTGCGCCGTCGCGCCGTTAGGGTGGCCACGACACCTGGTCCACCTGCTCGCTGACGCGCGGGCAACAGCGAAAGGCGGTGCTCGTGGCGAGTATCGAGTTCATCGGAGCACGCGAGATCCTCGACTCCCGGGGCAACCCCACGGTCGAGGTCGAGGTCATCCTCGACGACTCGTCGGAGGGCCGGGCGGCCGTTCCGTCGGGCGCCTCGACGGGTGCCTTCGAGGCGGTCGAGCTGCGTGACGGCGGCTCCCGCTACGGCGGCAAGGGCGTCACCAAGGCGGTGCTCGGCGTGGTCGACCAGCTCGGTCCGGAGCTCCTCGGCTTCGAGGCGAGCGAGCAGCGGCTCATCGACCAGGCGATGCTCGACCTGGACGGCACGGACAACAAGTCCAAGCTCGGCGCCAACGCCGTCCTCGGCGTCTCGCTCGCCGTGGCCCACGCGGCGGCGAACTCGGCCGACCTCCCGCTCTACCGCTACGTCGGCGGACCGAACGCCCACGTCCTGCCCGTGCCGATGATGAACATCGTCAACGGCGGCTCGCACGCCGACTCCGACGTGGACATCCAGGAGTTCATGGTCGCCCCGATCGGTGCGGCGACCTTCAAGGAGGCGCTCGAGATGGGCGCCTCGGTCTACCACTCGCTGAAGTCGGTGCTCAAGAAGCAGGGCCTGTCCACCGGTCTCGGTGACGAGGGCGGCTTCGCGCCGAACCTGCCGGCCAACGTCGCCGCGCTCGAGCTCATCTCGACCGCCGTCGAGGCGACCGGGCTCACGCTCGGCACCGACATCGCCCTGGCCCTGGACGCGGCGAGCAGCGAGTTCTTCTCCGACGGCGTCTACCACTGGGAGGGGGGGACGAAGTCGGCGGACGAGATGACCGCCATCTACGCCTCCTGGGTGCGCGACTTCCCGATCGTGTCGCTCGAGGACCCGCTGGCCGAGGACGACTGGTCCGGCTGGACGTCGTTGATGAGCCAGCTGGGCGACCAGGTTCAGGTGGTCGGTGACGACCTCTTCGTCACCAACGTCACCCGGCTGCAGCGCGGCATCACCGAGCGCGCCGCCTCGGCGCTGCTGGTCAAGGTGAACCAGATCGGCTCGCTCACCGAGACCCTCGACGCCGTCGACCTGGCCCACCGCGCCGGCTTCGCCTGCATGATGAGCCACCGCTCGGGCGAGACCGAGGACACGACGATCGCCGACCTGGCCGTCGCGACCAACTGCGGGCAGATCAAGTCCGGTGCCCCGGCGCGGACCGACCGGGTCGCCAAGTACAACCAGCTGCTGCGCATCGAGGAGGACCTCGACGAGGCCGCCCGGTACGCCGGGGCGTCCGCCTTCCCGCGCTTCACCGCCAAGTAGGGGCCAGGAGCGTGCCGCCGTCCGGACCACGTCCGACCGCCCGGCCGGGCGCTGGTCCCGGCCGGGGCCGGCCGCGCGCGCGGCCGCAGGCCAGGGAGCGGGCCGGCTCGCCCGACCCCGCGAGCGATCCGACCGTGGTGCTCGAGCCCGGCCGGTCGGGCTCGTCGCCGGTCAAGACGCCCGCCGAGGCGACCGCGCCGGTGCAGGGCAGGACCCCGGCCAAGGCCAGGACGAGGGCGAAGGCCAGGGGTGCGACCGCCATGGCACCCCCGGCGACGAGCCGGTCGGCGACCTCGGTGCTGCACCGGGCCGTCCGGGCCAACCTGACGGCCCGTGCGCTCGCGCTGGTCGTCGTCGTCCTGGTGCTGACGATCTCGTACGCCACCTCGCTGCGGATCTACTTCTCCCAGGCCCACGAGATCGCCTCGACCAAGGCCGAGATCGCCGACTCGCAGGCCGCGATCACGGACCTGCAGGGGCAGATCGGCCGCTGGAACGACCCGGCCTACGTCGCCACCCAGGCGCGCGAGCGGCTGGGCTGGCTGGTGCCCGGGGAGACCGGCTACACCGTGGTCGGGGCGGACGGCAAGCCGCTGGGCGGCGGGCTGACCCTGGACTCCGCGACGCAGACGGACCCCCAGCAGCCGCAGCCCATGTGGTGGGACCGGATGTGGGGCTCGGTCGCCGCGGCGGACAAACCCGTGAAGGCCAAGCCCAACCCGGCGAACCGCCCGCCGGTCAGCACGGACACGAAGCCCCGCTAGGTCGGTCCCGAGCCTGCCGGCCGACAGGGGCTCAGCGGCCCGAGAGGTAGCTGTCGACCTCTGCCGCGGTCGGCAGGCTCGGGCTCGCGCCGTGCCTCGTCGTCGCGAGCGCACCGGCGGCGGCGGCGCGTCGCAGCGCGACGGGCCAGGCGAGACCCGCGGCGACCGCGGCGCCGAGCGCTCCTGCGAACGCATCACCCGCCGCGGTGGTGTCGACGGGGGTGACGCCGAAGGCCGGGATGTCCGTGGTGCCCGTCGGCCCGACGACGACGGTGCCGCGACCCCCTCGGGTCAGCACCACCTGCCGCACCCCCCGTTCGAGGAACCACCGCGCTGCGCGCTCGGCGGACCGTACGTCGGTCACCGGGGTGCCGGTGAGGATCTCGGCCTCGGTCTCGTTGGGGCACGCCAGCCACACGCCGCGCCAGATCTCCTCGGGCAGCGGCGAGGCGGGCGCCGGGTCGAGCACCAGCCGCAGCCCGAGCTCCGCGCAGGTGCGCGCCGTGGCGAGGGCGACCTCCATCGGGGTCTCCAGCTGCAGCAGCACGACGGGCGAGGCCGGAGCCGTGGCTGCGAGAGCCTGCTCGACCCGGGCCGTCGTGAGCGCGCCGTTCGCCTCGGGGACGATGACGATGTCGTTCTCGCCGGTCCGCGAGTCGACCCGGATGTGCGCGACCCCGGTGGCTCCCTCGACCTCGTCGACCCAGCGGACGTCGACACCGTCGGCACGCAGCGCGTCCAGGGCCAGGGTGGCGAACGTGTCGCGACCCACCGCCCCGACCATCGACGTCGTGGCGCCCGCACGGGCCGCGGCGACCGCCTGGTTCGCGCCCTTGCCGCCGAGGACCGTGGAGAACCGGCTGCCGACGACTGTCTCCCCGGGTCGGGGCAGCCTGGCCGCCACGACCGTCAGGTCGGCGCCGATGCTCCCGACGACGACGACCGCTCCGGGCCCCGCCGCCGTACGACCCGTACCGGCCTGCATCGCGTCCACGGCCCGACCTTATCGACGGCGCGATATATGTTTCCCCCCAGGCAGGAGCCGTGCACGCCGCGGGTCGGCGCAGACCGGCGTCCCTGCTCGACGCCTCAGGGCACCGCAACGGGTTCACCACTGCCCGCGACGAGAACGGAGCAGCCCTGAGCCGGTCTGGCCCGACGACGCCGGCGCGGCGTGGTTCCAGGGACCCGCAGCCGCGCCGCGCCCTGCCCCGCGCACGCGACAGCGGCCTGTGGCTGTCGGGCTACGCGAGCTCGCTGGTCGGTGACCAGATCTTCTACGTGGCACTGACCTGGGCCGCGGTCTCGATCATGTCGCCGGCCAAGGTCGGGCTGGTGCTCGTCCTCGGTTCGGTGCCCAGGGCCGCCGTGCTGCTGGCCGGCGGGGTCTTCGTCGACCGGGTCGGGCCCAAGCGCATCATCATCGTCTCGGACGTGCTGCGGACCGCGGTCATGGTCGTCGCGGCCGTGCTGCTCGGGGCCGGTGTCACCGGCAGCGTCCTGATCGGGGTCCTCGCTGCCGTCTTCGGTTTCGTCGACGGGTTCTTCCTCCCCGCCGTCGGCGCCGCACCGGCGTTCGTCACGACCCTCGACGGCCAGACGCGGCTGCAGGCGCTGCGGACGATCGCGTACCGCGGGGCGCCGATGCTCGGTGCGCCGCTGGCCAGCGCCCTGCTCGTCGCCTACGGCACCGCGGCGGCGTTCACCGTCGCCGCGCTCCTCTTCGCCGGGTCCGTGGTGACGCTGTCCCTGACCCGCATGCGACGTCCGGACACCGGCCCGCCCGGCGCCGACGCCGTCGACGGGCCTTCGCCCAGCGTGTTCGGCGAGATCCGCGACGGGCTGCGGGTGATCGTCTCGGACCGTCGCCTGCTCGTCACCGTGACCGTCTTCGCCATCCTCGACTTCGGCTTCGCCGGTCCGACCACGGCCGGTGTGCCTCTGCTCGCGGCGGAGGAGGGCTGGGGTCCCGAAGGCATCGGCTGGATCCTCGGCGGGTTCGGGGTCGGCGCCGTCCTCACGGCCGCCGTCCTGGCGTGGCGACGCCCGACCGTCCGGGCCGGGGTCGTGGCCGCGATCGGGCTCACCCTGATGAGCGTGGGGCTGTTCGCGCTGGGGCTGGTGGAGAGGCTGCACCTCGCGCCTGCGTCCGGGATGGTCCTGGCCGGCGCCTGCGGCGGGTTCGCGGGCGTGGGCACCGGGCTGTTCGGGACGCTGGTCAACGCCTCGCTCGTGATGATGACCCCCGTGAGCCAGCTCGGCCGGGTGATGGCCGCCGTGTCGTTGTCCGGCTACCTGGGCGACCCGATCAGCTTCTCGCTGACCGGGATCTCGGCCCAGGGTCTCGGCGCCTCGAGCACGTTCCTCTTCGGCGGAGGGCTCATCATGGTGGCCGTGGTCATCACCTGGGTCTCGCCCGCCATCCGGACGCTGGCCCTGCCCGGCACCGCTCGGCGGTCCTGACATCGCCCCTACGACGAGCGCCGGCGCGATGGAGCAGGAGACGCCCGGGCTGTCCGACGACGACACCGCGACCGTCGAGGCGCAGCTCGGCCGGACGCCGCGCGGAGCCGTCGAGGTCGCCCACCGGTGCCCCTGCGGTCGCCCGGACGTGGTCGCCACGCGGCCGCGCCTGCCCGGCGGCTCACCGTTCCCGACGACGTTCTACCTGACCTGCCCGCGGGCGTCGTCCGCCTGCTCGACGCTCGAGTCGAACGGCGTGATGGCCGAGATGGCCGCCCGGCTGCACGAGGACCCGGCCCTCGCGCAGGCGTACGCAGCCGCTCACGAGGCCTACCTCGCCGCCCGTCGCGCGATCGGTGCGGAGACCGGGGACGGCGACGTCGCAGAGATCGCGGGCGTCAGCGCCGGCGGCATGCCGGACCGGGTGAAGTGCCTGCACGCGCTCGCTGCGCACGCCCTCGCGGCGGGCCCCGGCGTCAACCCGCTCGGGGACGAGACGCTGGCGCGCGTCGGGGCCTGGTGGGAGCGACCCTGCCTCACTCATGAGGGGGGTCGACCCCCCACACCCCCCGCTGGGTTCCACTCGCTGGCGCTCCCGGAACCCGACGGTGTTCATGAGGGGGGACGACCCCCCGCACCCCCCGCTGGGTTCCACTCGCTGGCGCTCGCGGAACCCGAAGACCTCGATGAGGAGACCCGATGACCGACACGGTGGCGGCGTTCGACTGCGGCACCAACTCCCTGCGCCTGCTCCTGGCCGGCCCGGGGACGGGCGGTCCGGGAGGGTCCGCCCTGACCGACCTCGACCGTCAGACCGAGATCGTCCGGCTCGGCCAGGGCGTGGACGCGACGGGCGAGTTCGCGCCGGAGGCGCTGGAGCGCACCTTCGCGGTCACGAAGCGCTTCGCCGAGCGGGTCCGGGAGGCCGGGGTCCCGCCCGAGCGGATCCGGTTCGTGGCGACCTCGGCGTCGCGCGACGCGCGCAACCGGGACGAGTTCTTCGCCGGCATCGAGCAGCTCGTCGGCGTGCGGCCCGACGTGATCAGCGGCGACGAGGAGGCCCGGCTCTCCTTCGCCGGCGCGCTCAGCCGCATCCGGCCCGCTGCCGAACCCGTCCTGGTCATGGACATCGGCGGCGGCTCCACCGAGCTCATCGTGGGGGACGCGGCCGGTCAGGTGTCCTCGGCGATCTCGCTGAACATCGGCTCCGTACGCCTGACCGAACGTTTCCTGGGAGCAGGCCCGCCCACACCGGCGGCCCTGGACGCGGCCCGCGAGCACGTCGACGGCCTGCTCGACACCTCCGGCGTCGACTTCGACGCCGTCGGCACCTGGGTCGGCGTGGCCGGCACCGCCACCACGCTCGCGGGCGTCCACCTGCAGCTGGAGGCGTACGACCGCGAGCGCGTGCACGGCTCGACCATCTCGCTGCCGAAGCTGGAGGAGCTGGCGTTCCTGCTGTCGCGGATGACGGTCGAGCAGATCAAGGCGCTGCCCTCCATGCACCCCGGCCGCGCCGACGTCGTCACCGCCGGCGCCCTCATCGCCACCCGTGTCGCCGCCCGTCTCCACGTCGACGACCTCCTCGTCAGCGAGTCCGACATCCTCGACGGCATCGCCCTACAGCTCCTCCGCACCGCAGCCGCGTAACCCCTTGGTCGTCGCCCGAGGCCGGCTCACCCTGCAGGTCGCCAGCGCTTCCGCGGCGGCCGTGAGGATGCCGGGCCGGTCGCACCAGTAGTCGCGCCGACCTCTTCGAGGCCACTTCGACAGCGCTCAGGGGACGCGGTGGGCGGCAGGGTCAGGGAACGTGGCCGCGAGCGTCGAGGGTGTCCCTCGTACGGGGCGCCGAGCGTAGATGGGTCTGGCGGGAGCACGGGCGCCTTCGACCGTGAGCCCCTGGCGCGAAGTTGCGGGCGCCTGTGCGGATGGCTGCTCGGCGCCGCCGTACGAGGGACACCCGGCACACGTCCGACACCAAGACGCGACCACACAGGACGCGGCGTCCTGCCAAACTGCCCCGATGAGCTCCCTCGCGGTGACCCTGGTGGGACACGACCGCCCCGGCATCATCGCGGCCGCGGCGGAAGCGCTGGCGACCTGCGGGATGAACCTCGAGGACTCGTCGATGACCCTCCTGCGTGGGCACTTCGCCATGACCCTCGTCTGCGCTGGCGACGCTCCTGCCCAGGTGGTGCGCGAGGCGCTCGCACCGCTGGCGGCGTCCGGGCTCGACGTCGCCGTACGCGAGGTCGTGCCCGACCCGGACGTGCCGGCCGCGACCGCCTCGCACCTGGTGACCGTCTACGGAGCCGACCGGCTCGGCATCGTCGCGCGGCTCGTGGGCGTCGTGGCCGAGGTCGGCGCGAACGTCACCGACCTCACCACGCGGCTGTCGGGAGACCTGTACGTGCTGCTGGCCGAGGTGGCGCTGCCCGCCGGCGCGGACGCCGACGCGCTCCGGTCCCGCCTGGACGCCGTCGCCGCCGATCTCGGGGTCGAGGTCACCCTCCGTGCCGTGGAGAACGACGAGCTGTGAGCTTCGATCCGTCCACCCTGCCGCCGGGCCGGGTGCGGGAGGTCGTCCGCGCGCCCGCCCACGTGCTCGCCACCGCCGGCGGCGAGGTCGACCCGACCGACCCCGAGGTGCTCCAGCTCTGCGCGGACCTCGTGGCCACCATGCGCGTCTCGCCCGGCTGCGTCGGGCTGGCCGCCCCGCAGATCGGCGTCGCGGCGCAGGCGTTCTGCGTCGACGTCACCGACCACCCGAAGACGCGGACCGCCCACGGTCTCCTCGTCCTGGTCAACGCCCGCGTCCTCGAGTCCAGCCGGAACGAGCGGGCCCGTGAGGGCTGCATGTCCGTCCCCGACCTGACCGGCGACGTCAAGCGGGCCACCCGCGTGACCGTGCGCGGCCAGCTGCCCGGGACCGGCGAGGAGACCGACGTCGTCACCGACGCGTTCGAGGCGCGGGCACTGCAGCACGAGATCGACCACTGTGCGGGGCTGCTGTTCCTCGACCGGGTCGCCGGCGCGCACGCCCTGCACGCCCGCCAGGTCTACCTCGACGCCCCCGCGCCGTCGGAGTCCTGACCGCTCGTCGAGCAACCCTCGGCACCCCAGCTGCGTCTGCTCGGTCTTGTGGCGTCTGCGCGTGTTCAGACCCGCGCAGACTGCACAAGATCGAGCAGACAGGCGAGAGTCACGGCGACCGGGCCGAACGCCGTCTCGGAAACCAGCCGTGCACCTGCGGGTGGCGCCCACACTTGAGGCGTGCGTACGCGTCGGTTCGGCAGCGTGCTCGCGCGGAAGGCCGCGCGGGTGCGTTCACCGCGCACGCTCCTGCTCAGCACGGCCCGCGCCCTCGGCGTCACCCTCGTCGCCGCCGTCCTGGCGCTCCCGCTGGCCGCGGCCTGGGGCATCGGGCAGGCGTCCGTCTCCGACTACCTCGGCCCGAACCGCGTCCGGCTGGCGGCGGACTACAGCGGCGAGATCGAGATCGACCTGGGCCCGCTCGGCCGTGCCTACCTCGCCAGCCCGTACGCACCGGTCGGTCTCCAGGTCACCGTCGGCGGGGTGGGGGAGTCCGGCTCCACCCTCGGGTCGCTCTTCTCCGAGCAGACCCTGCAGGTCTACTCCGCGCTCTACACCGACCCCGAGGAAGCGGTCCGCGGCGTCGTGGAACGCCTCGAGCGCGACGCCCTGATCAAGACGGCGGGTGCCGAGGCGGTCCTGCTCGTCGGCTTCGCGGTGTGGAGCCTGCGCTCGCGGCTGCTGGCGCCCTGGGTGGTGCGCCGGGTGACGCGACGCCGCACGCTCGCGGTGTACGCGACCGTGACGGCCGTGCTGGTGGGTGGCGTGCTCGTGCCGTCCCGGCCGGACGGCCCGCGCGTGCCCGTCGCCCTGCAGCTGCCGGACCGCACCCCGACCATCAGCGTCGACAGCCCGCTGCTGGCCGACCTGCTGGGTCGCGGCCTCTCGGGCATCCGGCTGCTCAGCGCGCGCCAGCAGGCGTCCGTCCGGGCGTGGGAGGACGCCACCACCCAGAGCCTCTCCGGCCAGCTCGCCGTGCTGCCGCAGCCCCGGACCGGCGAGACGATGGCGTACGGGTTCAGCGACCTGCACTGCAACCAGGCGACGACCGAGCTGATGACGCGCCTGGTGACGGTGACCAACCCCGCGGTGGTCCTCGACTCGGGGGACGACACCGTGAACGGGACCGCGGCCGAGCGCGGCTGCATCCGGCGCGAGGTGCCCATCGCCGGCGGCCGACCGTTCGTGGGGATCACGGGCAACCACGACTCCGACGTCACCGAGGCGCAGCTGCGCGGCGCCGGGGCGACGGTGCTCGACGGCGCCCAGGTGCGCGTCGGGGCCTACGACGTCCTCGGCGACGACGACCCCGAACGCCAGGTGCCCTTCAGCGTGGAACGGACCCTCGACCGGCCCGAGAGCGAGGCCCAGCTCGGGCAGCGCATGGTGCAGACCGCGCGTCCGCGGCCGGTCGACGTGATCCTCGTGCACCAGCCACCCGCTGCGGCGGAGATCATGGCGGCGCCCGACCCACCCGCCGCGCTCGTGCTGTGGGGGCACATGCACGCCCAGGTGGGCCCGACCGTGGTCACGCACGCCGACGGCTCCTGGACCGTCGGGATGCAGCAGGGCACCGCGGGTGGGATCAAGCAGCCGACGCTGGCGTCGTTCAGCACCCCGTTCAGCCCGCCGCTCGCCCGCGCGGACTCCTACTTCTACTTCTCCGACGCCGCCACCGGGCTGGTCACGGGCGTGCAGCCCGTCCACCTCGAGCCCGACGGCCGCGTGGTCGTCGACCGGCGGACCGAGACCGGGAACGTCGCCGCGCTGCCCGAAGCCACCCGGCAACGGCTCGCCGGCGAGGACGCGTCACCCTCGCCCGAGCCGACCCCACGCTGACCGTCGAGCCCGAGCCAGTCCACCCGGACACGGGGTGGCCGCGTTCCACTACGCTCGCGCGCAGGTCGTCGGCGGTGTCGTCGGTCCGGCCCCCGTAGCCCAACGGCAGAGGCAGGCGGCTTAAACCCGCTCCAGTGCGGGTTCGAATCCCGCCGGGGGCACGTCCGTCCAGAGCCGTTCGAGCCGCGGTCGTCGCCTGGCGCTCGCCCGGTCATATAGCCGGAACATGCGTCTGACCAGGGGATGTCCAGGGTCGACGGGCCGGGGGAACACGCGACCAGGGTTCGTTCGTTGCATACACTGGAAGCACGGCGCGCGGGTTCGCCTTCCCGGCAAGCTCCAGAGCGCCTCACCCAGGAGGACCTCAACACCATGTTGCGCAGCTCGAACCCGATCCTCTCCAAGAAGGACGCGTTCACCCCCGCAGCACCTCAGTACGGGCAGCAGTTCGGGCAGCAGCCCTATCAGAGCTACCCCGGCCAGAGTGGCTTCGGCGGCCCGCAGGACCCCTACTCCCAGGCACCCCGGACCGTCCAGGGTCGGATGACCCTCGACGACGTCATCACCAAGACCGCCGTCACCATCGGCATCCTGGTGCTGACCGCCGCGCTCGCCTGGAACTTCGTCCCGGACAGCCTCTACTTCCCGGCCATGATCGTGTCGGCGCTCGTCGGCTTCGTCGTCGTGCTGCTCGTCTCGTTCCGCCGGGTCATCTCGCCCGGGCTGGTCGTGCTGTACGCGGCCATCGAGGGCGTCTTCATCGGCATGATCAGCAAGGTCTTCGAGCAGGTCTACACCGGCATCGTGGCCCAGGCGGTCGTCGCGACGTTCGTCGCGGCCGGCGTGACGCTCGCGGCGTACAAGTTCTTCAACATCCGCGTGACGGCGAAGTTCACCAAGGTCGTCTTCATCTCGACCGCGGCCTTCGCCGGTCTGATGCTGGTCAACTTCATCTTCTCGCTGGTCACCGGCAGCGGTGGCCTGCGCAGCGGGATCACCGGTCCGGTCAGCGGCCTGTCCATCCTGGTCTCGGCCGTCGCGATCGTGCTGGCCGTGCTCAACCTGGTGCTCGACTTCGACTACGTCGAGCGTGGCATCGAGATGGGCGCCCCGGCCAGCGAGTCCTGGCGGGCGGCCTTCGGCCTGACCGTCACGATGGTCTGGCTCTACATCGAGCTGCTCCGGCTGATCTCCTACATCCGCCGGTAACCCTCGTCCAGGCACCACGTACGCGGGCCGCGTCTCCCTCCGGGAGGCGCGGCCCGCTGTCGTTCCCGGGGTGCCACGTGCCCACCCCTCAGAATGGAGCGCCAGGTGTCGCGACCCGCGGCCTGGGTGCGTGCACGGCTCGTCTGGCGCTCCGTTCTGAGGGTGACGGCGGGCAGGATGGGGTCATGAGCAGCGACGCCCCGGTCATCGTCGTCGGCGCGGGCCTGGCGGGGCTCGCCTGCGCGCAGCGGCTGAGCCGGGCCGGGGTCGAGGTGGTCGTGCTCGAGGCGTCCGACGGCGTGGGCGGCCGGGTCCGGACCGACGTCGTGGACGGCTACCGCTGCGACCGTGGGTTCCAGCTGCTCAACCCGTCGTACCCGGTGCTGCCGCACGTGCTCGAGGCTGACGCCCTCGACCTGCACCCCTTCCAGGCCGGCGTGGTCGTCGCGCACGGGCGCGGGCGCTCCGTCCTGGCGGACCCGCGTCGGGAGCCGTCGCTGATGCTGGCCTCGCTCCGTGCCCCCGTCGGGACGTTCGCGGAGAAGGTCCGGTTCGCCACCTGGGCGCTCTCGACCCTGCTGCCCGTGCGCTCCCAGCTGGGCGGGGCCGACCGGACCCGGGCCGAGGAGCTCGACGCGATCGGCCTGACCGGACGCCTCCGCGCGGGCGTCGTCGACCCCTTCCTCACCGGCGTGCTCGCCGAGAACGACGGCTCGACGTCGGCCCGGCTGGCCCGGCTGCTCGTTCGGTCCTTCGTCCTCGGCTCACCGTCGGTGCCCTCGGTCGGGATGGGCCGGCTGCCCGAGCTCGTCGCTGCGTCCCTCCCCGCCGGGACGATCCGGCTCGGCCTCCGCGCCCGGGGGGTCACCGGGTCGTCCGTGCGGACCGACGACGGCGAGCTGGCCGCGAGCGCGGTGGTGGTGGCCGCCGACCCGGCCACGGCCGGCGAGCTCACCGGCCTGGACACGCCGCGGATGAAGGCGCTCACCACGTTCTGGTACGCGGCCGACGAGCCGCCGACCACCCGGCCGCTGCTGCACCTCGACGCCGACCACCGCGGCCCGCTGGTGAACACGGCCGTCATGACGAACGCGGCCCCGACGTACGCGCCCGCCGGTCGCAGCCTGGTGCAGGTCACCGTGCTCGGCGCCGACGGCTCGGCCGCGACGGAACGTCCGGCACGCACCCAGGCGGGCCTGGTCTACGGGGTCGGCACCGCGGGCTGGCGGCTCGTGCAGACGCACGTCGTGGCCGCGGCGCTCCCGGCCCAGCCGCCGGCGCTCGACGTGCGCCAGCCGGTCGCGCTCGGCGACGGCCTCTTCGTCGCCGGCGACCACCGCGACACCGCGTCGATCCAGGGGGCGCTCGTCTCCGGCCGCCGGGCCGCGGGCGCTGTGCTGGCCTCACGCTGAACCCTCCGTAGAGTCGGTGCGTGCAGTTCGTCACCAACGTCATGGACCTCGTCGGCAACACGCCGCTGGTCCAGCTCACCAAGGTCACCGACGGCGCGCCCGGGCTGGTGCTGGCCAAGGTGGAGTACCTCAACCCGGGCGGCTCCGTGAAGGACCGGATCGCTGTCCGGATGGTCGAGGCCGCCGAGCGCGACGGCCTGCTGCTCCCCGGCGGCACGATCGTGGAGCCGACCAGCGGGAACACCGGCGTCGGGCTCGCCATCGTGGCCCAGGCCAAGGGCTACAGGTGCGTCTTCGTGTGCCCCGACAAGGTCGGCGAGGAGAAGCGCAACGTGCTGGCCGCGTACGGGGCGCAGGTCGTCGTGTGCCCCACGGCCGTCGACCCCGAGGACCCGACGTCCTACTACTCCGTCTCGGCCCGGCTCGCCCGGGAGATCCCGGGAGCGTGGAAGCCGGACCAGTACAGCAACCCGGAGAACCCGCGCAGCCACTACGAGACCACCGGCCCCGAGATCTGGGCGCAGACCGAGGGGCGCATCACGCACTTCGTCGCCGGCATGGGCACCGGCGGGACGATCAGCGGCGCCGGTCGCTACCTCAAGGAGGTGTCCGGCGGCCGGGTCCAGGTCATCGGTGCCGACCCGACCGGCTCGGTCTACTCGGGCGGCGACGGGCGGCCGTACCTCGTCGAGGGGGTGGGGGAGGACTTCTGGCCCGCCACCTACGACCCGACGATCGCGGACCGCGTCATGGAGGTCTCGGACGGCGACTCGTTCGCGATGACCCGGCGGCTGGCCCGCTCGGAGGCGCTGCTCGTGGGTGGTTCCTGCGGGATGGCCGCCATGGCGGCGGTGCGGCTCGCCGCCGAGCTGGACGATCCGGAGGCGGTCATCGTCGTGCTGCTGCCCGACGGGGGCCGCGGCTACCTCGGCAAGATCTTCGACGACGGCTGGCTCGCCCGCTACGGCTTCGCACCGCGCCCGGAGGGGCCGGTCCGGGTCGTCGGGGACGTGCTGCGCGAGAAGGCCGGGACCCTGCCCGACCTCGTGCACACCCACCCGAACGAGACGGTGGCCCAGGCGGTGGAGATCCTGCGTGAGTACGGCGTCTCGCAGATGCCCGTCGTGCGCGCCGAGCCGCCCGTGATGGCGGCCGAGGTCGTCGGCTCCGTCAGCGAGCGCGGCCTGCTCGGCGCCCTGTTCAGCCAGAAGGTCAGGCTGGCCGACCCGGTGGAGCGGGCGATGGAGGCTCCGCTCCCGACCCTCGGCGCGACCGAGCTCGTCACGCGCGCGATCGAGCTCCTCGTCGACGGCGACGCCCTGCTCGTCCTCGACGACGGCCGGCCGGCCGGCGTGCTGACCCGCCAGGACCTCCTGAGCGACGTCGGGTAGCGAACCGCACCGCTCGCGTCGAGCGTGCTTCCCCGTCGTTCGTCAACCGGAGGGTTGACGCAGTGAGCTGGCCCCGAGTACGTTCTCCTCAACTCGTTGGTTGAGGATCGAGGTACGTGTGACGGATCCGCTCTCCCAGGTGTTCGCCGCGCTCGGCGACCCCACCAGGCGCGACCTGGTCGCCCGCCTGACCGACGGCGACGCCACGGTGGGCCAGCTCGCGACGCCGTACGAGGTGAGCGTCCAGGCCATCTCCAAGCACCTGAAGGTGCTCGAGCAGGCGGGTCTGGTCAGCCGCGGCGGGCAGGGGCACCGCAGCCCGGTGCACCTGGAGGCGGGGGTCTTCGACCTGATGACGAAGTGGATCGAGCGCTACCGGCAACGGGCCGAGGCGCGCTACCAGCGGCTGGACGCCGTGCTGGCCGAGCTGGCCGAGCTGGAGGACGAGGAGGCCGGGCACCGCCCGCCGCACACAGAGGAGACGGCATGAGCACCACGCAGACGACCCCGCGCACGGCCGCGACGATCGAGGCGGACCCGACGGTCCCGATCATCCGCGTGACCCGGGACTTCACGGCCACCGCGGCGCAGCTGTTCCGCGCGCACACCGACCCGGAGCTGTTCGCCCGCTGGGTCGGCCCGGACGGTACGACCACGACCGTGGACCGGTGGGACGCCAGCACCGGTGGCGCCTGGCGCTACGTGTCCGCCCACGAGGGCATGGAGTTCGCCTTCCACGGCTGCTTCCACGAGGTCCGCCCGGACCGCATCGTGCAGACCTTCACCTGGGAGGGCGAGCCGGACGGGGTCGCGCTGGAGACGCTCACCTTCGAAGACCTCGGCGACGGCCGGACCCGGCTGCGCAGCCAGTCACTCTGCGACAGCTTCGAGGCCCGCGACGCCTGGCTGCGCAGCGGGATGGAGGTCGGCGTCGACCATGGCTACGCCAAGCTGGACACCCTGCTCGCTGCGGACGGAGTCACCGAGGCCGCCGCGGAGGTCGGGGCCTGACCCTCCCCGCCGACCCGGCCGAGCGCCACCACGCCGTGGCCGCGGGCTGCGCGTGGTTCCCGGACTTCCTGCAGGGTGGGACGGGCCTGGTGCTGGAGCGCGGTCCGTCGCCGGCTTGCGGCCGACCTGCTGGCCGCGATGGTGCCGATCGAGGCGCTGCTGCGGTCCTCCGGGCAGTACGGTCGCGCGGTGCCGGTGCCGGAGGGGGCCGACGCGCAGGCGCGGCTGCTCGGCTTCATCGGTCGCGAGGTGAGCCAGGGACGCGCCCGATCGGCACCTCGCCGCTCTCCTGGGGCGTCGGGCTCACCGCATGAGGCGGCGCAGCGCCTGGCGCCAGTTGGCGGTCCAGGTCAGGTCCTGCCAGCGGTCCGACTCGATCCAGCGGGCGGCCGCGGTGGTGCCGCCCTGGTCGTGCACGACGGGGTCCGTGGGTGCGGAGCAGGTCCCGCGGTAGACGAGGCGGACGGCGTGGAAGTCCTCCACGCCCCCGCGCGGGCTGCGGCCCACCCAGTGCGAGCTCTGCACGAGCACCAGGTCCCCGACGTCGACCGTCTGCCCGGTCTCCTCGTGCACCTCGCGGACGACGGCGGCGACCGGTTCCTCGCCCTCGTCGATCCCGCCGCCGGGCATGCCCCAGCGGCCGGAGACGGCGGTCAGGTCGGAGTACTCGGTGGCCAGCAGGCCCCGCGACGACTCCACCACGGCGTACGCGGCGAAGCGCTGCCGCACGACGGGCGCCTCCGTCGACTGCTTCAGCCCGCGGTCGCGGCCCGGCTTGCGGGTCCGGGGGTGTCCGTCGCCCTTGCGCCGGTGGCGCACGCGGAGCACCAGCCGGATCTCGCCGTGCTCGTCCAGGTCGGACTCGACCGGACGGAGCACGACCCAGCCGGCCTCGTACGCCAGCACGCGCGGGTCGACGCCGTGCTCGAGCCGTCCCTCGAACACCTGGCGACCCTTGGCCGCCACTCCGATCACCCGCATCTACCCGCCGCCCCGGCGCACGAAGAGATGATCTTCCGGGGTCACGTCCTCAATCTAGTAGCGCTCGACGGGACGGCTCGTGGACGCGTCGTAGCCTGGGTGTCCGTAGCAGCCAGACCCGAGCGTGGAGGTGTCCCAGCGTGATCGCACCGCTGGGCTACGCCGTGGCCGCGCTCGCCCTGGTCTCCATGTGCTGGGGCCTGCTGACCGCCGTGCTCGACCGTCCTCCGGGCAAGGCCCAGCTGCTGTACGCCGCGGGCCTCGAGGTCGTCGTGGTCGTGCAGTCGGTGATCGCGCTCGTGGGCCTGGTCGGCGGCTTCCGGCCGGCCGAGCTCGCCACCACCATCGGCTACCTGGTCGGCATCCTCGTCCTGCTCCCCGTGGCCTGGCTCTGGGCGAACGCCGAGCGCACCCGGTTCTCCGGCGTCGTGCTGTCCGTCGCCGCCGCGGCGGTCGCGGCGATGACGTTCCGCCTCGTCGTGCTGTGGGTGCCCGCGTGAGGGAGGTCCCTGGGCAGCCCCCCGAGGCCCGAGATCCGCGAGCGCCAGCGCGTGATTCTCCTCGGGGAGCGCGGGGGGCCGTCCCCCCTCACGATTCCGCCCCCCCGCCCCGGACCAGCTCGGGACCGGGGCGTGCGCTGGTCGCGGTCTACGGGCTCTTCGCCCTGGCGGCGACCGCCCGGGGCGTGACGCAGCTGGTCACGAGCTACGCCGCCGCGCCGCTGGCGTACGTGCTCTCCCTGGTCGCCGGGATCGTCTACATCGTCGCCACCCTGACGCTGGCCCGCGGCACGGCGACCTCCCGGCGAGTCGCCCTCGTCGCCGTCAGCGTGGAGCTCGTCGGGGTCCTGACGGTCGGCACGCTCAGCGTGCTCGACCCGGCCGCGTTCCCGCGAGCGACCGTGTGGTCGCTCTACGGGAGCGGTTACGGATTCGTGCCCCTCGTGCTGCCGGTCCTCGGGCTGCTCTGGCTGCGCCGGACCCGGCCTACGCCGACAGCGGCTCGGAGAAGCGCGCGCTGAACGCGCTCACGTCGTACGGGTCGACGGCGACAGGTCGGGCCCGTGCCGCGGCCAGACCCGGGACGAGCGCCGCCAGCTCCCGACCCGCCCGTTCGACCCGGGCCTCCAGCTCTCCGGCCGAGGCCCAGTCCTCCGTCGCGGCGAAGACACCCGTCGGAGTGGTCGCCGCCCGCAGGTAGGCGAACAGCGGCCGCAGCGCGTGCTCGATCACCAGCGAGTGCCGTGCGCTGCCGCCGGTCGCGCCGAGCAGCACCGGGACGCCGTCGAGCGAGCCGACCGGCAGCGCGTCGACGAACATCTTGAACAGCCCGCTGTACGAGGCGTTGAAGACGGGGCTCACCGCGACCAGCGCGTCGGCCGAGGTCACCCGGTCGAGCACGTCGGCGAGCCGCGCGCTCGGGAACCCGGTCACCAGCTGGTTGGCCAGGTCGACCGCGTGCTCGCGGAGCTCGACGACCTCCACCTCGGCCTGCTCACCCTGGGCGCGCAGCGCGCGGGACGCCGCGGCGGCCAGCCGGTCGCCGAGCAGCCGGCTGGAGGACGGCGAGCCGAGCCCGGCGCTCACGACCACGACCCGGCGCGTCATGCCGCACGCCCCGCCGCGGTCAGCTGCGCGGCATCGTCCTGCTGCGGGTCCTGCTGCGTCCGCTGCTGGGCGGCGAGCACGAGGGAGGCGTGCGTGGGGGCGTCCGGGACTCCGGCGGGCCGCAGCGCGTCCATCTCCCGGCGCAGGACCGGCACGACCTGCTCACCGAGGAGGTCGAGCTGCTCGAGGACCGTCTTGAGCGGCAGCCCGGCGTGGTCGGCCAGGAACAGCTGGCGCTGGTAGTCGCCGAAGTGCTCGCGGAACGTCAGCGTCTTCTCGATCACCTGCTGCGGGCTGCCGACGGTGAGCGGGGTCTCGCGCAGGTAGTCCTCCAGCGCGGGACCGTGGCCGTAGACCGGCGCGTTGTCGAAGTACGGGCGGAACTCCCGTACGGCGTCCTGGCTGCTCGGGCGGATGAACGCCTGACCACCGAGCCCCACGATCGCCTGGTCGCGCGTGCCGTGCCCGTGGTGCTCGAAGCGGTCGCGGTAGAAGCCGACGAGGCGCTGGAAGTGGTGGGTCGGCCAGAAGATGTGGTTGGCGAAGAAGCCGTCGCCGTAGTACGCGGCCTGCTCGGCGATCTCGGGGCTGCGGATCGACCCGTGCCACACGAACGGGGGCACGCCGTCCAGCGGCCGCGGGGTCGAGGTGAAGCCCTGCAGCGGCGTCCGGAACTCGCCCGCCCAGTCGACGACGTCCTCGGTCCACAGCCGCCGCAGCAGCGCGTAGTTCTCGACGGCCAGCGCGATCCCGTCGCGGGCGTCCTTGCCGAACCACGGGTAGACGGGGCCGGTGTTGCCGCGACCCATCATCAGGTCGACCCGGCCGTCGGCCAGGTGCTGCAGCATCGCGTAGTCCTCGGCGATCTTGACCGGGTCGTTGGTCGTGATCAGCGTCGTGGACGTCGACAGCAGCAGCCGCGAGGTGGCGGCGGCGACGTAGCCGAGCATGGTGGTCGGCGAGGACGGCACGAAGGGCGGGTTGTGGTGCTCGCCGGTCGCGAAGACGTCGAGCCCGACCTCCTCCGCCTTCTTGGCGATGGTCACCATCGCCTTGATCCGCTCGGACTCGGACGGCGTACGCCCGGTGGTGGGGTCAGTGGTGACGTCGCCGACGGTGAAGATCCCGAACTGCATGATCGCTCCTAGTTGAACGCTCAACTTGTTGCTCGTCCAAACGGTAGCAGCCCACCGGCTATTCCGATGCCCCAGTCCTCACCCCCTCGCCAGGATCTTCTGACGCCGCAACCACCTCTGGTGTGGCGACCCGCACAGAAGTTCGACGACTCCCTGCGCTCAGCTGACGTCGAGCTCGCGGGTCTTGGCGCGCCGCTGCACGGCGAGCCCGACGGAGAAGACGACGATCCCGAGCACCGGCAGCACGACGGAGGCCCGGCTCGGCCACGCGTACGAGTAGCCGGCGGCCAGCACGGCGCCGCCGAGCCAGGCGCCAACCGCGTTCGCGACGTTGAGCGTGGAGTGCATCAGCGCGGCGGCGAGCGACTGGCCACCGGCCGCGACGTCCATCAGGCGGGTCTGCAGAGCGGGCATCATGAAGCTGCCCGACCCGCCGAGCAGGAAGACGGCGAGGAACGCGCCGACCGGGCTCGTGGCCAGGACCCCGAACACGGCGAGCACCACGCCGATGGCGATCAGGCCGGCGTAGAGCGTCGGGACCAGCGCGCGGTCGGCGAGGCGCCCGCCCAGGAGCGTGCCGACGGTCGAGCCGAGGCCGAAGGCGCCGAGGATCCAGACCACGCCGGTCTCGCTCAGCCCGGCGAGGGTCATCACCGTGGGGGAGATGTAGGAGTAGGTCGCGAACATCCCGCCGAAGCTGACCATGCCGGTGACCAGCGCGAACCAGACCTGCGGCCGGGCGAGCGCGCTCAGCTCGGACCGCACGCTCGCGTTCCCGTCGCCGATGCGGACCGGCGGCACCCAGGTGCTGACGGCGACCAGGCACAAGAAGGCGAGGACCGCGACGGCGATGTAGAGCGCGGGCCAGCCGAGGTGCTGGCCGGCCCAGGTGGCGACCGGGACGCCGACGATGTTCGACACCGTCAGCCCGAGCATGACCCGGGCGACCGCCGAGGCGCGCCGGTTGGCGGGCACGAGCGCGGCGGCGACGACCGAGGCCACCCCGAAGTACGCGCCGTGCGGCAGCCCCGAGACGAAGCGAGCGGCGAGCAGGAAGCCGAAGGACGTCGCGAAGGCCGAGGCCGCGTTCCCGATCAGGAACACGAGCATGAGGACCAGCAGCAGCTGACGGCGCGGCACGCGGGCGGCGATCGCCGCGATCAGGGGCGCCCCGACGACCACGCCCAGCGCGTAGGCCGAGATGAGGTGGCCGGCGCTGGGGATGCTGACGCCGACGCCACCGGCGATCTGGGGGAGCAGGCCCATCGAGGCGAACTCGGTCGTGCCGATCGCGAAGCCGCCGACCGCGAGGGCGAACAGGGCCCAGCTCGGACGGGTCGGCCGGTCAGCGCCGAGCGGGTCGAAGCGGGGGGTGGGCTCCGCCGAGGAGGAAGACGTCGGGGCGGGCGCGGTGGCGGTCATGAGCGTCTTCCTCAGGTGTCGGTCGGGCGAGCGGGTCGCCTCTGACCGTTCCCGCCAACCTCGCCGGCGGCCGGCTTGTTCCGCCTGTGGGTCACCTCACAAGACGACGGGGTAGATCGCGCACCATGGTGTGCGCGATCCACCCCGTCGTCGGGAGGAGCCGTGCTCAGGCGTGCCCGACCGAGGGGCCGTCGACCTCCTGCACGTCCTGGCTGGGCTCGACCGCGTCGTCCAGGTCGGCGGCGCTGATCTCCAGACCGGCGACCGGGTTGCCCGAGGCAGTGCCCTCGGTGCCGTGCGTAGGCATCTCGCCGGCCCGGGGGGCGTCCCGCGGGGGAGCTCCGCCGTCGCTCGCGCGGGCGACCCGCTGGGTGGCCTCGGCGGCGTACGCCTTCGACTCCCGGTTGTTCCGGACGTCGATCTCCTGCAGGTCGGGGGTCTCGTGCTGCTCGTTGCTCATGCCCCGAACCTACTGGCCCGCTCCGCACCGGGTCCCGGGCGAGCAGTCACACAGGTCGTTCCTCGACCCGGCCGTGGTCGACGTGCAGCCGGCGGGTGACGTGCACGGCCTCCAGCAGCCGGCGGTCGTGGCTGACCAGGATCAACGTCCCGGCGTACGAGGCCAGCGCGCTCTCGAGCTGCTCGATGGCCGGCAGGTCGAGATGGTTCGTCGGCTCGTCGAGGACGAGCAGGTTGGTCCCCCGGGCCTGCAGCAGGGCCAGCGCCGCACGGGTGCGTTCGCCGGGTGACAACGACGAGGCGGCTCGGCGGACGTGGTCGGCCGCGAGCCCGAACTTGGCCAGCAGCGTCCGTACGTCGGCCGGCGCCCAGTCCGGCAGCGCACGTCCCACGACGTCGACGAGCAGGTCCGGACCGTCGACGAGGTCGCGGGCCTGGTCGATCTCCCCGACCTGCACCGAGGCGCCGAGCGAGGCCGACCCCTCGTCGGGGACGGTGCGTCCGAGCAGCAGCCCGATCAGGGTCGTCTTGCCGGCGCCGTTGGGACCGACGACGGCCACGCGGTCGCCGTACGCCAGCGACAGGTCGACCGGGCCGAGGCTGAAGTCACCGCGGCGCACGACCGCCCGGTTCGCGGTGCTGACGACGGAGCCGGAGCGGGGGGCGGCGGCGATCTCCATCTGCAGCTGCCACTCCTTGCGCGGCTCCTCGACCTCGTCGAGCCGCTCGATCAGCTTCTCGGTCGCGCGGACCTTGGACGCCTGCTTCTCCGTCCGGTTGATCCGGAAGTCGCGCTGCGCCTTGTCGCCGTCCTTGGGGTTCTTCTTCTCCTTGGTCACGCCCTGCACGGCCCAGGCGCGCTGCGAGCGCATCCGCGTGGTCAGGTCGGCCTTCGTGTCGGCGTACTCGTCGAACGCCTCGCGCGCGTGCCGGCGCCGGACCTCCCGCTCGGCGAGATAGGCCTCGTACCGCCCGCCGAACACCTCGACGCGCTGCTGCGCGAGGTCGAGCTCGACCACGGTCGTGACGCACCGCCGCAGGAACTCCCGGTCGTGGCTCACCACCACGGCGCCGACGCGCAGACCCTGCACGAACCGTTCCAGGCGGTCGAGCCCGTCGAGGTCCAGGTCGTTGGTCGGTTCGTCCAGCAGCAGCAGGTCGAAGCGGGAGAGCAGCAGGGCCAGCAGCCCGACCCGGGCGGCCTCGCCGCCCGACAGGCTGGTCATCGCCGCGCCCGGCCCGACGGTCAGGCCGAGGTCGGCGCTCTGCTCGGCCATCCGCTCCTCGAGGTCGGCCCCACCGAGGGCGAGCCAGCGGTCGAACGCCGCCGCGTACCAGTCGTCGGCCCCGGGCTCCTCGCGGGTGAGCGCCTCGGTCGCCGCGTCGAGGTCGACCTGCGCGGGCTCGACGCCGGTGCGGCGGGCCACGTAGGCGGTGACGGTCTCGCCCGGGCGACGTTCCGGCTCCTGGGGCAGCAGGCCGACGGAGGCGCTCGGCGGGTTGAGGGCGATGGTGCCGGCCTCGGGCCGCCCCGCACCGGCGAGCAGGCCGAGCAGCGTGGACTTGCCGGCCCCGTTGGCGCCGACGAGCCCGATCACGTCCCCCGGGGCGACGGTGAGGTCCAGCCCGGAGAACAGCACGCGCGCCCCGTGCCCGGCGCTGAGGTCACGGGCTACCAACGTTGCGGACACAAGAATCCAACTTACGGTCGTGCGGTCGGTACAGCGACTGCATTCTCGGTCACGCTGGGAGCCGACTCCCTCCGAGCGTCGGACAGGGAGCGGCCCCCTCTGGCGTCTGGACGACTCCCTGGGAACGACAACGTTCTTCCGTCGTCCCCAGGGAGGAGGAAGACGTCAGATCTCGGGCCGCGACCGGGCGCGAGGAGGAGCAATCAGCTGCAGGTCACGCCGGTGGCGTGCACGGGGCAGTAGCCGTTCGGGTTCTTGTCGAGGTACTGCTGGTGGTAGTCCTCGGCGTAGAAGAACTCCGGCGCCGGCTTGACCTCGGTCGTGATGCGGCCGTAGCCGGACCGGGTGTACTGCACCTGGTACTCGTCACGGACGCGCTCGGCGACGGCCTGCTGCTCGGGCGTGGTGGTGTAGACCGCCGAGCGGTACTGCGTGCCGACGTCGTTGCCCTGCCGCATGCCCTGCGTCGGGTCGTGGTTCTCGAAGAAGATCTTCAGCAGGTCCTCGAGGGTGGTCCTGGTCGGGTCGTAGCTGACCTTGACGATCTCGGTGTGCCCGGTGCGGGCGCTGCAGACCTCCTCGTAGGAGGGGTTGGGCGTGTAGCCGCCCTGGTAGCCGGCGGCGGTGTTCGTCACGCCGGGGGCCTGCCAGTACAGCTTCTCCGCGCCCCAGAAGCAGCCGAGGGCGAGGTACACGACCTCGGAGCCCGCCGGGACCTGCTGGACGGGGATGCCGAAGATCTCGTGGAACGTGGGGTTGGCCAGCACCGAGCGGTCGCGGCCGCGAAGGGCCTGCTCCGGCTCGACGAGGGTCGACTTCATGCGGGAGAAGAACATGGTTCGAGTCTGCCTCTCTGCGCGGACCTGGATGGCCCGGCAGGATGCTCAACTGTCGTGCGCGACCCGTTGTTCCGGTCCGCTGCCTGCGCCCCTCGGCTCCGCGGCGCCGGAGGCTCGACACGTAATCTCGGCCTGGTGACCGAACCTCTGGGCTTCTCCACCCGCGCCATCCACGCCGGACCGGAGGCCGACCCGGCGTACAACGCCGTGACGCCCCCGATCTACGCGACCTCGACCTACAAGCAGGACGGCGTCGGCGGCACGCGCGGGGGCTACGAGTACTCGCGCTCGGCCAACCCGACGCGCACCCTGCTCGAGGAGACGCTGGCCTCGCTCGAGGGCGGCCGGCACGGGCTGGCCTTCGCCAGCGGGCTGGCGGCGGAGGACGCGGTGCTCCGGGCGTTCACCGGTCCCGACGGCCACGCGGTCGTCCCGCACGACGCGTACGGCGGCACCTACCGGCTGTTCGCCCGCGTCTACGAGGGCTGGGGCCTGAAGGTCTCGCCGGTCGACCTCACCGACCTCGCCGCGGTCGAGGCCGCGATCGTGCCCGAGCAGACGACGGTCGTCTGGGTCGAGACGCCGACGAACCCGATGCTGAACGTGGTCGACATCGCGGCCGTCGCCGAGCTCGCGCACGCTGCGGGCGCGCTGCTCGTCGTCGACAACACGTTCGCCTCGCCGTACCTGCAGCAGCCCCTCGCGCTCGGGGCGGACGTCGTCGTCCACTCGACCACGAAGTACATCGGCGGTCACTCCGACGTGGTCGGCGGCGCGCTCGTGGTGAACGACGACCAGCTCGCGGAGCGGCTGCGCTTCCACCAGAACGCGATGGGCGGCATCGCCGGGCCGTTCGACGCCTGGCTGACCCTGCGCGGCCTGCGCACGCTGAGCGTGCGGATGGAGCGGCACTGCGACAACGCCGAGCGGGTGGCCGACTTCCTGGCCGAGCACCCGGCGGTCACCCAGGTGATCTACCCCGGCCTGACCTCGCACCCGGGCTACGACACCGCTGCCCGGCAGATGCGGCGCTTCGGCGGCATGATCAGCTTCCGCGTCGCCGGCGGCGAGGAGAAGGCCCTCGAGGTCTGCGCGCGGACGAAGATCATCATCCTCGGCGAGTCGCTCGGCGGCGTGGAGTCGCTGATCGAGCACCCGGCCCGCATGACCCACGCGTCCGTCGCCGGCACCCCCCTGGAGGTGCCGTCCGACCTGGTGCGGATCAGCGTCGGCATCGAGGACGCCGACGACCTGATCGCCGACCTCGCCCAGGCGCTCGGCGGCAGCTGACCCAGCCGAACCTCCTGAGCCGGGCGGTCCGAGAGCGTCCCTGAGCCTGTGGAAGGGCCTCGAAGAGGTTGGCGTCCCTGACCGCACGAGGTGGACGAGGCCGACCGTTCCGGGCCCTTCCACGAGTTCAGGGGTCTGCTGCGGCCCTCCGACGAGCTCGGAGTTCTGGCCCTCCTCGCCGGGCTCAGGCAACAGAGGGTGGCAGGCGCCAGTCGACGGGGTCTGAGCCCTGGGCGGCCAGGAGGTCGTTCGCGCGGCTGAAGGGTCGCGAGCCGAAGAACCCGTAGCGCGCCGAGAGCGGGGACGGGTGCGCGCTCTCGATCACGGGGACGTCGCCGAGCAGCGGGGCCAGCTTGCGCGCGTCGGCACCCCAGAGCACCGCGACCAGCGGGCCACCGCGCTCGACCAGCGCCTCGATCGCGCGCTGGGTCACCTGCTCCCAGCCGCGTCGACGGTGCGAGCCCGACTGGCCGGGCGCGACGGTCAGGACCCGGTTGAGCAGCAGCACGCCCTGCTCGAACCAGGCCGTCAGGTCGCCGTGCGCCGCAGGGGGTGTCCCCAGGTCGGCCTCGAGCTCGACGTAGACGTTCCGCAGGGAGCGGGGGACCGGCCGTACGTCCGGCGCGACCGAGAACGCGAGCCCGACGGGGTGGCCCTTGGTGGGGTAGGGGTCCTGCCCGACGACCAGGACGCGGACGTCGGCCAGCGGGCGGCTGAAGGCCCGCAGGACCCGGGAACGTTCCGGGAGGTACGCCCGCCCCGCGGCCTCCTCCTCGTCGCAGAACGCCTCGGCCCGCGCCAGGGCCGGAGCCGCGGGGCGCAGCGCCTCGGCCCAGTCGGGGCTGACCTGCTCAGTCCAGGCGGGTGGCATCGCTGCCCTCCGGGTCGGCCGGTACGTGGACCGTGGTCGGCCGGGGCTTCTCGCGCGGCATCCGGACGGAGGCGACCGTCCCGAGCAGCAGCAGCGCGGCCCCGACCGCAAAGGCCACCGGGTAGCCGACGTGGTCGGCGAGGAACCCGGCCGCCAGCGGCCCGACGATCGCGCCGACGTCGGACGACATCGAGAAGATCGCGACCGGGGTGCCGCCGCGCGCGCCCGCGGCGTCACCCACCGAGGCGGCGGGCGCCGTCCCCAGGAACGCCGCCGAGACCCCGTACACGCACAGGACCGCGATGAGCACGCCGACGTTCGGGGCGAAGGCCACCGCGAAGATCGACGCGCTGCCCAGCAGGGTCCCGACGATCATCGCCGGGCGCCGCCCGACGGTGTCGACGAACCGGCCGGCGGGCCCGACCGCCACGGTCTGGACGACCGCGGCGCAGGTGAACGCGATGCCCGTCCACGACGTGCTGCGGTGCAGCACCTCGACCACGAGCACCGGGACGAGCGCCGACCGGACGCCGAAGGACGACCAGCCCTGGCCCAGGTTCACCAGGCAGGCGGCCTGGAAGCGGCGGTCGCGCAGCACCTCGCGCAGCGGGCGCACGGCGAGGTCGGGCGCGTCGTCGGGACGCTCGGACCGGGTGCGGAGCAGGAGCAGGCCGACGGTGCCGGCGACGGCGAGCGTGGCGGCGTAGAAGAAGAAGGGGGCGGTGATGCTGATCGCGGCGAGCAGGCCGCCGATCGCGGGCCCGGCCATCCCGCCGATCAGGAAGCCGGCCTGGAAGAAGCCGGTCGCCCGGCCCCGGATCTCCGGCCCGACGCTGGTGAGCAGCAGGGTGGTGGCCGACACGGTGAACATCGCGGACCCGATGCCGCCGAGCCCGCGCAGCACGAGCAGCTGCTCGTAGCTGGTCGAGACGCCGGCCAGGCCGCTGCTGAGGGCGACGACGTAGATGCCGACCGCGAGCACGAGCCGTTCGCCGAAGACCACGATCAGCCGGCCGCAGAAGGGGCTGCAGGCCAGCCGCATCAGGGCGAACGCGGACACCACCGCCCCGACCTCGAAGTTGCCGACCCCGTAGCTGCGGGCGAACACGGGCAGCACCGGCACCAGGACGCCGAAGCCCACCGCTACGCAGAAGGCGATCAGGCCCAGGACGTAGACCTCGCGCGGGAGCCGGCCGGCACCGGGGCGCTGCCGCCGCAGGAAGGCGGGACGGGCGGGTGGCACCGGCACAGTGTGCCCCGAAGGGACGGCCGGACGAGGTCCGGACCACTAACGTTGAGGGGTCCGGCTCCCTCGCCGGGCACGAGGAGTGCAGAAGCGTGACCCTTTCGGAGCAGCTCCGGCGCAGGCTCGGCACCAGAGCCGGCCGATCGCAGGACCCGGTGGCAGCAGAGGTCGTCGAGCGGGACCGGAAGGTCGTGGTCCCGCAGCGCTCCATGACGCCGGTGGTCGTCGGCGAGGGCCAGGCGGCCCCGGACGTGCAGGAGATCTCCGTGCACGTCGAGGGCGTGGACTCGCGCTTCAACGAGGCGGTCCCGGACGGGCTGCACGTGGCGGCCGCGTGGGGCTGGCGCGTGATCGTCGTCGCCATCCTGGCGGCACTGGTCGCGTACGTGCTGGCCTACCTGTCCGAGGTCACCATCCCGCTGCTGGTCGCGGTGCTCCTCACCGCCCTGCTGCTCCCGGTGACCAAGCGGCTGCACGCGTGGGGCGTCAACCGCGGGCTGGCCACCGCGATCACCGTGCTCGGCGGGCTCGGCGTGATCGCCGGCGTCCTGTACCTGATCGTCAGCTCGATCGTGTCGCAGTCCACCCAGCTCGGCACGAACGTCGTCGAGGGCTTCAACGAGCTCGCCGGCTGGCTGCAGAGCGGGCCGCTGCACGTCAGCGCCACCTACTTCAACTCCGACGAGTGGGTCACGCGGATCACCGACTGGGTCAAGACCAGCCAGGACACGATCACCACGTACGCGGGGGAGATCACCTCGTCGGTCGGGCACTTCCTCGCGGGCTTCGCGCTGGCCCTGTTCGCCCTGTCCTACTTCCTCCACAACGGGGGCGAGATCTTCGACTTCGTGACGCGCTTCTTCCCGCGGCGTTCGCGCCGGCGCGTCGACGCCGCCGCGCAGAACGGCTGGCACTCGCTCTCGTCCTACGTCCGGGCGACGATCCTCGTCGCCCTGGCCGACGGGGTCGGGGTGCTCATCGCCGCGCTCATCATCGGGGTCCCGGCCGCGCCCGCCCTGGCCACGCTGGTGTTCATCGGTGCGTTCGTGCCCATCGTGGGCGGTTTCGTCTCGGGCTTCGTCGCCGTCGTCGTGGCCCTGGTCGCCCTGGGCTGGGTCAAGGCGCTGATCATGCTCGGCGCGATCATCCTCGTCGTCGAGATCGAGGGCCACATCCTGCAGCCCTTCCTCATGGGTCGGGCGGTCAAGCTGCACCCGCTGGCCGTGCTGCTCGCCATCGCGGTGGGCATCATCCTGGGCGGCATCATCGGCGCGCTGTTCGCCGTGCCGCTGCTCGCCTTCACCAAGACGTTCGTCCAGCACCTCTCCGACGAGCTCCCCAACCCCGCGAGCAACACGGTGGTGCGCTGAGCCCGTGGCCGTCCCCTTGAGCCCGAGGACGTCCCCGAGCCTGTCGTGAAGGACGGCCCCTGAGCGTCGAAGGGCCTCGAAGAGGGTCGACGTCCTGTGCCGGTCCGAGACGTCGACCTGTTCCGGGCCCTTCGACAAGCGCAGGGGTCGATCTCAGCCCAGGGGACGTAGACGAACGCAGAGGGCGGGCCCGGCGTCAGCCGGACCCGCCCTCGTCGCTCAGTGCTCGGACCTCAGAGGGCCGAGCCCTTCTTGTACTCCTTGAACGAGGCGTTCCAGTCGCTGTAGCCGTTGCCCGCCTCGATGCCCTTGTCGGTGCCGGTGGTGACCACCGGGTCGCCGATCAGGGTGTTCTCGATCAGGTAGCGCGAGTCAGCCACGCTCATGCCCACGCAGCCGTGGCTGACGTTGGCCCGGCCCTGGCTCGCGACGCTCCACGGGGCGGAGTGCAGGAACTCACCGGAGTTGGTCAGGCGCATGGCGTACGCGGCCTTCAGGCTGTACTTCTCCTTGGCGCCGATCATCTCGTTGGTCATGACCTTGTCGTACTCCTTGGCCATGATCAGCTTGGTGCCGCTGCGCGTCTGCCAGCCCGCCTTCCCGCCGGTGACGGGGATGCTGCGGACCTTCTTGCCGTCCTTGTAGACGGTGGCGTAGTCCGTCTTGAGGTTCACCTTGATGACGAACTCGCGGCCGACGGTGAACTTCGTCTTCGACGACGTCTGCCCGTACTTCCCGTCACCCGCGCTGACACCGTTGATGTCGGCGTCGACCGTCACCTTGGTGCCTGGCTTCCAGTACGACTTCGGGCGCCAGTGCACCTCCTGGTTGCCGTACCAGTGCCAGCTGCCGGTCTGCTTGGGGACGGTCGTGACGTGCAGGTTCTCCTCGATCGACTTCTTGTCGGCGACCGGGGTGTCGAAGCGCACGATCGCCGGCATGCCGACGCCCACCTTGCTGCCGTCCAGCGGGTAGATCTCGGGGAAGACCTGGTTGCTGAGGGCCAGCGTCTGGGTCTTGAAGCTCGTCTTCTCCGTGGACGTCGCTCCGGCGGTGCTCGTGCCGGTCATCGTCAGCTTGTAGCTGCCGGACGGCTCCAGGCGGTCGCCGGCCGTCCAGGCGGTCTTCGCCTTGTTCATCGAGCCCTTGAGGGTGCCCTTCTGGGACTTCCCCTTGGTGTCGGTGTACTTGTACGAGAGCTCGACCTTGGACAGCTTGCCGGCGCTGGCCTTGGCGGTCACGAGCGTCGAGACCTTGACCCCGTCCTCACCGTCGTCGACGTTCGACGTCAGCTTGACCGCCGCGACGGTCGGGGACGGCGCGGGGGCCGGGGTGGACGACTGCTGGGAGGTGCCGGGAGCCGGGCTCTCACCGGTCGAGCCCGAGGCGTCAGGAACGGTGCCGCAGCCCGCGCTCACGGCGAGCAGCAGGGCGGCGGAGACCAGGCCACCAGCGGCCAGGTGTCGTCGGGTCGGCATCGGGTGTGTCTCCTCAGGTGCGTCCGGCTGGACTCGGTGGCGCCGCGTGGGTTCAGCGGGTCAGGGCGGCCCCAGGGGCACAACGAGCCGTGCTGCGCTAAGGTGCCCCACCCCGTCCGCACCATCCAATGTGCCATTCGAGCGGCTCGTTCTCCTAATCGAACCCGGGCCGGTACGAGACCGTTGCGGAGTCGTCCGTCCAGGGCGAGAAGGGTGTCGGCCGGGTCTCGGCGCCGAGCGGCGCAGCGGGCGTCGAGCGACGTCTGACCCGACCGACGGAGGGCTCAGCGGCTGGCGCCGACGGGCTCGACCCGACCTTCCGGCGCGGCCGGCGCGGCCGCCTCGCGACCGCCCAGCGGCTTCTCCCGCATGAGCACGGCGATGACCAGGCCGAGGGCCAGGAAGGGCACGGCCACCAGGAACAGGTCGTCCATCGCCTGCGTGAAGGCCGTCAGCACCCAGGTGTGCACCGGTTCGGGCAGCGACTGGATGGCGGTCACGTCGTTGACCGAGCCCGCTGCCGCGCCGGCCTGGGCGCCTGCTCCCGGCGGGATCACCGCGGCGAGGTGGTGCGCCAGCCGGGTGTTGAGGATCGCGCCGAACAGCGCGGTCCCGACGGCACCACCCATCGAGCGGAAGAAGGTCACCGACGCGGTGGCCACCCCCATGTGGCGGCGGTCGACGTTGTTCTGGACCGCCGTGACGACGACCTGCATGGTCAGACCGAGCCCGGCGCCGAACACGAGCATGAGCACGGCGACGTACGCGTAGCCGGTGCCCACGGCGATCCGGGAGAGCCCGATGAACGCGACGCCCACCACCAGCGACCCCGTGATCGGCATCCACTTGTAGCGCCCGGTCCGGCTCATGATCTGGCCGCCGGAGATCGAGGTCGAGAAGATCCCGACGACCAGGGGGAGCATGGCCAGCCCCGACTCGGTCGCGCTCATGCCGAGGACCGCCTGCAGGTAGATCGGCAGGTAGATGAGGCCGCCGAACATCGCCACACCCATGATCATGGCGAAGCTGATGTTGGACACGAAGGTCCACGAGCGGAACAGCTCCAGCGGGATGATCGGCTCGCTCGCGCGGCCCTCGACCAGCACGAAGAGCACGGCCAGCACGACCACCGCGACGAGCAGGCCGAGCCCGGTGGCCGAGGTCCACCCCAGGTCGGGTCCCGCCCAGCTGAGGTAGAGCACGAGGCTGGTGACCGACCCGACGATCGTCGCCGCACCGAGGTAGTCCACCGACGCCTGGCGCCGGACGTGGTGCAGCTTGAGCGCGAACGAGGTGACGACGAGCGCCGCGGCCCCGATCGGCAGGTTGATGAAGAAGATCCACTCCCAGCCGAGGTGGTCGGTGAACAGCCCGCCGAGCAGGGGACCCGCCACGGAGGAGACGCCGAAGACGGCGCCGAACAGACCCTGGTAGCGGCCCCGCTCGCGGGGCGGGATGACGTCGCCGATGACGGCCAGCGCCAGCGACATGAGTCCGCCGCCGCCGAGGCCCTGCACGGCGCGGCCGATGATCATGACGTCGATGCCGGGCAGCCCGAGCGCGTCGGACAGCGGGGAGGCGAACCCGCAGATGACCGAGCCGACGAGGAACACCACGATCGCGGCCTGGAAGATCGGACGGCGGCCGCGCAGGTCGGAGATCTTGCCCCAGAGCGGCGTGGCCGCGGTCGAGGTCAGGAGGTACGCCGTGACGACCCAGGAGAGCTTGTCGAGGCCGCCGAGCTCGGAGGTGATCTTGGGCAGCGCCACGCCGACGATGCTCTGGTCGAGCGCGGCGAGGAACATGCCCGCCATCAGGCCGCCGATGACGACGAGGATCTGGCGGTGGCTGAGGTAGTCGCCGCTGGGCGTGGGCCCCCCGACGGGCACGGTGCTGGCGCCCGGGACGCCGCCGGCCTCGGCCGCGGTCTCCTCCAGCGCTCGCGTGGCCGGGTGGGCGTCGATGGGGGGCGCGGCTGCCGGTTCGTCGGCGGGGGCGCGGGGTGGGACGTCGGTGCTCATGGGTGGTCTCTGTCTGCTGGTGCTGGGTCTGCTGGTGCTCGTGCTGGTGCTGGGCCTGCTGGTGCTCGTGCTCGTGCTGGTGGCGGGTGTGCCGGCT
>Ga0210040_10001610_pt1 | contig 33570 bp, 32 predicted proteins | sample CryGeyCG12114_NA_FD_185462 | JGI IMG/M metagenome (GOLD analysis project Ga0210040, IMG submission 185462) | Groundwater microbial communities from aquifer - Crystal Geyser CG19_WC_8/21/14_NA (SPAdes) (version 2) | ecosystem: Environmental > Aquatic > Deep subsurface > Groundwater | place: USA...
CGAACTGCTCGAGCATCGCGGCGTAGCCGACTCTCAGCGAGGACACACTGGCTATCCTTCCACCGCCGGGTGCGCGGTGACTGACCGAGGCTGCCTACCGATGCTCCTTGCCGCTCAGCAGCTCGGCAGACGTGCTCGGCTGCAAGTATTCGGCGACGACCCTCGGCACGTACGGCGCGACGTCGCCGCCGAGAGAGGCGACCTGCCGCACGAGCGAACTGGAGACATGCGCGTGGCTCGGATCGGGCAACAGGAATACGGTCTCGACCCTGGCGAGATTGCGGTTCACGATCGCCATGGGGGTCTCGTAAGCGACATCGACTTGGGAGCGGACACCCTTGACCAGAACGCTTGCGCCCACATCGGAGCAGTAGTCGACGAGCAACCCGACACTCCAGGATGCGACTCGGATCGACTGCGGAAGGCCGGCCTCGGCGATCGCCGTCTCGAGCAGATCCACGCGCTGACCGATGGGCAGGAGCGCCGCCTTACTCGGATTGTGCACGACGAGCACATGGATCTCATCGAACAGGTTCGCGGCACGTTCGATGACATCGAGGTGCCCGAGGGTGACGGGGTCGAACGATCCCGGTACGACTGCGATCCTGGTCATACCCTCAGGTTATCGAATCGTTATCCGCTCGGACTCGTGTGCCGCCGTCTGGGCCGGTTCGGGAGCCCGCTCCGCCTAGTTCTTGGCGAGGAATTCACGGGCGCGATCGTCGAGTCGTCGCTCGATCGCTGCTCTCAAGGCAGGCTCTCCCGCCAGGATGGGGTCGGCATCGAGCACACTCTCCGCTGCAGCTCGAGCCTCGGCGATCAGCTCGGAATCAGCGACGACTCGCAGCAGACGAAGCGACGATCGTCCACCCGATTGAGTCGCGCCGAGCACATCACCCTCGCGACGCAACTCGAGGTCGGCCTGAGCGAGTTCGAAACCGTCAGTCGTCGCGGCGACGACATCGACGCGTTCCCGCGCGAGACTGTCGGGAAGCGACGCGGTCACCAAGAGACAGAGCCCCGGCAAGCCACCGCGCCCGACACGCCCCCTGAGCTGGTGCAGCTGCGATACTCCGAAGCGGTCGGCATCGAGCACGATCATCGCCGACGCGTTCGGCACATCGACCCCGACCTCGATCACGGTCGTCGAAACCAGCATGTCGACGCTGCCGGCCGCGAAGGCGCGCATGATCTCGTCTTTCTCATCGGCCGGCATCCGGCCGTGCAGCGCCAGGATCTTCCTGCCCTGCAGCGCCTCGACCTGAGGCAGCAGCTTCATCGTGGCTTCGACCGAGGCCTTGACCGGTCTCGTTTCACCCTCGTCCTGCTCGTCGTCCGCGAGGTCGGTGTCGGCCTCGACCGATGTGTCGTCGATGGCGGGGCACACCACGAACACCTGTCTGCCCTTTTCGATCTCTTCGGCGGCTCTCTGCCAGACCCGGGAAATCCAGCCGGGATGATCGGCGAGCGCCACGACGTGGCTCTCAATGCCCGCTCGTCCGGCGGGAAGTTCGCGGATGACCGACACGTCGAGGTCGCCGAAGACGGTCATCGCGACGGTGCGCGGGATCGGCGTCGCCGTGAGGACGAGGACGTGCGGCGGCGTCGCGCCCTTCGCTCTTAGCGCTTCACGCTGCTCGACGCCGAAACGGTGCTGCTCATCGACGACGACGAGCCCGAGGTCGAAGAAAGTCACTTTGTCACCCATGAGAGCGTGCGTGCCGACAACGATCCGCGCCTGCCCGCTGACCACGCGGAGCAGGGCTTTCTTGCGCTCGGTGGTCGAGAGCTGACCGGTGAGGAGGGTCGGCATGAGCTTCGCCGCGAGATCGGGGCCGAGCGACCGGACGATGGAGCGCAGGTGCTGCGAGGCGAGCACTTCGGTGGGAGCCAGCAGTGCCGCCTGCCCGCCGGCATCGATGACCTGGAGCATGGCGCGGAGCGCGACGATGGTCTTGCCTGAGCCCACTTCACCCTGCACGAGTCGGTTCATCGGGAACTCGGCCTCGAGGTCGCGTGCGATCTCTTCACCGACCCGCTGCTGGTCGATCGTCAGGTCGAAGGGCAGGTGGTCGTCGAAGCGTTCGCGGTGCCCGCCGCCGATGGCCCGCCGCGCGGTCGTCGGCACCGACCGTGCCGCCATGCGCTGTTCGAGCAGCGCGGTCTGGAGCACGAGCGCCTCTTGGAAGCGGAGCGCGTCGCGCGCGGCCCGCCACTCACCGTCTTTGCTGGGTCGGTGGATGCGTTCGAGCGCGTCCGCGAAGCTGAGGAGGCCACGCTCACGGCGGATCGCATCGGGAACAGGGTCATCGACCCGCCCGACCTCGTCGAGCACGAGCTCGACGGCTTTCTGGATCTTCCAGGTCGGCATCGACGCGGTCGCGGGGTAGATCGGGACGGGAGCGTCGGTCCATTCCCGCGCGATTCCTTCGCCGAGGGGCGCCGCGTCGGGGAAGAGTTCGTAGTCGGGGTGCGCGAGCTGCGCGACGCCACGGTAGCGGCCGACCTTGCCGGCGAACACCCCTCGCGCTCCTGGCTGCAACTCTTTCTCGCGCCAGCCCTGGTTGAAGAAGGTGAGGGTGAGCATGCCGTGACCGTCGGAGATGACCACTTCGAGCACGGATCCGCGACGCGACTGCATCTTGCGTTCACTGGTGCGACGCACTTCGGCGACGATCGTGACGCTCTCGCCCTCGGGAAGCTCAGCGAGCGAGGTGAGCTCGCCCCGCTTGGCGTAGCGGCGGGGATAGTGTGCGAGCAGATCTCCGGCGGTGACCATGCCGAATGCCTTCTGCAGCACCCCGGCGGTGCGCCCGCCGAGCAGGTCGGCGAGCTTGCGCTCGAGCGGCCCGTTCATCACCCGGAAAGGCTACCGCCCACCCCCGACCCTCCCCCCACGAGGGCGTTCCGGGCGAACGTGCATCGGGCCCGATCGCGCACGCTTGCGCGAGGGGATCCGGCCGGCCCCGCTGCCCGGAACGGACGCGCGCAGCGACGGCCAAGCCGCGTCAGAGCGAGAACGGGTACCCACCCGCCGACCGAGTGGCCCGGCCGATCTGTCGCGTGTACTTGTCGTCGTTGACCTCGAGGGCACGGAACGCACGGTTCACCGCACGTCCCTGCAGCTTGCAGAAGTTGATGGCAACGCTGCGCTCGGCCTCGCTCGCGATAGCGCCGTCGCGTTCGATCGCCGCAGACGCCCGGGACACGGTCGCGACCTGGGCGTAGATACCGGAGGCGGCATCCGAGAGACGCTTCTGCACCAGCTGCTTCTCCTGCACTTTCGAGCCGTACTTGCGCAGCGCACCCTCCGCCGCGGACCGCAGCTGCGCTGTCTGCTCGCCGATCTGCGCCACCTGACGTGACAGCGATGGGTGGCCGCCCACGAGGCGGTCCGGCCGCAACCGCATGCCCACCCGCTCACGAAGGTAAGGCGCGAGGACACCGATCGCCTTCGCGGGGTCGCTGATCTTGATGCTCTTCACGTCCGGAAGCTGCTCGGACAAGGCTTTGAATCCGTTGAGCGCGGTGAAGGCTCGCATGACGTCGTTTGCGCCCTCGAAGATCGGGAAGATCCTGAAATCGCGCAGCGCCTTCGAAAGAGGGTGGTCGTTCATATACGCAGTTCCGCCGTGCAGCTGGAATGCCCGGTTCAAGGCGTACCACCCGATGTCGCTCGCGTGCACCTTGGTCATCGCCGACTCGAGCGAGAAGTCCGCCAGGCCTCGATCGACGAGCCCGGTCGTCAGGTAGCTCATCGACTCGAGTCCGTAAATCTGGGTCTGCATCCAGGCGATCTTGTCCTCGACGAGCTCGAAGTCGATCAGCTCGCGATCGAACTGGCGTCGCTTGGTCGTGTGTTCGAGAGACAGATCGAGGAAGCGTTTCATCCCTCCGGCGATCGACGTGCCCATCGACATGCGGCCGTTGTTGAGCGTGTTCATCGCGATGCGGAAACCATCCCCCGGTTCACCGAGGAGGTTCTCGGCGGGAACCCGCACGTTGTTGAAGCGGATCCGCTGCAGCCGGTTGGCGCGGAGGCCGAGGGTGTCGAAGCGGGGTCCGGTTTCGAGGCCTTCGCTGCCGCCCTCGACGATGAGGGCGACGTGGCCGAGGTCGCTGCGGGCGAAGACCGTGAGGACATCGCGGTCGCCGTTGCCGATCCAGCGCTTCTCACCGTTCAAGATCCAGCTGCCGTCGCTCTGGCGTTCGGCCCAGGTCTCGAGGTTGTATGCGTCGGAGCCGACATTCGGCTCGGTGAGCACGAATGCCGCGAGCTTTCGTCCGGCCGCGAGATCGGGCAGCCAGCGCTCCTTCTGATCGTCGGTGCCATAGAGATAGAGCGGTTTGGTGCCGATCGACTGGTGCACCCCCATGACGACCGCGAGCGTCCCGTCCATGCGCCCGAACTCCTCCATCACGCGGCAGTAGCCGGACTGGCTGAGCCCCGCGCCGCCGTACTTCTTGTCGACGAAGAGGCCGAGCAGCCCCCGCTCGCCGAGGTCGCGGATGGTGTCGTCGCCGACCCAACGATCCGCCTCAGCCTTCGCCGGGTCGTACGTGTTCTCGAGGTAGTCGCGGGCGGAGGCGGCGAGCCGCTGAGTGTCAGCGCGGTCTTCGCCCACCTGCGTCGGGAAGGGCATGACGAGTTCGCTGGCCACCTGGCCGAGGAAGAGAGATTTGGTGAACGAAGGCTTTTGAGCGCGGTCGACGGATGCCATATCCGGATTGTCCTGTCACCGTCGCGGAAGAACCAATCCGTTGTCACATCCCTACACCCCCAATACCCCCGTGAGCGCGGTGTTTTGTGCCGAGCGCGGGGGTTCTGGCCCCAGCGCTCGCGGCAACACACCGCGCTCGCGGGGGTGGAAATACGGGGGTGGGTCGCGTGGTTCGTCTGGGTATGCGATCTGTCGTCTATACCGAAGCCGGTGCGCCCTCCGTTCTCCACCTCGTCGAACGCGAGGTGCCCGAGCCCGGTCCGCACGAAGTGCGAGTTCGTGTCGAGGTCTCCGGGGTGAACCCGACGGACTGGAAGTCCCGCAGCGGCGCTGCAGGTCCACTTCCCTTCCCCGAGGTGGTGCCGAACCAGGACGGTAGCGGCGTCGTCGACGCGGTGGGCGAAGGGGCCGACAACGTCTCCGTCGGACAGCGCGTCTGGACCGCTATCGCCGCGTACCAGAACCCGCACGGCGGCACCGCGCAGGAGTTCGTGGTTCTGCCCGCCGAGCGCGTCTTCCCCCTCCCCGACACGGCGAGCTTCGAGCTCGGCGCGAGCCTCGGCGTTCCCGCCGTCACGGCGCATCGCGCCCTGACCGTCGCCGATGGCGGTCCGACCTCCCTTCGACCAGGGGCACTCGATGGACGCGTCGTGCTCGTCGCCGGTGGCGCTGGAGCGGTCGGACACGCGGCGATCCAGCTCGCCCGCTGGTCGGGAGCGACGGTGATCACCACTGTGAGCAGCCCGGAGAAGGCGGAGCTCGCTCGAGCGGCCGGCGCACACCACGTCGTCAACTATCGCGAGGCGGACACCGCAGCAGAAGTGCGCGCGATCGCCCCCGACGGCGTCGACCTGATCGTCGAGGTCGCACCGGCACAGAACGCCGAGCTCGACCTGGCGGTCATCCGCAACCACGGCACCATCTCGGTATACGCGGACAACGGCGGCGAATCGGTCACGCTGCCCATCCGCAACCACTTCGCGCTCAACGTCCGCTATCAGTTCCTGCTGCTCTACACGGTGGGCATCGAGGCCATCACCACCGCGGCAGCCGACATCAACGCTGCAGTGGAAGCCGGCGCTTTGCCGATCGGCGATGAGGCTGGGCTCCCGTTGAGCTTCTTCGATCTCGCGCAGGCCGCCGATGCGCACGCCGCGGTCGAAGACGGCGTCGTCGGCAAGGTCCTCATCCGCGTAGCGAGCTGACTCGCGACGCCGAGTGCGGGCTTTAGGCTGAACGGCCATGACGCGCATCATCTCCGGCTTCGCCGGCTCCCTCGCCTTGAGCGTGCCCAAATCGGGCACCCGGCCGACGAGCGACCGCACACGCGAGGGGATCTTCTCAGCGTTGGAAGCGCGCGACACCATCGTCGAGTCCCGCGTCCTCGACCTCTATGCAGGCTCGGGAGCGCTCGCCCTCGAGGCGGTGAGCCGCGGGGCACGCTCGGCGGTACTCGTCGAACGTGCATCCGAAGCGGCGAGGGTCTGCAAGTCGAATGCGGCGCTCATCCGCAAGGCCGCACCCGGCAGCACCGTCGACATCGAGGTTCAGACGCGCCCCGTTCTCAGCTATCTCGAGACGGCGGCCGCAGAGTTCGACCTCGTATTCATCGATCCGCCATACGACATCGCCGAGAGCGAGATCACCTCTGTCCTCGCCTCGCTCGTGCCGCGTCTCGCGCCCGAGGCGGATGTGGTGCTCGAACGAAGCACCCGGTCCCCGGAACCGATTTGGCCAGAGGGGCTCGAGCTGGTCAGATCTCGGACGTACGGCGAGACCGCGGTGTATTACGCGACCCGCAGCTGAGCGCGAGGCAGTCCGGTCTCAACCGACGCTGCCGTTCCAGTCACCGAACGGGTCCCATCCGCCCCGAGATTGCGCGGGGTCACGACCGTCGACCGTGACACCGTCGCCCTCCATAACGGCTCCGATCACTCGGAAACCGTCCGGAACCGCCTCGGACGGGAAGGTGGCGAGCATCCCGTGATCTTCGCCTCCGGTGAGCACGAGATCGACCGCCTCGTCGCTGAGTTCCGGTGCGGATGCGGCAATCGCGCGGGCGTCTCCGACGAGGAGTTCGAGCCGGAAATCGATGCGGGCGCCGCTCGCAGCGGCGAGGCGACTCGCATCGAGGGTGAGCCCGTCCGAAACGTCCATCATCGCGGTGGCTCCGGCGACCGCCGCCTGCTCCCCCGACGCGATCGACGGGGACGGGCGAAGCTGCGCGTCGACAAGTGCGCCGCGCCGTTTCACCAGCTCAGAGAAACGGGCTCGATCGGGGATTCCGTTGTCGTCGACACCGTCCCGGAACATGAGACGCAGACCGGCCGCTGCTCGTCCGAGGCCACCGGTGACCGCAACCACATCCCCAGGCCTCGCCCCCGACCGCAGCACAGGGTTCCGGCCCGATAAGCCACCGAAGACAGTGACCGCGATCGTCAGTGTCGCACTTGCGGAGAGGTCGCCCCCCACAACCCCGGTGCCGGGAGCAAGAGCCGCGCAAGCATCCCGCAACCCATCGGCGATGCGCTCGAGGTCTGTGACCGGAGTGTCGAGCGGCGCAGCGAGAGCGACGACCAACGCGGTCGGCCGCGCACCCATCGCTGCGATGTCGGCCAGGTTGCTCGCGGCCGCCTTCCAACCGAGGTCGTACGGGGTCGACCATGCGAGACGGAAGTCGGGGCCGTGGACGAGCAGATCGGTGGAGACGACGTAGCGTCCGTCCGGTGCCCGAAGAACCGCACTGTCGTCCCCCGGGCCCAGAAGGGCCGTCTCGGCGGCGGGAAGGCGCTCGATGATGCGCCGAAGCGTGGCGGCCTCGCCCACGGTCCCCAAGCTGTCGTCAGCGCTCACCCCGCCACGCTAACCGACGCGTACCCTTGACCGGTGCGCGCATCCCTCTCCACCCTGCTCGTGCCGATCACCGTCCTCATGACGGGTCTGCTCAGCGGATGCGCGGCGACCGTCTCACTCGCTCCCGCCGCGACCTACGCCGCCGACCCGGGCTGCGCCGAGGTCAGCGTGCGGCTGCCCGATGAGCTCGACGGCGCCCCCTCCCGCGTCACCGACGCGCAGGGCACCGCGGCGTGGGGCGAGCCCGCCAGCGTCCTCCTGCGCTGCGGGGTAGAACCGCCGGGACCCACCACGGATCGATGCATCTCCATCAGCGGTGTCGACTGGGTCGAGACGCAACCGGGAGACGATCCCGACGTCTTCGACTACACGACGTACGGGCGGGTCCCCGCGACCACGGTCACCATCGACACGGCGGCAGCATCGAGCACGAATGTACTGACGGATCTGTCGTCCGTCGTGGCCGTGCTGCCCGCGGAGCGTGGCTGCGTGGGAGCGAACGACATCGAAATCCCGGAGTCGACCCCCGCCCCGTAGCGGGCGGTCGAACGCCCCGGAAGCTCTCGCCTCTTCGCTGTACTGTGCGGAGATGACTCACGACAAAGAAGCTCAGGACAAGCCCGTCATGGCCGGCGCCGAAGACGCGACCGAGCAGGAGAAGGTCGACGGCCGCCGCGAGCAGGACGAAGCCGACAACGCAGCGGCCTACGACCGTCGCGACGATTCCGTCTAGCGGTTCTGCAGCGCCTGGGCGATCAGATCGTCGATCAGTTCGGGGTAGGTCAGACCTGACGCGAGCCAGCATTTCGGGAACATCGAAATCGGGGTGAAGCCCGGCATCGTGTTCACCTCGTTGACAACGAACGTGTCTCCGGTGAAGAAGAAGTCGACCCGTGCAAGCCCGGCTCCCCCGATCGCTTCGAAAGCACGAGCCGCGATGCGCTGCATCTCTGCCAGCTCCCACTCGTGCAGCTCTGCGGGGCAGACGAGGTCGATGCCATCAGCGTCGAGGTATTTCGCCTCGAAGTCGTAGAAGTCGCGTCCCGTGATGACGATCTCGCCAGCGGTCGAGACGCGAGGCGCACCGCCGTCCCGTCCGCCGAGAACCGCGCACTCGACCTCGCGGCCGCCCATGCCGCGCTCGATCAGCACCTTGTCGTCTTCGGCGAAAGCCGTCTTGATCGCCTCATCGAGACCTGCGGCGTCCGTGACCCGGCTGACGCCGACCGACGAGCCGGCACGAGCAGGTTTGACGAACTGCGGGTAGCCGAGGGCGTCGGCCTGGGTTCGCCAACGCTCGTTTTCGCGCTCCCACGACATACGAGTCACCGTCACCCACGGGGCGACCTCGATCCCCGCGGCCTGCAGGACCGTCTTCGTGAAGTGCTTGTCCATCCCGAGCGAGGACGCCAATACACCGTTTCCGACGTAGGGCAAACCGATGAGTTCGAGCATTCCCTGCACCGTGCCGTCCTCGCCGAACGGGCCGTGCAGGATCGGGAAGACGAGATCGATGTCGCCGAGTGACCGGGGCACGCCGTCCTCGACGACACGCAGCTCCTTGGTCGCGGTCGAGTCGGGCCAGAGGATCCTGCTGCCGTTGTCAACCACCTCGGGCAGCGCCTCTTTGTCGAGCGCGAACCGGCTCGCGTCGTCGGATTCGAGGACCAAGGCGCCTTCACGAGTGATTCCGACGGGAATCACGTCGTATCGGTCACGGTCGATGGCGCCGAGCACTCCCCCAGCGGTTGCACAACTGATCGCGTGTTCGCTTGAGCGCCCACCGAACAACAGCACGAGACGGAGTCGGTCTGTCATCAGGGGCACTTCCTTCTGGTAGCCGTCACTCTCCGAGCGGGAGGTCGGGGTCGGTCGTCAGATGAGGTGCGATGTCCCTCGGTTCGAGCGTACCGTCGAGCACCTGGGCGACCTGCGCGACGATCGGCATCTCGACATTTCGCTCGCGGGCGAGATCGAGGATGGGGCGCACCGAAGCCAGTCCCTCGGCCGTCTGCTCCATCGAGGCGACGACCTCGTCGAAGCCGTACCCCTGTCCGAGTAGTCGGCCCGCCATGTTGTTGCGCGACAGCGGAGACTCGCTGGTCGCGATGAGGTCGCCGAGCCCGGCAAGACCCGAGATGGTCGCGGGGCTCGCGCCGAACGCGACGGCGAACGCTGTCATCTCGGCGAGGCCGCGGGTGAGGATCGACGCCTTCGTGTTCTCTCCGTAGCCGACTCCGTCGACGATGCCGATCGCGACAGCGATCAGGTTCTTCAGCACGCCCCCGAATTCGGTTCCGACGACATCGGTGTTGTAGAACGCTCGGAAGTAGCTGTTCGACGACGTGCGTGCAATGAGTTGAGCGGTGTCCGAGTCGGAGGATGCGACGACAGCGGCGGTCGGCCACTCTTTGGCCACCTCGAGCGCCAAGTTGGGGCCCGAGACGACGGCGATCCGCGCTTCGGTGATGTCGAGCGTCTCTGCGATCACCTCACTCATGCGCAGTCCGGTCGCTCGCTCGACGCCTTTCATGAGGCTCACCACGACGCTGTCGTGCGGCAAAATCGACCGGATCTGCTCGAGGTTGCCGCGGAGCGATTGGCTTGGGACGGAGACGTAGACCTGCGTCGCACCGTCGAGAACCCGCTCGAGACTCGAATCGGCACCGATGCTCCGAGGCAGATTGACGCCGGGCAGATAGTGGCTGTTCCGCCCCGCGGACGAGATCTCGGCAGCCAGCTCAGGACGCCTCGCCCAGAGTGCCACGTCGGCGCCGCCGTCGGCGAGCACCTTCGCGAACGTCGTGCCCCAGCTCCCGGCGCCGAGAATGGCGACGCGCGTGCCGGACGCCGGCTGTCCCGCCGTCAAAAGCGTCCCGTTTCGGCCTGCCCTTGGCTACGCGGATCCCAGCGTCGGTCGGGGGCTTTCTCTCCGCGGAGGTCTTCGAGGAGCTCGGTGATGCTCTGCATGAGGACCTCGGTCGCGGCGTTCAGCAGCGCCGAGTCGAGAGGCTTGCCGCGGAACTGCGACAGGTCGACCGGCTCACCGAAGGTCACCGTGATGCGCGCACGCGGGAAGAGCTTCAGTCTTTTGACGTAGCGCGGCATCAGACCGTGGGTTCCCCAGTGCGCCGCCGGGATGAGCGGGATGTCCTGTTCGAGCGCCAACCGGACAGCACCGACCTTGCCGCGCATGGGCCACATAGCAGGATCGCGGGTCAACGACCCCTCCGGGTAGACGATGACCGCTCGCTCATCACGCACGAGAGCATTCGCCGATTCCAGCGGAATCGCACCCCGGTTCATACCGCTGCGCTCGACCGGAATCTGTCCCGTCGCCTTCAGGGCCGCGCCGACGACGGGCACCTTCCAGAGTGACGCTTTCGCCAGAAATCGAGGGGCCCGCCCCAGGTCCCACAGCGCGACGGCGATGACCAGCGGATCGATTTCGCTGTAGTGGTTCGGAGCGAGCACGAACGCACCCTTTTCGGGCAGGTTCTCGGTCCGCGTCAGACGCAAGCGGCTGGCGGCATGAACGAACGGCACCACAATCGCTGCACAGGGCCAGAACCACGAAGGAGAGTACTTCTCCGGCTTGCTTCGGCGGGGCACCCGACCATTATGGCCGGACGAGAACGGGTCTTTCGCGCCGGTCATCCCTCGACGCTGAAACGCGCGCCGAGCGCCTCGAGCTTCTCGATGAAGTTCTCGTACCCACGGCTGATGATTCCGACGTTGCTGACGGTCGATCGCCCCTCGGCGGTCAACGCTGCGATCAAATGCGAGAAGCCGCCACGGAGATCTGGGACCTCGATATCCGCGCCGTGCAGAGGAGTCGGTCCGACGATGACGGCGGCCTGCTCGAGGTCCCGCCGCGCCACCCGGCGGAGCGCCCCATCGAGCCCGTGCTTGTGCACCGTGATATCGGCGCCCATCTCCTTGAGCGCGTCGGTGAAGCCGAAGCGGTTCTCGTAAACGGTCTCGTGCACGATCGACGCGCCCTGGGCCTGAGTGAGCGCGACGATGAGCGGCTGCTGCCAGTCGGTCATGAAGCCGGGATGCACATCGGTCTCGATGACCACCGGCTTCAGCTCGCCACCAGGGTGGTAGAAGCGGATCCCGTCTTCGAAGATGTCGAACTTGCCGCCGACCTTCCTGAACACGTTGAGGAAGGTCATCATGTGTTCCTGCTTGGCGCCCTCGACGACGATGTCGCCGTGAGTCGCGAGGGCCGCGGAAGCCCAGCTCGCCGCCTCGTTGCGGTCGAAGATCGCCCTGTGGCTGTATCCCTCGAGTCGATCGACGCCTTCGATGAGGATGACCCGGTTCGGCTCGACCGAGATGATCGCGCCCATCTTCTGCAGGATGGCGATGAGGTCCATGATCTCGGGCTCGATCGCGGCGCCCCGCAGCTCGGTCACACCCTTCGCCCGCGTCGCAGCAAGCAGAACCTGCTCGGTAGCGCCAACGCTCGGGTACGGCAGCTCGATCTCGGCGCCGCGCAAGCCGTTGGGAGCGGAGATCCGAATTCCGCTCGGCAGCTTGTCGACGACGGCACCGAACTTGCGAAGCGCATCGAGGTGGAAGTCGATGGGGCGGTCACCGATGCGGCAGCCGCCGAGGTCGGGGATGAATGCCTCGCCGAGCTGGTGCAGCAGCGGCCCGCAGAACAGAATCGGGATCCGGCTCGACCCTGCATGCGCGTCGATGTCGGCCATGTGCGCGGTCCGAACCTTCGTCGGGTCGAGGATCAGGTCCCCCGGCTCGACCCCCTGCGAGACGGTCACACCGTGAACCTCGAGCAAGCCCCGAACGACCCGGACATCGGAGATGTCGGGGACGTCGCGGAGCAGACTCTGCGTCTCACCGAGAAGAGAAGCGACCATCGCCTTGGTCACCAGGTTCTTGGCGCCTCGGACTTTGATGCGACCCTTCAGCGGGATACCGCCTTCGATAGCGAGGGAGTCGACGTACATTCCGGCTTTCCCCGTCGTCTTGCGCGAATCGGTTGCGAGACCTGTCTGAAGAGCGTCGGGCACTGGAAGATCCTTGCTTTCGGGGCTCGTCGTGCGAGCGATGTTGTCAGCTCCGCGCGGGGAGCGTGGTCGGCAGCCAGGATTCTCGGCGGCCCTCGAACTCGGAGATGCTCTCTTCGTCGCGCAACGTGAGCGCGATGTCATCGAGACCTTCGAGCAACCTCCATCTTGTGTAGTCATCGATATCGAAGTGAACCGAAAGTTCACCCACCGTGACTGTCTTGTCAACGAGATCGACGCTAACCGCTATTCCCGGATTCTGCTCGATGACCGCCTGAAGACGTTCGATCTCAGGCTGCTCGATGATGCCGGTGAGCAGGCCCTGCTTCCCCGCGTTCCCGCGGAAGATGTCGGCGAATCGCGAGCTGAGAACGACTTTGAATCCGAAATCACGCAATGCCCATACCGCGTGTTCACGGCTCGAGCCTGTTCCGAAGTCGGGACCGGCGATGAGCACCGAGGCGCCCTGGTAGCTCGGCTGGTTGAGGATGAAGTCCGGATCTTGGCGCCAGGCGGAGAAGAGCGCATCTTCGAAGCCGGTCTTCGTGACGCGTTTCAAGAACACGGCGGGGATGATCTGGTCGGTGTCGACGTTGGAACGCCGCAACGGTACGGCGACCCCGGTGTGGTGTTCGAACTTGTCCATTACGCCGACACCTCGCTTCCGGACGCGGCATGAGCGCCTGATCGGTCGGCGGCCTCGAGGTCCCACGGACTCGAGAGAGTGCCCCTGATCGCCGTCGCCGCGGCGACGAGCGGCGAGACAAGGTGGGTGCGCCCGCCCTTGCCCTGACGCCCCTCGAAGTTGCGGTTGGAGGTCGACGCGCACCGCTCGCCGGGTGCGAGCTGATCGGGATTCATGCCGAGGCACATCGAGCATCCCGCGAAACGCCACTCGGCGCCGAAGGCCTCGAAGACCTTGTCGAGACCCTCCGCCTCGGCTTCGAGCCTTACCCGAGCTGAACCCGGAACGACCATGACGCGAACACCGTCCGCCTTCTTCTGCCCCTCGATGACGGAGGCGAAAGCGCGCAGGTCTTCGATGCGACTGTTGGTGCACGATCCCATGAAGACCGCATCGACCGGGATCTCTTTCATCGGAGTGCCGGGCGTGAGCGCCATGTATTCGAGCGCCCTCTCGGCGGCCGCACGCTGGTGCTCATCGGCGATCTCGGACGGGTTCGGCACCCGCTCGGACAGCGAGACGCCTTGGCCCGGGTTGGTTCCCCAGGTCACGAACGGCTCGAGTTCGTTCGCGTCGAGGAAGACCTCCGCGTCGAAGACCGCGTCATCGTCGGTGGCCAGCGTGCGCCAGTAGTCGACGGCGGCATCCCATTCCGCTCCCTCGGGAGCGTGCGGGCGCCCCTCGAGGTAGTCGAAGGTGGTCTCGTCGGGTGCCACCATTCCGGCACGCGCGCCCGCCTCGATCGACATATTGCAGATGGTCATACGACCGTCCATCGACAGCGAGCGAATGGCGCTGCCGCGGTACTCGAGGACGTAGCCCTGTCCGCCGCCGGTCCCGATCTTGGCGATGACCGCAAGGATGATGTCCTTCGCGGTCACACCGGGGCGCAGTTCGCCCTCGACCGTGATAGCCATCGTCTTGAAGGGTTTCAGCGGCAATGTCTGGGTCGCGAGCACATGCTCGACCTCGCTCGTGCCGATGCCGAACGCCATAGCGCCGAACGCCCCGTGAGTGGAGGTGTGCGAGTCGCCGCAGACCACGGTGATGCCCGGCATGGTGAGGCCGAGCTGCGGACCGACGACGTGGACGATGCCCTGTTCGATGTCGCCGAGCGAGTGCAGCCGGACCCCGAACTCTTCAGCGTTGCGGCGCAGGGTCTCGATCTGCGTGCGACTCGTGAGGTCGACGATCGGTTTGTCGATCGCGAGAGTCGGGGTGTTGTGGTCTTCGGTCGCGATCGTCAGGTCGAGTCGCCGGACAGGACGACCCGCCTGGCGCAGCCCGTCGAAGGCCTGCGGACTCGTGACTTCGTGCACGAGATGAAGATCGATGTAGATGAGGTCGGGCTCGCCGTTCGCGCCCTTTTTCACCACATGCGCATCCCACACCTTCTCGGCGAGGGTGCGGCCTGTCAAAGCGAGGCGATCGCTGGTCGGATTGGTGTCCATCGGAGTGTTCTCCCGGTCGAATTGGTCAGCCCAGCACGAGACTCCGCGACGAGGGAGGACTGGAAGGGCTCAGACCTCGTCGCGGCGGCTAAGAAGAAGGAACCGCGTGGTCGACATCGCTCCAGGATAGCACCGGCTCCGCGGGCCTGTGGGCTCTCATCGTGACGTGCGTAGCCGCCGGCGATCGCGAGCGACGCAGGTGGACGACGACGTCGGCGGCCCCTGATCTGGGGGCCTCGAGGCGACGGCACAGCGGGACGCACGGCGCTGCCCATCGCTACCATCGCCTGATGAGCGATGACGCGCAGACGACCCCAGCAGGCTTCTACCCCGATCCCGCGGGCGGACCGACGCGACGGTGGTGGGACGGCAAGGCCTGGACCGAGACGTTCGAAGGCCGTTCGAGCACCGCCATGGTCGGATCGGACGGCCGTCCGGTTCAGCCCCCGTTGGATTCCGGCGCGAAACCCAACACTTCCTACATATGGGTCTTCGCGGTGCTGCCGTTGCTGTCCCTCGCGCAGTTACCACTGATGGACCTCGGCAGCTTGCTGAGAACGTCGATCGAGCAGCCGTCGAACCCGCTCGCCATCTACACGCCGGGATATTCGGCGTCAATGGCACTCGGCTTCCTGACCTACGCGGCATACGTCGTCCTGGCCTACCTCGACCACCGGAGGCTGCGGAGAATCGGAGTCGTCCAGCCTTTCCATTGGGCTTGGACGTTTCTCTCCTCGCTCGTCTACGCCATCGGGCGCGCGGTGGTCGTGAAGCGCCGCCTCGGCACCGGACTCGCTCCCCTGTGGCTCTTCATCGCGACAACCGTGATCGCGCTAGCCGGAGCGGCTGTCGCCTTCTCGAACGCGGTCAACGAGGTCATCCCGCTGATCACCGGCTGACGAAGGTCCGCCGGGTCAGTGCGAAGCGTCGCTGTCCGGACCGGCCGGGGCCTCGGAATGCAGCGCCTCTTTCGGGTCGGGCAGCTCGGGATCCCTCTTCATCTTCATGAGGCTCGCGACAGTCGCCACCGTCATCGCGGCGATGATGACGATCAGAGACGTCCAGGTGCCGATTTCCGGCGCCCACTCGACGTGCTCGCCACCGTTGATGAAGGGCAACTCGTTCTCGTGCAGAGCGTGCAGGAAAAGCTTCACGCCGATGAAGGCGAGGATGAAAGCGATGCCGAACTTGAGATAGACCAGCCGGTCGACGAGGTCGCCGAGCAGGAAGTAAAGCTGGCGGAGCCCCATGAGAGCGAAGACGTTCGCCGTGAAGACGATGAACGGGTCGGTGGTGATCCCGAAGATCGCAGGGATGGAGTCGAGCGCGAAGAGGATGTCAGTCGTACCGATGGCGATGAAGACGAGAAGAACCGGCGTGAAGTGCTTCTTGCCGTCGACCACCGTGCGGAACTTGTTGCCGTCGTACTCGTCGGTGATCGCGATCCTCTTGCGGAGGAGGCGGATGATGCGGCTCTCGTTCTCTTCAGCGTGATCCTTCCCGAACGCCTGGGTATAGGCGGTGTAGATCAGGAAGGCGCCGAAGAGATAGAAGATCGCGCTGAAGTTCTCGATGATCGCAGCGCCGAGCAGGATGAAGATGCCGCGGAAGATCAACGCCAGGATGATGCCGACCATCAGGATCTCCTGCTGGTACTTCTTCGGCACCTTGAAGCTCGCCATGATGATGACGAAGACGAACAGGTTGTCGATGCTCAGGCTGTACTCGGTCAACCAACCCGCGATGAACTGCCCGCCCTGCTCAGGGTCGCCGAGCACGAACATGAGGCCGGCGAAGACGAGGGCGAGACCCACGTAGAAGGCGACCCACAAGGCCGACTCCCGGGTAGAAGGAACGTGCGGCCGCCGATACGCGATGATCAGGTCGGTGAGAAGGATCATCACGAGGACGACATACGAGCCGATCTCGAACCAGAGCGGCAATTGCAGGTCAGACATGGATTCCTTCGGTCGTTCAGGCGTGTGAAATCAACCGAAAGTCTCTCCCGCACCGTTCAGCACGATGCCGCCGCGACCGGGGTCGCGGCAATGAGACCCGTACTGACGATCGCGGCGTGACGGGATACTCCCCTTCGCTTCCGGGAGTATACCGTCAGCAACCCCGCCGACCGCGCACCTCTCAGAATACGAAAAAGCTCCAGCGCCCGAATGGGCACTGGAGCTCTTTGGTGACCCCAGCGGGATTTGTCCCTACCGACTCCCCCACGCGTCACTTCGCGCCGCACGGGGCCCCTCGTCGGCAGGGGCTCACCCGGGGCGAGGTTCGAAGCGACACTAGAGATACGAAAAAGCTCCAGCGCCCGATGGGCACTGGAGCTTTTTGGTGACCCCAGCGGGATTTGAACCCGCGTTACCGCCGTGAGAGGGCGACGTCCTAGGCCGCTAAACGATGGGGCCGAAGCGATCGAACACGCCGAGCGCCTCATCGAGTATAGGTGACGCGGCCCTCAGTCTCCAATCCGAGTTCCGCTCGTCACGCCAGCACCGCTACAGCACCGGGGACGATCCGTACCGAGACGGGTAACGGGCCGACCCGCTCCCCGTCGGCGTAGGCCGCTATTGCTCGGGCAGACACCCGCACTTGTTCAGCGCGCAGCACTTCGACCACATCGAGGCCGATATGCGCCCCACGGAACACCCGCGGGAACAGCAGGAGAAAACGCAGCCGACCGACCGGCTTCACGAGAACAACGTCGAGCAGTCCGTCGTCGAGCGATGCATCCGGCGCGATCAACATTCCGCCGCCGAGAGAGGAGTTATTGGCAACCGCGAGCAGCACGCCACGCGTCCGCCGCGCCACCCCATCGATCTCGAGCTCGTAATCCATCGGCCGCAGCGAGACGAGCTCGCGCAGCAGAGCGAGGGTGTACCTGCTCTTTCCCCGCGGCCTGCGCATACGATTCGCTCGCTCGTTCACCAGCGCGTCGAAACCGGCAGACATCACCGAGGCGAACCAGGTGCGCCCGCCGACATGCTCGATGAGGCCCGCATCGATCATCCGCGCAGGAGCCGCGAGCGCCTCGAGTAGTCGATCGACCGCCGCGTCCGGATCACCGACCGGAATGCCGAGCCCGCGGGCCGTGTCGTTGCCCGTTCCGCTCGGGATCACGCCAAGCGGAATGCCCGTCTCGGCGACCAGTCCGACCGCGAGATGCACCATGCCGTCGCCTCCGACGACCACAAGCGCTTCCGTGCCTTCCGCGACGGCTCCGCGCACTGCAGCGGCCAGTTCCGCCATGCTGCCTTCGCTGAGGGCGGTGACTTCGACACCCTCAGCGCGAAGCCGCCGCGCCACCATCGGGCCGACACCTTGCGAAGCGCCGAACGAAGCGCTCGGATTGATCGCGAGCACCACCCGTCGCCTCATCGCCATCCGCCTATCTTGCCGGAACCCGGTGCGTCAGCTGTGCGGTCACCGGGCTGGTTTGCGTCGGCGCGTCGCCCCGGTGTTGCATGAACCAATGAGAGTCACGAAGCTCGAGCACGCATCGCTGAGCATTGAACAGTCGGGCAGAAGATTGATCCTCGATCCGGGAGCGTTCACGACGCCCGTGGTCGACGCCACCGACGTGGTGGCGATCGTCATCACGCACGAACACCCGGACCACTGGACCCCCGATCAGCTCAAGCGGATTCTCCTGAAGAACGCTGATGCACGTATCTTCGGCCCCGCGGGCGTCGCAGCCGCAGCGAGCGACTTCGACATCGAAGTCGTTCGGGAAGGCGACACCGTCGAAGTAGGGCCGTTCACTCTGTCGTTCTTCGGCGCACAGCACGCCGTCATCCACTCCTCGATCCCCGTCATCGACAATGTCGGCGTTCTCATCAACGGCTCCCTGTACTACCCCGGGGATTCGTTCACCATCCCCGACGGGGTGGCCGTCGAGACGCTCGCGACGCCGGCATCCGGGCCGTGGCTGAAGGTCAGCGAGGTCATCGACTTCGTGCTCGCGGTCGCACCGAAGCGGTCGTTCCCCACCCACGACATGCTGCTGTCGCAGGTGGGCCGGAACCTCTATTACGAGCGCATCCAACAGGCGACCGAGCAGGGCGACGGCGAGTTCTTCCCGCTTCAGCCGGGCGATTCGCTCGACCTCTGATCGGTCGGCCTACAGGCGCGCGCGACGCGCCCGGACGAAGCTGTAGACGCCGTATGCGACGAATCCCGCGCCGACGACCACCAGTGCGAGCGTGCCGAACGGAGCCGCGGCGATCGTCATGAGTGCGCCGTCGATTCCGGCTGCCTGGCCGGGATCGGCGGTGACGGCTGCCACCGCGAAGAGGATTCCGACGATGACGAGAGCCAGGCCTTTGGCGATGTAGCCGACGAGACCAAGGACTTCCGTCACCGTGCCCGCGGCGCCGCTCGGAACGACGAGGTCTTCGCAGAACTTCCTCGTCGCGCCCTTGTAGACGAAGTAGGCACCGATCGCGATGACTCCGGCCGCGAGGATGAGCAGGAGAACGACTCCGAACGGGGTGGCCAAGAGCCGGGCACTCAGGCTTTCTGCGCTGCCATCGCCGCTTCCTGACCCGCCTCCAGTGGCGAAACGGAATGCGGTGACAGCGATCGCCGCGTACGCGATCGACTTGCCGAGCTGCTTCGCACGCTCCTTCCACCGCTCTTTGCTGTCCGAGTCGGAGGCGAGGATCGCTTCGGTGACCCCCCAGAGCGCGAGCCCCACCAGACCGATGGCGATCGCCCACAGGACGAATACTCCGAAAGGCTGAGCGGCGATCGCGGCGAGTGCTCCCTGCTGATCGGCGTCCTGCGACGAGGAACCGAAAGCCACCGAGATGGCGAGCACACCGATCAGGATGTGGAGGAGTCCGTTGGCTGCGTACCCGACTCGGGCGAGGGTCTTCACCACTCGACTCGAGCCGAGTTCTCGAGCGGCGCTTCGTGCTTCGGTCGTCATGGCGCCGAGGCTACACGGAGGCGGAGAGGAAGCGCGCGCCGAAGGCGCCCGCAGCTCAGCTCGGAAGAGTCGAAACGAGTGCGCTGACCACGGCGGCGGATCGCTCAGCGGCGTCGTCGATGTGTGCGTCGAATTCGGTTGCGGCGCAGAGATCGGAGATGCCGCGCACCGAGACGAAGGGAACTCCGTGCACATGACTCGTCTGCGCGATGGCGCTCGACTCCATATCGGTCGCCTGGACTCGCGGGAAGTCGGCGGCGATGGTTGCAGCACGTTCGGGTGTGACGAAGGAGTAACTCGAGACGACGAGTCCTTGCCGCACCGTCAGCTCACCCTCCCCCCACCGGAGCGCTCGCCCGCCGATCGCCTTCAGCGCGGCGGCGTCGGCGTGATAGGACAGCGGCATGCGCGGAACCTGCCCGAGCGGGTAGCCGAAGGCTCGGGCATCGGCGTCGACGTTGATGTACTCCTCGCCGACGACGACGTCCCCCACTCGCACTTCGGCTCCGATCCCCCCGGCCGATCCGGCGCTGATGACCGTCGGGGCAGCCCCCGGCGCTTCGGATCGCGCAGCGAGGATCGCAGAGGTTGCCGCTCCTGCCGCGTTGACGAGACCGATGCCGCTGCGCACCAGCAGCACATCTCGATCGGCCAGCCGAAGTCGCCTGTGCCCGGCATTGCCGGACATCACCTCATCACCGACCGACGATGCCCGCTCGAGAAACGGCGCCGCCTCTTCCGCCATCGCCGTGATCACGATGGCGTCGAAGCCGGTCATGACGAGACGACGTTCCAAACGGAACGCTCAGCGAGAAAGGCTCGCGCAGCACCTTTCGCCCCGTCGAGTGAATGATTCTCGCCCCACCCGCACTGGACCTCGTTGGCGGCCGGCACCGTGTCGGCGTCGAGAATGTCGCCCAGCGTCGTCTCGATGAGCGCGAGTACGTCGTCGTAGTCCGGGTCGCCCTGCAGCATCAGATAGAACCCGGTCTGGCAGCCCATCGGCGAGAAGTCGAGCACCTCACCCGAGTGATTACGGGAGTGCTCGGCGAAGAGATGCTCGAGCGAGTGCACGGACGGCATATCGAGATGGCCGCTATTGGGCTGAGTGAAACGTACGTCGTACTTCGTGATCGTGTCGCCACCGGGAAGGGTCTTACGGTCGGCGACGCGCACGTATGGCGCTTTCACCGTGCGGTGATCGAGATTGAACGATTCGACGTTCATGCGGGGCTGATTCATGACTAGCAGGCCTCCGACCGGGAGTTGATCTGCTGGGGTACCTGGACTCGAACCAAGAACAACTGAACCAGAATCAGCCGTGTTGCCAATTACACCATACCCCAAGGAAAAGCAAGTCCAGGCGGGAAGCCTGCGCTCTTCTGGTGGCTCAGGACAAGCCCGAACCGACAAGCAAGCCTAGCGTATCCGCTGCGTGCTCTCGTCACTCTCGGCGGAGGACGCCGCTGCGACTCGACGATCGGCGGTGAGCCACGGCAGAAGGAGGCCCGCAACCGCGGATCCGACCGTTCCGATCACCAGGTCTCCGACGGTGTCGTCGTAACCGACGTAGATCGAGGAGTCCACGAACGTGTGGCCCGCCCACTCCCCCAGCTCCCAGAGGACGCTGAGCAGTGCACCGAACGAGGCCGTCACGAGCGCCGATTCGGCCGCGGGGTGCGCGCTTCCCTCACCGAGGGGAAGCCCGATGTGCCGAAGCAGCAGGACGGCGAGTGCCGCGAGCAGTCCGGTGAGCACCAGGTGGGCGGGGATATCGACCCAGGGAACCGTCACATAGAGCCCGAGCACGCTGCTCCACGCGGCCAGCAGCAGCGTCACACCCACCGCGATATCGAAGGTGGCTCGGACACCGAGCATGCGGGGAAGCATGAGCCCGCCCAGAACGAGAGCCAGCACAGCGCCCTCGACGAAGCCCCACCCGATCGACACGACGACGAAGCTCACCAGACCGACGACCCGAACCATATCGGCGACCACCTGCGCCGCTCCGGCGGGCCGTTGCAGGAAGACCTCTCTCACACGCGGAACACTACGGCGATGTCACCGCGGAACTCTGAGGACGGCGTGGACGGGCTCATGATCGCTCGGCGAACGTCCGTCGTAACGGACCGCGTTCACCGCGGCCGCGCGAACACGAATGCGGGGACTGACGAGGAGCCAGTCGATGCGCGGTCCGAGCCGAGGAGGCCGGTAATTGGAATAGGTCCGCCACTCGGGGGTCAGGCGTTCCTCCGCCGAGGTCCAACTGTCGACGAGAGCAGAGCCGGCCGTGAGCGTTCGGTACGACGCTGATCCGATCCGACTGTTGGCGTCCGCGGTGAATACGGTCGGGAGTTCCGAGGCATCGATGGCACCTCGGAGAAGCTCAGCCGATCGGCGGCGCGACCCTGCTGAGAACGGATCGAGATGCGTGTTTATCAATTGAAACCGACTGCCCGTCGAGCGGTCTCGGAGTCGCAGCACGACCGCGATGCGCGGAAAGAGCGCACCCCATGACCGCGATCCGGCGACGTCGGGAGTAGCCGAGAGCGCGAACTGTCGCGATTCGTCGACCGCGACACGGCGGGTGTCGACGAATACGCTGCAGTGCTCGCCGCTTCCGTCGGTATTTCGACCGGCCCCGTACCACTTGTACCCCGACCCGAGCGCTTCGGCGATCACGTCGAGTTGAGCCGGGAGCGCTTCCTGCACCGAGAGCAGGGCGGGCCGCTCGGCCGCCACCAGCCGCCGGAGAAGCGGAGCCCTTCCCGCCCAGGCGTCAGCACCGCCGGACCGCGCAGGCAGGATGCGCCGCAGATTGAGGGTTGCGACGTGCAGATCCGGCGAGGACACGGAGCCGATCAGCATCGGGCGTGTCATCGCCGGCTCCGCGCCCTCACGCAGAGGTTTCGGCGATCTTCTTCGAGGATCGGTCGAGACGGGCGAGGGTCTCGGCCTTGCCGAGGATCGCGAGCGACTCGAAAAGCGGCGGCGAGACCCTGCGGCCCGAGGTTCCGACCCGGACGGGCCCGTAGGCGACGCGCGGCTTGAGCCCGAGTCCGTCGATGAGCTGGCTTTGCAGCGCCTGCTGGATCGACTCGGTCGTCCACTCGGCGTCAGGGATCGACTCGAGCGCGGTCACCGAGGCAGCGACGACTTCACCGGCGCTCGCGGGCAGCGCGCTGAGGGCGTCGTCGTCGTACTGCAGCTCGTCGGCGGTGACGAAGAACGACCGGAGCATCCCGGCGGCGTCACCGAGCAACTGCATGCGCTCTTGGACGAGCGGCGCGAGGCGTTCGAGAAGGGCGGTCTGCTCAGCATCCGGCTCAGCAGGCAGAACCCCGTCACGAGACAGATAGGGAACGAGGCGTCCGGCGAAGTCGTCGGCAGCCAGGAGCCGGACGTGGTCGCCGTTGATCGACTCGGCCTTCTTCTGATCGAAGCGCGCGGGATTCGGGTTCACGTTCTCGACATCGAATGCGGCGACCATCTCGTCGAGTGAGAAGACGTCGCGGTCGTGCGTCAGCGACCAGCCGAGCAGAGCGAGGTAGTTCACGAGCCCCTCGGGGACGAAACCACGATCGCGGTGGTGGAACAGGTTCGATTCCGGGTCCCGTTTCGAGAGCTTCTTGTTGCCCTCGCCCATGACGTAGGGAAGATGCCCGAAACGCGGGACCTCGCGAGCGACACCGATATCGATGAGTGCGCCGTAGAGCGCGATCTGGCGGGGAGTCGACGACAGCAGGTCTTCGCCGCGCAGGACATGCGTAATACCCATCAGGGCATCGTCGACCGGGTTCACAAGCGTGTAGAGGGGATGTCCGTTCGGGCGTACGAGCACGAAGTCGGGGAAGGATCCGGCCGGGAAGGTGATGGGGCCGCGCACCAGATCGTCGAAGGAGAGGTCGGTGTCGGGAACTCGGAGCCGCAGGGCCGGCGAACGCCCCTCCGCCCGATACGCGTCGCGCTGCTCGTCGGTGAGATCGCGCTCGAAGTTGTCGTAGCCGAGCTTCGTGTCCCGGCCAGCAGCGATATTGCGCGCCTCGATCTCCTCACCCGTCGCGTAGCTCTCGTAGAGGTGCCCCGCGGCTTTGAGCTTGTCGATGACCTCGCCGTAGATGTCGTAGCGCTGCGACTGCCGGTACGGGCCGTGCGGGCCGCCGACATCGATGCCCTCATCCCAGTCGAGCTTCAACCAGCGCAGCGCTTCGAGGATCTGACCGTAGCTTTCCTCGGTATCCCTGCTCGGGTCGGTGTCTTCGATCCGGAAGACGAAGGTGCCCCCCGTGTGCCGGGCGTACGCCCAGTTGAACAGTGCGGTTCGGACGAGGCCGACGTGCGGCGTCCCGGTCGGGGATGGGCAGAAGCGGACGCGGACGTCGGCACCGGTTGCAGAGGAGAAGGGGAAGGTCGACATGACCACTCGATCCTACTGACGTGACTCGCGCGGGTACGGATGGAGCTTCAGTGCGAGGTGAGAGCCGTGCGCATCTCGGCCGGTAGGTCCGTGGTGATCTCGGCGATGCCGAGGTCGCGGCAGAACAGCGCATCGTCGACATCGTTCACGGTCCAGACGCGAAGCCGTCGCCCGGCCTGCGCCCACCGTTTGAAGGAATCGGGGTCGTCGCGCACAACCGCCATTCCCGGCCCCAGCCCTATCGCTGGGTCGCCGACCAGCTGGTCGCGGACCCCTGCGGCGTCGCGGACGGCCGCGGCGGCTCCGCCCGGAACTCGTCCCTGCGTCTCATGCTCGACCCACCGCTCGAGGTCGTCACTGTCGGCGTCCTCGAGGAGCAGGGACAGCAGAGCGTCGCCGACGCCCATTCCGCGGAGAGCGGCCACGCTCTGCGGCCAGAAGGACATGAGATCGACCGTCACATTTCCGATCTCTCCGGTCTGGGGATCCCAGCCTGCCTCGCTGAGCGCGGCGAGTACCGCCCGGTCGAGTGCGTGTGCTCCGGGACTCGGCTGCTTGATCTCCAGGGCGAGCGCGACGGGTCGTTCCGCGGCTCGCATCAGGTCGAGGAGCGCCGGAAGGGTCATGAGCTGCTCGTCGGGAGCACCGAAGCCGTTCGGCAGCTGCGCGCCGCGGATCAGGTCGAGCTCCTTCAACCGAGCGAGCGTCATCTCATGGATGAAGGCCGACTCTCCGGTAAGGCGTTTGGCCGTGGCGTCGTGCCAGCAGACGACCTGACCGTCGGCGGAAAGACGGACGTCCGTTTCGAGACCGTCCGCCCCCTGCCGCAACGCTTCGAGGTACGCCGCACGCGTGTGCTCTGTGTAGAGGCGGTTGGCGCCGCGGTGGGCGAAGATCCGCATCCGAAGACCTCAGCGCGTGATCGCGGGGTTCGACAGCGTTCCGATGCCGTCGATCGTGATATCGACCGTCGCGCCATCGACGAGGTCTCCGACAACTCCCGCACCGGCACCCGTCAGAATGACGTCGCCGGGGAGCAGGGTGAAGACACTCGAAGCCAGCTCGATGATCTCAGGGATACTGCGAATCATCGACGCCGTCGATGCGCCGCCCCGATGCTCGCCGTCCACCGAGACATCGATCGAAAGCTCCGACGGGTCGAGCTCGGTCTCCATGATGGGGCCGAGCGGGCTGAAGGAGTCGTAGAGCTTCGCCGTCGTCCACGGGGTGTCGGACATCCTGTCCGCCGCAGTCACGTCGTTGCCGATCGTGTACCCGAAAACCACATCCATGGCGCGCTCGGCGCTGACCTGCCTCGCGAGCGATCCGATCACGATGGCCAACTCGCCCTCGTAGACGACGCGCCCTACGCCCTTCGGCAGACGAACGGCATCGCCCGGGCCGATGACGGAGGTATTGGGCTTCAGGAACATCTGAGGCTCGCTGACCTGGGAGCCCGAACCGTCCTCGGGGCGATAGTTGCCGCCCATGCCGATCACCTTCGATCGGGGGATGACCGGCGCGAGCAGCTTGGCGTTCGCCAACGGCACTCGCTCCCCCGTCGTGTCATACCCAGAGAACATCGGGTCGCCCGTGAGGACGATGAGTTCTGCCTCGTCCTCGTCGAGAATGCCGAAACGGGGGTCTCCATCGGTGCTGAATCGCGCGATCTTCACGCCTCGACCCTATCCCCGCCGCCCCCGCTCGTTCAGAGTGTTCGTGTGGTGGGGTCCCAGTCAGCTGGAAGCGGCTCTGGTCGAGTCGGGCTGCTCTCCACTGCCACAGGCAGGCCCTTCTCGGCGGATTCGGTGATGCGGGTCATGATCTCGACGACGTGGAACGCGAGCTCGCCACTTGCCCGCTCGGGCACACCGGCGCGTATCGCCCGCGCGAGTTCGACGACACCGGTGCCGCGCCCGTAGGCGGCGCCGACCGGTTCGAGCTCGACGGGGTCGGATGCGCCCCGCGTCCACAGCATCGAGGAACCGTCGAACCTGTTCGGGTCGGGGAATGCAATGCTCCCCTCGCTCCCCGAGACCTCGACGACTCCGACGCGTGGAAGGTGCGACTGGAAACTCAACACGATCACCGCTGACGCGCCGCCGTCGAATTCGATCATCGCGGACACATGGGTGGGTACGTTGACCGGGAACTCGGTTCCAGCGCGTGGCCCCGCCCCGATGACGCGCGTCGCCGTCGACGTGTTGGTGACGGCGGTCACGCGCCGCGCAGCACCGAAGACGTTGACGAGCGAGGTCAGGTAGTAGGGACCCATATCGAACAGCGGCCCGCCGCCGACATCGAACAGGAACTCGGGGTTCGGGTGCCATGACTCAGGGCCGGGACCCTGCATCTGTGCAAAGGCGGTCAGCGTCCCACCGATACGTCCATCGCTGATCGCCCGAAGCGCCGTCTGCACTCCGGCGCCGAGGACGGTGTCGGGAGCGGTTGCGACGCGCAGTCCCTTCGCCTCAGCTGCGGCCAGGAGATCACGGCCGCTCTCGCGGTCGAGCGAGAAGGGCTTCTCGCTCCAAACATGCTTGCCCGCGTCGAGGATGCGCATTCCGACCTCGACATGCACCCGCGGGATCGTCAAGTTGACCACGATCTCGATGTCGTCGCGGGCGAGAAGCTCGTCGGCGCTGCCGCTCGCCTCGATATCGAATTTCTCGGCCTGTTCGGCTGCGCGGTCCAAGTCGAGATCGGCGATGAACCGAACCTGCAGGTCGGGGAACCGGGAGAGGTTCTCGAGGTACTGATTGCTGATCACCCCGGCACCGATGACGCCGACGCCGACCGGGCCCGCACCGGTCACGACGCGGACCGCACGAAGGCGAGGCTCTCGGCGAGCCCTTCGAATACGTCGCCGGCATAATCGTCGAATTCGAGCACGCGAACGGCTTGTGGCGCCGCGGCGAGGATCTCCGCCACCGGCATTCCGCCTCGACCTGCAGGCTGCTGCTTAGAGGTGTCGCCATCGCGGTCACCGTCTTTGACGTGGATGAGCGCAACCCGCTCGCCGAGCCGTTCGAGCAGGGCTGCGGCGGGGACACCGCCGACCTCGGCCCAGTAGGTGTCCACCTCGAGCACGACTGCAGGGGAAAGCTGCGACGCGAACACCTCGAGAGCCGGTGCGCCGTCGATGAGCGTCCGAAGCTCCCACGCGTGGTTGTGGTAGCCGAGGGAGATCCCCGGGTAGGCCTGTGCCTTCTCGGCGGCGGAGTTCAGCGCGTCGGCGAGCCGCGCGACATCGTCGGCGGTCTCCCACTTATCCGCGGCCACGAACGGATCGATCAGCGTCGAGACCCCCAACTCTGCTGCGGCGTCGAGGGCGGCTGTCACCTCACCGCTTTCGATGAAACCAGCGTGCGCTGAGGGAGCTGCGAGCCCTCGCTGCGCGAGCGCCGAGGAGTAGCGTGGCGCATCTTCCACGAAGCCGAACGGTTCTACCGCGCTCACGCCGAGGGCGGCGACCCGATCGAGCGCTGCGTCGAAATCGTCGGCGAGCGCGTTGCGGACACTGAAGAGCTGGACTGAGATGACCGGATTGCTCACTGTTCTCCATCGGACGTGGCGGGCAAGACCTGGCCAGCCTAAACATCCCGACTGACACGGGGAACAGCGTTCGGTTATCGGTGCGGAATCAGCCCAGCTGGGTGAGCCAACCGTGTCGGTCGGGCTTGCGGCCGTACTGGATGTCCGTCAGCTCCTCGCGTAGGGACATGGTCAACTCGCCTGGTCCGGTGGAGGTATCGCCGATCGCGAAATCCGGTCCCTTCAGCGAGCCGATGGGTGTGATGACCGCGGCTGTACCGCAGGCGAAGGACTCGGTGATCTCACCAGAGGTCACCCCCGTCTTCCATTCTTCGAGCGTGACCGGCCGCTCTTCCACAGCATGTCCTCGGTCTTTGGCGAGCCTGATCACGCTCTCCCGTGTGATCCCTTCGAGGATCGACCCGTTCAGTTCGGGGGTGATGAGGGTGCCGTCGGACCGCACCAGGAAGACGTTCATGCCGCCGAGCTCTTCCAGGTACTTGCCTTCGACCGAGTCGAGGAACAGTACCTGGTCGCATCCGTTCTCGTACGCCTCTGCCTGTGGGAGCAGAGATGCGGCGTAGTTCCCGCCGCATTTGGCCGCTCCGGTTCCACCGCGACCCGCTCGTGAGTAGTTCGTCGACAGCCAGATCGAAACCGGTCGCACACCTCCCGAGAAGTAGACACCTGCGGGACTGGCGATGACGCGGTAGTCCACCTTCTGCGCGGCGCGAACACCGAGGAAGCTCTCGCTCGCGATCATGAACGGCCTGATGTAAAGGCTCGTCTCGGGAGCGGAAGGAACCCACCCGCCATCGACCGCGATGAGCTGCCGCAGCGACTCGAGGAAGTCCTCGGCCGGCAGCGACGGCAGCGCGAGGCGGTCCGCGGACCGCTGCAGTCGAAGCGCATTGGCCTCGGGACGGAACGACCAGATCGAACCATCCGCGTGTCGATAGATCTTGAGGCCCTCGAAGATCTCCTGCCCGTAGTGCAGGACGGACGCTGCAGGATCGAGGCTGATGGGCCCGTACGGGACGACTTCAGCGTCGTGCCAGCCGCGATCGAGCGTCCACGTGATCTGCACCATGTGGTCGGTGAAATGCCGACCGAAACCGGGGTCGGCGAGGATCGCCTCGCGCTCGGCGTCCTCGCGAACGGATTGCGACGGGGTCGAGGAGAAGGCGAGCGGGAACGTGTTCGTCGTTGTCATGTCAGTCCTTGTCAGGAGAGTCGGGCGACGATCGCGTCGCCGGTCTCGTGAGTCCGGCGAGAGGCGCTCGCCCCGCTGTTCTTGGCGATAGCTGCGCGTTCGGCGAGATCGGCCGTTACCGCGTCACTCACCCGGGCGGCTGCGTCGGGGAATCCGAGGTGCTCGAACAGGAGCGCGACGGAGAGGATCGCGGCGGTCGGATCCGCCTTCTGCTGTCCCGCGATGTCGGGCGCTGAACCGTGCACGGGCTCGAACATCGAGGGGAACGCGCCATCCGGGTTGATGTTTCCCGAGGCTGCGAGTCCGATGCCGCCGCTGATTGCGCCGGCCAAGTCGGTGAGGATGTCGCCGAAGAGGTTGTCCGTGACGATGACGTCGAATCTAGCAGGGTCGGTGACCAGGAAGATCGTGGCGGCGTCGACGTGCATGTAGTCGACGCTCACCGACGGATATTCGGCGGCGACAGCATCGACGGTTCGCTTCCACAGCGCGCCCGCGTTCGTCAGGACGTTGGTCTTGTGCACGAGAGTCAGGGAGTTGCGGCGGCCGGCTGCGGTACGGAAGGCATATCTGACGACTCGTTCGACTCCGTATGCCGTATTGAGGCTCACCTCGGTAGCGACCTCGTGCGCGGTCCCGACGCGGATCGCTCCCCCGTTGCCGACATAAGGCCCTTCGGTCCCCTCACGGACGACGACGAAGTCGACCTCGCCGGGCTCGCTCAACGGGCTGACCACGCCGGGGTGAAGGACCGTGGGGCGAAGGTTCACGTAGTGATCGAGTTCGAAGCGCAGCTTGAGCAGCAGACCTCGTTCGATGTTCGCTCCCGTCAAACGGGGGTCTCCTGGGACGCCGCCCACGGCTCCGAGCAGGATCGCATCGTGGCCGCGGATCGCAGCGAGCTCATCGTCCGGGAGCACATCGCCGGTTTCGAGGAAGCGCGCCGCTCCGAGCTGGTATTCGGTGACCGCGAACTCCACTCCGTCAGGCGCAGCCGCACGAAGGACTTTCAGCGCCTCGGTGACCACTTCGGGTCCGATCCCGTCTCCGGGAATCGCGGCGATCGACACGGTGCGGGACATGCTGCTCCTTGCGAGACGACGGGAGGTTTCAGGTTAGCGGCTGCATGATCACCGTGATCGCTTACCACTAACCCACCTGAGCCGCAGACTGCCCCAATAGTCTTCGTTCATGTCGAGCGCCAAAGTCAGCCTTGTCGTCCTCGGTGGAGGCGGCGATCTCACCCAACGTCTGCTTCTCCCCGGGCTTGCAAGCCTTCTGTCCCTCCATCCGCGCGATGTCGAGATCGTCGGTGTGAGTCTCGAAGAGTCGAACGATGCCGCCTGGCAGAGACTGGTGCGGGATTCCTTCGGGAAGATCGACGAAGAAGCGCAGGCAGACCGCTATGTCACGACCGCGCGATGGGTCACCGCCGACGTCACCGACCCGGGTCAGCTCCAGGCCGTCATCGACTCGTGCTCCGCGAGTCCGGTCCTCTACTTCGCGCTTCCGCCCGCTGTCACCGCCAAAGTATGCGCGGCCCTTCAGCAGATCAAGCATCCTGAGCAGCTGCGTCTCGCGCTCGAGAAGCCGTTCGGAACCGACACTGCGGGAGCCGAGCGACTCAATACCCTGATCTCCCAGATCGTGCCGGAGCGTCAGGTGTTCAGGATCGACCATTTCCTCGGCAAGTCGACCGTGCTGAACATCCTGGGGCTTCGTTTCAGCAACGCTTTGTTGAACGGCGTGTGGACGCGCGACACCGTCGACCGGGTCGAGATCGTCTACGACGAAGCGCTCGGCTTGGAGGGCAGGGCCGGTTATTACGACCATGCCGGCGCTCTCGTCGACATGCTACAGAGCCACCTTCTCCAGGTCCTCGCTCTCCTCGCTATGGAGCCGCTGCCGAAGCTCGACGAGATCGAGCTGCGCTCCAACGCCGCCCAGGTGCTCCGAAACACCCGGGTGTGGGGCGGCGACCCGGTCACAGCCAGCCGGCGAGCGCGATACACCGCGGGAAAGATCGGTGAGCGCGAGCTGCCGTCTTACGCCGACTCCGAGGGCGTCGATCCCGCCAACCACACCGAGACCCTCGCCGAGATCACCGTCGAAGTCGACACCCCACGCTGGCGCGGAGTGCCGTTCCTTCTGCGATCGGGGAAAGCCCTCGGCACCGCGCGTAAAGAGGTCGCCGTCATCCTCAAATCGGCGGAACCGATCGAGGGACTCGCAGGGGCCCCGACCGGCGACCGCATCATCCTCGACCTCAAGGCGGACGAGGTGACCCTCGAGCTCACCATGAACGGCAGCGGCGACCCGTTCGCGCTCGAGCGTTCGCGACTCACCGTCACCAAGGCGCCTGGCGACCTACTCCCCTACGGCCAAGTGCTCGAGGGCATCCTCGACGGCGATCCGATGCTCTCGGTCCGCGGTGATATCGCCGAGGAGTGCTGGCGGATCGTCGACCCCGTGCTCTCCGCATGGCGAGCAGACGACGTCCCGCTCGAGGAGTATCCGGCAGGGTCACCGGGGCCCGAGAGCTGGCGTCAGGACTCCGAACGCTCCGCTTCCTGAGCCTCTGCGGGCTCGTCGCTTCCCCGCACGAACGAGTCCGCACCCGTCGCACCGTCTGCGGCAGCGATGGCGTCGGCGGCTCGCACGAGCGCAAGGTGGGAAAGCGCTTGAGGTGTGTTCCCCATCTGTCGCTTCGTCACCGGATCATATTCTTCGCTCAGCATGCCGACGTCGTTGGTGAGGGCGATGAGGCGCTCCATCAGGTCTTTCGCGTCGTCGAGGCGCCCTGAGCCGGCATACTGCTCGACCAGCCAGAAGGAGCAGGTGAGGAACGGGTGTTCTTCGCCCGCGAGTCCGTCCACGCCGGTCGAGGTCCGGTAACGGAGTAGGAACCCATTCGACATCAGGTCCCTTTCGAGCGCCGCGACCGTCCCCAGCATCCGGGGGTCGTCATGCGCGACGAATCCGACGGCGGGCAGTTGAAGCAGCGCTGCATCGACCTCGGTCGTGCCGTAATACTGCACGAACGTCTCTCTCTGCTCGTCGTACCCGCGCTCGAGGATCTCGGCGCGGACCTCGTCGCGTAGCTTCTCCCACCGCTCGACGGGGCCGTCGAGCCCGAAATCCCGTGCCGCGCGAACTCCTCGATCGAACGCCGCCCACACCATGACCCGTGAGTGGGTGAAGTGCTGCTCTTCGCCGCGGATCTCCCAGATCCCCCGGTCGGGCTTCGACCAGTTCTCTTCGAGGAACCCGAGTAGCGCCCGCTGGAGCGGCCATGAGAACTTGCTCTCGTCGACGCCCATTACTCGCGCGGCATGGAGCGCGACCATGACTTCGCCGAAGATGTCCCACTGCCGTTGCAGGTACGCAGCATTGCCGACGCGGACAGGGGCCGCACCCTCGTATCCCTCGAGGTGCGGAAGCTCGTACTCGTCGAGGCGACGCTCACCCGCCAACCCGTACATGATCTGCACGTCTGCCGGGTCGCCGGCGATCGCACGCAGCAGCCACCGGCGCCACTCTTGCGCTTCGGATTTGTAACCGTGCGTGAGGAGCACCTCGATGGTGAGGGCCGCGTCGCGCAGCCAGGTGTATCGGTAGTCCCAGTTGCGCTCTCCACCCGCGACCTCAGGCAACCCCATCGTGGCCGCTGCGACGATTCCGCCGGTTTCCGCGTTCGTCAGTGCCCGCAAGATGAGAAGAGACCGTTGAACAACACTGTCGTAGGGCGACGGCGGCGAACTGTGCGATGCCCACTCACGCCACCAATCGATGGTCCGGTCGAGCGCGGCGTCGACCTCGACCGCGGGCGGCGACGCTTTGTGGGACGGGTACCAGGTGAGGACGGCCTCGCAGGTTTCTCCCTCGACGACATCGAACTCGGTACTGTGCGCGTGGTCCTTCGCCGTCAGGCGCCGACCGCGGTGGATCACCGCATCCGGCCCCGCGACCGCGATCAGAGCGTGTCCACCTTCTTCGGGCGCTTGGCGCACCCAGGGCAACGTCGCCCCGTAGTCGAACCGCAACCTCAACTGCTCGGAGAAACGGACGGTTCCCTCGATACCTCTGACGCGCCGCACGAGGTCGGCACGGCCGTCCCGGACCGGCATGAATTCGAGCACCTCAGCCTTCCCCGTCGAAGTCGTCCATACCGTGCGCAGCACGAACGTGTCGGGAAGATATTCACGCTCCGCAGAGATCGCCTCCCCCATCGGCGCGAGTTGCCATGACCCCGCGTCATCGCCGCCGAGAAGAGCTGCGAACACCGACTGGGAGTCGAATCGCGGAAAACAAAGCCAGTCCACGCTTCCGTTCCTCGAGACCAGAGCACCCGTGTGCAGGTCGCCGATGAACGCGTAGTCCTCGATGGGAGTTGCCGATTCGGTGGTGATGGACGATGCCACGTTTCCCTCTCGTTGCGACCCTCAACCGTATCCGCGCACCAGCACGCCGCCCTGCAGGGTTACTGGGAGTTGTCTGGAAGGAAGGCGACCTTCGGCTGATTCTCTCCTACTCTGGGGACCGCTTCTTCAGAGAAAGGGCAACACCATGAGTCTCGGAGCTGGAATCTTCCTCCTCGCGATCGGCGCGATCCTCGCCTTCGCCGTCGATGTCGACGTCCCCGGCGTTGATCTGACGATCGTCGGCTACATCCTCATGGCAGCCGGGGTCATCGGGATCATCCTCGGCATCGCGCTTCTCGC
>Ga0210040_10001612_pt1 | contig 33552 bp, 25 predicted proteins | sample CryGeyCG12114_NA_FD_185462 | JGI IMG/M metagenome (GOLD analysis project Ga0210040, IMG submission 185462) | Groundwater microbial communities from aquifer - Crystal Geyser CG19_WC_8/21/14_NA (SPAdes) (version 2) | ecosystem: Environmental > Aquatic > Deep subsurface > Groundwater | place: USA...
TGCGGCCTGAGCGTACTCTTGGTTCCGACAACAAGCCTGCGCACGCGCTAGATGAGAATTACGACGACGACGACGACGACGACGACGACGACGACGACGACGACGACGAGCAAGTCCTAGTGCGAGGCTTCAATGGCAATGCTGTAAAGACGGAGAAAGGCATACAATATCTGGGCAAGCGGCTAGCCAAATTTGTCTTATCCATTACATACCCCGATCAGCCCTTCCTACCGGTCAAGAGCAGCATCACCCAGTCCATATCCAGAACCTTTACCGGCGCCCCAAAGCCGGCTCAACAGGATGGCAAAAAGCCTGCTCACAAAGGCAGCAGCATCGCTAGAGACGATAGCGGCGCCAAGCAGAACCTGGCCTACCAGATCACATCCATTAGCTTCATCGGCCACTCCCTAGGAGGTCTTGTGCAGACGTACGCCGTCGCATATATTCAGAAGCATTCACCAGAATTCTTCGACAAGATCAGTCCTATCAATTTTGTTGCAATGGCGACTCCTTTCCTCGGCTTGAGCAACGAAAATCCTATGTATGTGAAGTTCGCCCTCGACTTTGGCCTGGTGGGCAGAACAGGGCAAGATCTTGGTCTGACGTGGCGAGCGCCGACCATTGCGAGAAACCGCTGGGGTGCTATGGTTGGCGGCTTTAGCGATGCCAATAAGGACAAGGAGGACAATCCTGGCTCAAAACCTCTTCTTCGAATACTGCCTACGGGTCCCGCTCACGTGGCGCTGAAAAGATTCAGAAATCGCTCCGTTTACTCGAATGTGGTCAACGATGGCATTGTACCCTTGCGGACATCTTGCTTGCTCTTCCTCGACTGGAGAGGTCTTGGCAGGGTCGAGAAAGCGCGAAGGGAAAATGGTCTGGTTGGTACCATGGTCAACTGGGGCTTTAATGAGCTGACTGGTCAAAACGCAAGTATGCCGCGTAGGGGCTTTCTCGATGACTTTTTCTCAGACAGCGGTGACGAAGCGAACAAACCAGGAGGAAGGGCTGCATCAGATCCTGGCTCTTCCGTGCCACAAGCTGAGGCTAGCTCTGGTCTAGACAGAGACCATTACGACGCCGAGGACGAAAGCGAACCAAAGGAGAATCAAATGCTGAGCAAAACAAGGTCGCCAGAGCAGAACTCTTCGCCAAATCTCTGGTCTACATTTACTAGCTTCTTCCGACCGCAAGCCGGAAGCCAGAAACAACCTTCACCTAAGCAGCAGCAGATCTACCAGCGTGGCCAGACTATGAGCAGTGAGCGGGTTGCAGGTTCGAGAAGGCCTTCGACTGCCGAAGATCCGGAGCGCAAGGAGGGCGAACATTCGCCGAGTAACTATAGGAAATTGCTGGTCAGAGGATCTTCGCTCTATACGAACGGCTCGGACAACGAAAACCTCGATGCTCCTCCAAGGACGACCGTTTTCGAGTCCGCCGGCGACCTCCTTAACCCACCGCTACCACCCAAGGAGTATCTGATGGATCCCGAAGCTCGGCCTAGAACGATATTCCACGATCGTGTCTATCATCCTGAAGACATTCCGCCTCCGGCCACGAGACGTCCGAAGACCTTTATGCGCAGCAGCAGCAGGCCTAGCACTGCTGATACTACCAGTATGCCGAATCAAACGCCGGAAGACCTTGCAAGAATCTCGGCGGGTAAGAACACCGAACAAGCTGGTATACGTATAGAAGAGCAGATAGCCCGGGCCTATCACAAAGACATGACATGGCGCAAAGTACTGGTCAGGCTCGAGCCTGATGCACATAACAATATCATTGTTCGACGGATGTTCGCGAACGCATACGGCTGGCCAGTAGTCAAGCACATGTGCGACACCCACTTCGGCTACACCACCGCAGCTATCACCAGAGACGAGGACGAGGATCCGGTTGAACGAGCGAAGCCCGCAGATGTACCTATCGGTGAAGCAGGTGAGGAGGTTCGTGACCAGACCCAGGCTCCCAACGATGAGATCGAGCTCGTGGACGATGCTCCTAAGTCTGCGACGATGGAAAACGTACCAGAGAAGTCCGATTACGAGGCCGAAACTCTCCAACTGCGACAGAAAAACCTTCAGTCCGATCTCAAACAGGCGCAGCCTGACAAATTGAGGCCCCGCGACGCACGCACAAAGTCAGAAGCCCGCGAGTCAAGAGATAGAGTGCCAGATTTGATCTCAATGGTGTCGGCACAAGGTGAGCCGAGTCAGTCATACAGCACTATGCACTCTGGCACCGCTGCTTTGAACCGTCTCGCACGGCAAGACAGCGCTCGATGGAGTGATAAGTTCTTCGAGAGCAGTGAAGACGAGGAGGAAGAAGACGAGAATGAGCTCAATGCAGAGCTCCAGAGGGCTTATGACCGAGGTATTGGTACCCATCCAAATACCAGCCCCGACGGCACGGGGAGTGGCAAGAGCTCAAAGGATCGCGGCGGACAGTCGAGACCCAGCAAGAGTCTACTGTCAGAGATGGATGGCACATCAAGGCTGGTTGCAGAACCTGAGGACTTGCCACGGCGGAATTCGAAGGAGAGCGTGGTTTCAGATGCAGAGGTGGAAACACTGCCAAGCAACATGACTGGGCTTGGTTTGGGCCGCAATGTTAAGGACATTGGTGACATTACGAGCCCATCGGCTGACGTCGATGCGAACGCACAGGCTGGCGAGCTAGCCACTGCTAGCGTTGCCGAACAGGTCGCCAGAGCAAGGACGAGAAGTGGTGGCGAGCAAAAAAGACCCGAGCTTGGTAACCACAGCAATACTTTAGACTGATAGAAGTTGGAGGTGAGGTCAGTGGTTCTCACGTATGCTTGGCTTCCTCCGAGGCAGTGCTGATAGAGTAGTAGGACTAGCAAATGCTTATTGCTTGCTAACATATCCATCTTGTCCAGCCTGACATGCACCCCTTTCACATGCCAACGTTTCATCTCCAAAACGCGTCACTTTGTCAGGCAGTTTCTGTCACTCGTCAGGCCGTTTCTCACCCTTCTACAACCTTCACAGCGCGTGACGCGTCGGCCGCAGACTGGCTTATCGGGGGCTGCATAAGATCTGCGACATCGTCCTAGTGTTAGACCGTTCCGTCTCCGTTACAAGTGGTCAGATGAGTCATTGGGGCATACATGTGGGCGATGAGTGACAGACGCTCCTGCATACTTAAGGTGGTTCATTGCCAGCCTTTGTCCTTCAGCACGCCACAAGTGCCGCCAGCACAGTCAACCCACTATACAAGTCTGCAAGTTGGGGCCACAGAGAATACCCCTGTCCTATATCCAGAGGCCTTTGTTATCGAGACAATACCGGACCTTCCAGGAGCATGCCACTGCCGGTATCTGTACCTCTGTTTCAGTCAATCAGTGTCAAGGGCCATGTCCTGAAAGTTCGGTAATGTAACTGTCTAGTGTTCGCTTAATCACAGACACGCACCATACAAACTCGGCTTAAGTACCAGATCTCGACCTTGGACTTCAACACAAAGTCCTGATCGGGTTGTACTCCATCGAGTGGGATCGAGTGCCCTGTCAAGGGACCGACACCAGGAACAGATGTAGAGACACTCTCAACATCCAGAACTTGGTCAATGGGACAACTTTCCTACTAATCGAAGTGGTCGAGCTCTTCTCGGCAGTGGCATGCCGACCTGCGCCAATAGCTCAGCAGCAAATGGTTCTGGGCATCAGCAAATCGGCAACGGGAGGCGCGGCCTTAGCGTGCTCGAGAGCCGTGCCTCAAGCAGTTCCGTGGTCGACACGAGAGGCCCAATTGTTTGCTCTAGGTGGAATCGATGGTCACAAAGAGCTATCCGTCCTTGTCAGTACAAGAGCTGCAAAATGGTCAGTAGACAAACCAGCAATGTCCTAAAGCCATGGTCTGTGAGCGCCCTCATGGGCATACTCATTGCCATACATGCGTCACACCGAGCTCCGGCTATAACAACATACTTTGTTTTTCATAATCATATATACATATCAACTCCACACGACGGCCGTCCTGCGAAGAGGTCAAGCCCGATGGATCGGCGGGCTACGACAAGGGCCATGTTCCTGGGCTAGGCTGACTGCTATGTGTGGGGTCCTGTCAGCAACAACAATGGGTCTCCGGCTCATTGTCAATATATATCGGTATATACCTGGGAAGAGACAACGGGCACCTGTCAAAGGGTATAGGGACATCGGCGGACCTTTGTTGGTCTCGGTCTGTTCGACAGAGAGACCATTGGGCCGGCGTGTCTGCTGTCTGGCTGTCAGGGACTGCCAGCATAGGCTACCCGTATATAGCCCGGTGGCCATATCTAGCTCACGTGGCAGGTCCGCACGCGGAGAAGCCTCTCAGAATAGAGGAGGCTGGTGAGGTCTTAGCAGTGGACCGGGATGGTTGGGTTCAGAAACAGTACTCCGCAGATCAGATATTTTCTATGTCTGGGCTGTTGGGGCTAAGATGCTCCTGTTCAGACAGCTATCGGAAACCATGGAGTTGCTATGCTCGGTTTTCTCGAAACAAGGAACCATGCGAAGTGGGTTGAAGCCCTCAACAACCCGAGATACTTCGTTTGGCTTCGACCACTGAACATACCTGACAAGGCTCTTAACCCTGGGTTCCAAGTTATATCACGAACAAAAGGTAAGAGGGAGAAAGCGACCTACTTCGGGATGTCTTATTCGAACCAAGGAGGCCGAGAGACGAAGAAACCGAGTAGTGTGTGAGCATCTACCCCCAAACACGGTTATTGGGTTCAACTCGGACTTGGGCACAAGTATGAGACGAACTCCGGACGTGGGCTTCCCACTGCAAAGGGTAGCGGCAAAGGATGCGAAGATTCTACACGTTTGCCAGACAATTGCGCCCAAGCCATGATGGTAGGGTGTTGAGCTGCGCTAAGCGCGAAATTGCGAGCTCCGAGATCTGGTCACCTACTCATGCATCATGGCCAGGCCAACCACAAGCACTATACTATATTCCTAGCTTCATTATGGTCGAAGGAGTGGCCAACGACGAATCATTTCGGTCGGGCAACAGCGAAAACGATGATTGGTGGATGATCAGACGAGCGGTGCACTGGGGGGTTTAGGCATCGTACCGAAGTGGTCCAATGGGTTTGGTCTTTAAGAACGGCAGTGGGGTTCTGTGGTGGTATTGTCAGCAACAACCACTGGGCAGGGTTTGGTTGTGCCGTAAAAAATGTCGAGGGCATGCTGTCATCTTCAAGGGAGGTACTGTGAGCGCTCGTATGAGCAAGAGAGGGATCCTGGGTATGTTCGTCGCTCCCGCGTGAGTACGGCGGGTCGAGGTAGATGTCGAGGTGCTCACTGCATCCTAGAACCCACCGTATCAATTAGCTTTGGCGCTAACAGTGTGCCTGACACGCGTCGCTTGACTCCTGTTTCTTCGTCGGACGGATCACTTATGATTTCATTCAACCTTGCCAGTAATGTTTCGTCGTTCAAGTAACAAGGCCGCCTTATCTGCTTCATCGCTCCTAGCCCTAGCAGAGAGCTCTGGCCCCAATGCCCGCAATGAGCATTGACTCATGAACGCGGGTTGCCTGAGTATTAGGTGCTGCAGGCGCGTCTTGAGCCTCAGCAGGCAACACTCTAGCGCGGTCTTGGTCTGTGACATTGTACACTAATTGGAGCAGCCACGTATAAGCTGGTAAGGTCGACTTCATGCAGACGCAGATATCGATGATGTCTGGAGCTCCGTTACTTACATGAAGTATATTTGACCACACGATCATAGCTTCACTTGATTCAATTCCATTGCCATACAACCCATTGGAACCCTGAAATCACCTTCCATATTCTATCCTTACTACGGTGCTCTTGCGGCTCTAAACATTGGCTTCAGCTCCTAGCACAATTCTTCATCCCCTTCACAGCACTGAGTCGTATTGTGAGTAGAGATGGCCGGACAGGGTTTCGAGCCGCTCGTGCGAACAGAAGAAGATGAAGCTGCAGGTTTGTACCCTATACAGGCTCCTGGAGGACCTGTAATACGCCTTATACAACGGCAAGTGGACATCATGAACATGCCGATGCATCAGAGACAGCATGTGCCCCCTGCAGAGCTGGTCGAGCTTGGGAAGGTTCTGATGGCGGCATCTCAGGCGAGCATTGACGATGCGCTTCATAACCTGGACGAACATCCAGAACAAGCACCAGAATTAGTACCAGAACCGTGGGTTAAGTTTGACACCAGCCACGCGACTTCCCCGATGCTAAGACTACGCAGCTTCGAGTACACACCGCTTACAAAGCCAACTTCGATCAGGCTTATTCGACTACTTCCAGAGGACGACAACGGAATGTTGCAGATGGTGATGGAGGAGTATGATCTAGATGAACACATACCCAGGTCTGTTTTACACTGCTTAGGCACACCAAACGCTGACCGGGCCACAGCTATTTCTGCCTCTCTTACTGCTGGAGCAATCCTCATGCTATCAGCAATACGTTCAATTACTACGAGAAATATGCCGAAGATTACGACATCCAGAGCCTATATCCGATCGCATGTAACGGCCAACTTATGTATGTGCGAGCAAATTTGTACGATGCACTTCAGCAACTACCAGATGCGCCAGGCTTGCAGCTGAAGCGGTGGTACACTTTCAATGGCGACAGGCAGCGGGTCACTGATCTGCAGGTAGCAGCTGCGGAGGGAGACGTCGCTTTGGTAAAGTATGTCAACCGCGGGCTATTCTCTTCTGTTGGCTAATACATCGTAGGACCAACCTGTTTCGAGGAGCCAATATTGATGCGAAGGACACAGCAGGCAGGACTGCTCTGACATTCGCTGCCATCAAAGGACACACGCCTGTGGTATGTTTGATGGACGGGTTGAGGCTATTCTAATATAAGTAGGTCCGAACATTGCTTGAAGCTGGCGCAGATCCTCAAGTAAGCGATCACCGAGGTCTCACCTGCCTCGATCATGCACTCACGTACGGGCGGCTCGGCATCACAGATCTGCTGCTTACCTTCGATAACTCACGCATCAACCGATATCAACGAAAGCACAAACACATTGGTCGCGGTGCAAACCTGTGGATCGATGCAATTTGTATCAACCAATGGGACACTAAGGAAAAGAGTTTGCAAGTCGCTGTCATGGACCGCATCTATACGCAAGCAACATTTGTGGCTATGTGGCTAGGCAAGGATGAAGGCCATGCAGCTGCGGCAGCACAGGCGGTCGATAAGCTGTTTGTTGCGGCTGGATCAAAACATCTGGGAGAGTCAGGTATCGTACCTTACAGAGACGCAAGCCCCGAAGTGTACGCACATGCCGGCATTCCATACATCTCGATGAGGGAGTGGATGGCGTTGGCTGCGCTTTACTTGCGGCAGAATTTCACCAGACTGTGGTGCTTGCAGGAGATAGTCCTTCAGGATGACATTGTTATGTATGTGGGCGAAGTTGAGGTTCCGTTCCACGAATTCCTTATGGTGACGGAGCAATTGCATATTCTTCAACAGAAGTTTGCTGTGCCTCCTTCAACAATGTTCCGGCCATTCTACAATGCTCCGATTGAGGCCGAAGCACATCTGATCTCAGAATTGCGCATGCGAAAAGCGATCGACGATGCGCCAGAATCAACACGGCAAGCGTGGTTCAACGACACCAGACGATTCTGGCGCGGCGAAGGCAAACCGTCTCGCATACCACTATCTGAGATGATCATGTCAACAATCACCTTCAATTGCTACGATCCTCGTGATCGTGTCTACGCTTTGATTGGTATGTGCAAGGACCACCCGGAGTCGCCTGAGCTTGCCATCAACTACGACAAGCCGTATGAGGAGATCTACACCGATATCATGCGCCTAATGCTGAAGGGGGTTCGAGGTCAGGACCAGCCGAGTTTGGCAATGGTCGGGTGTATCAAGGACTCGGCTAACAAGCAGAATGAAAACCTGCCATCCTGGGTTGTTCACTTCGGTCAACCAGGTATTTCACCATTCCGAATGTATTATTTCTCGGCAGCAGGCAGCGAGTCGGAGACTTTTGACTTGGATCTTAGCTCGAGTGGTCGATACAACGAACTTGTTGTTGAAGGCAAGAGGATTGATGTAGTCAAGGATGCTGCCACAAAGCGACCAGGACGCGAACGAGTTACGATGTTTGATTTTGACCCAGCATGGACAGCTTTGGTGCTGAGTCTACCGCAAGTGTATTCTTATACCAATCAGCCACGAACGGAAGTACTCTGGCGGACGCTATGTGCAGATTCGACTGCCACTGAGGACGTCGTGCGCGCTCGAAATTCGCAGTCCGAGCAAAGCCAGGATTCGGGAATGCATGGGCAAAAAAGGGATTCACACAGCAGCTCGCCCAGCAGCTATGCCCATCAATTCCGTGACCAGCTATGCGCCATGCTCCTCGCTCACGCCGAGCGTGCTGCAGATTCCGAACTAAGATTCAAGCTAACCCGTGGAGGTATCCTGCTTCAAGCGCTTATGAGTCTTCAGCTTCGAGAGGGCGGAGTGAATGCCATCAGAGCCCCGTCGGAGGAAGAAATTGCGCACATCACCGATACATCCTTGGCGGGTCCACACTTTTCAAGCCCAGTCATGCAGGAAGCGCTGGCTGAACTTGAAGCACTTCATCAAGCAGATAATACCGAAGGTGGCGGGCCAGGCTGCGCAACGCCATCGCTAGATCAGGTAGCTGCTTATCTGGAAGACCCGAAGTGGCGCGTGTGGCGGAAGAACGCGCTTCCGGGAGACTCTACCGTAGTCGCTCAGTACACCACTGATGCAGATCTCCCAGAGCCTGCCTCAGATGTGCAAGCTATGGATGATTTGCCACCCGGTGAAGAGGGTTTCAGGGCACAATTTAGTAGGTACAATGGTGGCCGCAGACTTTTCGTGACAGGGCAAAACCAGTTTCTCGGGCTTGGTGCGATGAGCATGGGGGCCGGCGATGAAGTGTGGGTACTAAAAGGGAGCAAAGTGCCATTTCTGCTCAGGAAAATGGGGGAAGAGGAGGAAGAAGACGATGACGAGGTAGCAAGGACCAGCGGTGGCAAGGGTAAGGGGAAGCCAAAGATACAGAGAACGTACTACAAGTACATCGGTGACCTCTACGTGCACGGCATCATGCACGGTGAAGCTGTTGAAGCGGCAGGTGAGTGGGAGAAAATTGTTTTGATCTGATGCATCAGCCGAGTCGAGGCATTTACGACTACGAATCAAGTACGGCAGATTGTGCTTGCTGCAGCACTTGCTAGTCTGTTATTGCTGGTTGCTTCTGATTTCTGCTATGTTTGTGATCCTGCTTGCCGGCCGTTGGCAAGCGCAGACAACACGGGCATACAGCATCTGCACATTGTATCCATTTCAGCACTTTCGGTCATCTTTCACCGTACGATATGTCTCAAAAGCAACCTAGCGATGGTAGTTTCACCCAAATGGCTTTCAAGCATGTTGCCGCTGCTATACATTCAACACCGTCAGCATCACTTCTGTGCATCGAACTCGAGCATATTGGCCATGGCTTCCGCTACCCTTGCCACTCTCCTCGACATTAGAAGAGTGCTCTGACGCACTTCTTGCCCAAAGGACTACCACAAAAGCGTTATCCGCATCTGAATTCGTTCATTCAACCTATCCTGTCACTCAATGAGGCCAAGCCTTTCTGGCTATGTTGCCCACATACTTTTTCCACCTTGAATGCCATCACTCAGCCCTTTGTACCGTCTACCTTTTTGGCAAACGAGACTGAAGACTGGGTGTCTTAACGGCTACGTCTCGAGATTCGGCCGTCAGCCTAACTTCTATCGGTTTCGACGCCCCCCTTATCTTAGAGGGCGAAAATCAGTGTTCGTTGTTCAAGGTCCCTCACGAAACCAAAATCTTAACATTGCCAGCGTCCAGTATATCATAATCACACGTCATTGCCGAATAAGCGCTATGGTAAACACAATCGCTTGCGAAGTCACGCAACCATGCAGCCAAGAATCGTTAGTGGCCCGCAATGAGATGGACACAAATCTCGATCAGTCCAAGAAGCACAACACGTTGCACAAGCCGTTGGTGACCCTAAGATCCCAAAACCAGGGCAGCATCTCAGATTGCTGGCTTTACATATCGAGATCCTCGAAAAGGTCTTCAGACCTGTGCATTCCGAGCGGAACGAGCAGGATGATGGTGCGGTAGACATCACTGTTTCGGCGAGCAGATGGCCAGCGCAGTGGCAGGAAGTTCAATTCAGAAATTCTGGTCCTAATCCATGAGGTATCCGCGAGCTGCACGGCTTGCTCAGATGGTCTCGAGGCTCGAAACCTTGCTGGTGCAATATTTCGTCTGGACTTCCTCTTCCTGGGTTCTGAGTCCGAGCCTCTGAGCAGGAACATTCCTTGCAGCATGATCAACAACCTTGATGTGATGCTAGAAACAACCACGAAGACGAGACATGGCAGGGTGTGAAAATCCATGCGTGATAGGAGGACAACGATTAGGAAGACAGATCGAGCATGCGCAGACTAGACTGCGACATTACAGTATGTCGCACTGTGAACGCTAGCAATACTTGTAATACTCTTATTGGTGACCAGGAACGGACCGGTGACTCGTGGTAGTGGTCTTGCTGGAAGATGTCGAGTTAGCAGTGAGGATACGGTCGCTAGTATCGGACCTTGCTATTCCTTCCATACCACGCATCACATTCACTGTGTGAGCAGATCGAAAGGGTTTGTGCTTCTAGGCTTTGCAGCTGACGCGCTAGCCTTGTTGTCTTCCTCCACCTTTGCCTTCTTCCGCTTCTTCGACTTCCGGCTGACCACTACCTCTAAATTGGACGAGTCCTCCTTAGCTGCCTCATTCATGTCATCCAAAGACCAACCAGCTAGCTCGAAGATCGGACTAATCATCCCCCTCAGCTTTTCCTGCGGTACCTGCTGCATAAGATGTCTCGCTCCAATCGGATCCAGGAACAGGTCTTCTATCGGCGGCATTGACCCCAACACCTGCGCGAGCTTCGCGATCTCGTCGTCTGTTCCTGCTTGATCATGTTGCCGGTTCTTCTGAAGGAAGTCAACGGTCTGCTTTAGCATGCGGGCTGAGTAGAGCACGGCTTGAACGTTCGCATTGAGATGCAATAGTGTCCAGCCGTTTGCGGCGTCGCTTACTGGGAGGCCCGCCGGCGGTCTCTGTTGTCTTTCGGATGGCAGGGGTGTCAAGCTGAGAAATTGCTTGATGAGGTTTCGAGAGTAGGATTGCTTGCCTACTGTTAGACGCTGATCGAGGACTGTGTGTAGGGCCCATAGTATGTATGTGGTGGCTGTTGGGGTTGGAGGGGTTGATGTGGTTGTGGATGGGCTTGCAGTGGCGAGGTATTGATTCAGAAGATTCATGTTGGTCTTCGCTGAGCTGATTGGTTGGTGACTGGATGTGAGTAGGAGCTTGTCTTCGGCAATCCTCTGGCCTTTCCTGTTTAACTCGCTGACCGAAGGATCACTTGTTGGTGGTTCGGCGGTGGGATGTGCTTTCGTTGTTTTTAGCTTGTGTAGATGGAGGAGGCAGTATGCGGCGTGCCGCAAGGATCTGCCGTATGACCATGAGGAGTCTCGAGTTGGATCTTCGTGTAGGATGGGGAGAGTAAGTTGCAAGATTGCTGGACTGTTCGATAGTGTGGCATCAGAAGCGTTGAATAGTTGGCACACGAGTTCTGAAAGCCTGGGGTCGAAGTTAGTGAGGCTCTTAGATGATGAGAGCTCTGTCGGAGACTCTGAAGGGCCGTTAAATTGTGTTTGAAACGCTGTGAAACCAGTGTCGGACTCTACAATGCCCCTTGAATCTTTCGCGCGTTGAAGGATGATGCTGAACGAGGCTGTGGAATCCTTCGAGCGCTCAAACCCTAGGCCGAGCAGGCTGTTGAGTTCGAGTTTCTGCACAATTTCCCTCGGTCGCCAGCATTGTGCTTCCAGTGCCCTTGCGTTACCTGTGACACTCAACTTCATGCTATGGAGCAGCACCACAACGCCGTCGCTAGTGAGATCTTCGAAAAGTGCGAGGTCGGAGTCGTTCGTCAGAATAGCTGCATTGCAAGCTTTTGCAGCAGGCACGCAAAAGGCTTCAGCCTCGCCAGGAACAACGGATACCACACTTGCCCATCTGGTGTTTTTGAGGTGCTCTATGACAGCAGGAACAATGAAGGGCGCAGCGATGTCGGTACTAGGGATTGTCCTGCTACTTCCGGTCTGCCACAGCGCTTCTCCAATAACTGCTGGAATTTGTCCAGTGCTTTCGGCGCAGAGGAACCTCAGGATTGGGTTTGTTAGCTTCTGAAACTGAAGCTGGGTTCTCGATCTCTCTAGGCGTTCAAGCCGGGTTGGTCTCTTGGCCAGAGGCAGTCCACCGTCGAAGAAGATGTGCTTTCTGCATACCTTCAGCTTATGTTCGTGGCAGCTGCACCAATTGGAATCTCACATTACGGCTCCGCAGGACTCTAGATCGGACAGGAAGCATCGGACAGCGGCATTTAGTGATGCATAGCTGGGCTCGTTGCTAAGACTCGGCGAATTGCCAATTGTGGACCTAAGCAATAGTTTATAGACGTGATATACCATAGAAGGCCCATCAATAACAAATCTTACAATTCGTATTTCCGAATCACTCGTCGTTTGACGGGTAACGATGCAGCGCTCGAGGTATGGCCGGAGATCTTGAGTCAGTCGAGGTATACCCATCGTCCTACACAATCATTACCCCAGTCGCCACGACCTATCATTGTGTAGCTAGCCGCTGTGAGTCTGTCGATCGCCTACAAGGAATGGTAGTAGAGAATGAAGCCTTCGAGTTTATCGTCGAACCCTGGAACAGTTATGAAGTTAGCTATCTCAGGCTAACCTGAGATCATGTGACTTATGTCCCAGAGTCTCGTCTAGCGGGCCCGGGGGTTGACAGGCAACCACCTTGGCGCTTCCTCAGGACAAGATCAGGCCACTGGACACGGCAGACTGTATGACCCTCTCACTTGAATGAAACACAAACAACGACGGCTTACTTGCAGTCCTACCTAGGTATTTCTGAGTCGCACCGCGTACGGATCTCCAGTCTGTGTCACCAGGTGAGTCAGCCTTCGGTCTTTCACGTCTGTTCTTTACAACTTTGTCATCCGTAAAACGGTCAAGTCTGTCAGGAAAACTGCATTGGACGAGACTCCTACGCCTGTCTTGCTCCTCGTATCTGCAACAACGGCATTCCCCACTCCCAAAGCTCCTCCATGTCTACCTCAGAGGTTACCCCGAATGGACGATTAGGAAGATTAAGCAGACTTCTCCGTCGAAATCTGAAAAAAGAGACAGAGCTTTCAGACATTCACCGCATCGAGTCGTTTAAAATCCCTTACAACGATCAACGCTCGTCATCTCTTTTTAGCGTTCTCCCCGTTGAGGTACGTGACGCCATCTTCATGTACGCTCTGTCGGATTATGAGGACATGACAAGACCGTATGCTGTCGAGACTTGTTACCGCCGGCCAGAATATATGGCGCCCCGCAAGACTGAAACGGCGCTTCTGAGGACCTGTCAAGCAATCTATTGCGATGCGTGGTATTCGCCGTGGACTCAAGCTCGACACACGTTCTTTCTCACAGCTGGCGGAAGAAAACCGATGAAGACGACCGAGACTTCTCAGATGGAGCGCACGTTGAGACTTATCGAGAAGCTTCATCCTGACGTCCCACCGCGCAGTAAAGAAGTCAGCAACATCCAGATCTTTGCGCAATTGTACCTCCTCGAACCAGGTCAACGTCTCAGCCAGATCCTACAAATCCCACATTTCAGTCCACGCACCGTCACGATCACGTTACGCCATACAGACATGTGGCATTGGGAGCAAGACGCGCCTATCCACATTAAGTCACCTTGGGTCAGCAAGTGCCGGTTTCCAGCCAGTGTCACCAAACTCCGGCTTCAGCTTGAAAGCATTGAACGCCGCAAGCCTCAAGTCGATTACGTTGCCAACAAGATTCGCGAAGACTGGCACTTCACACGCACCGACGATACTCACCTTGTCTGCGATGTTCAAGCTCCGCCTGAAGAGTCACGCTGGGATGGCAGCTCAACCTGGGAAGATTTGCGCTGGATTCGAGACGAAGATGACCGTGAGCCGGGCGTTCTGCACTACTACGTTGCAACCCTCTCTTTCAAACCTGCCAACTTCATCTCTGATGCCACAGGCTACGAAGCTCGGAAACAAGCGGCGATCCCTCCAAGAATCGACGTACCACCTAACATCGCGGCCAGGACGCAAATTCCAGGCGGCGGTGGAGAACACGCATATCTGCACGTGGTACAGATAAGACGGGCGGGAGTAACGAGCGATATGCCAGCAAGCGATGCATTGAAGAAAGTGCAGGAGTGGTCTCTAGAGACCGCGAGGCTGCGAGGCAGAGAATAATGGAGACGTTGGACTGACAGGCTATGCAAGAGCGAATTAATAGCCGCACCGTAGTGGGAAGGGGTGTGTGCACCAACGCAGCTAGGCGGCAACATCCCGGTCAAGAGCAACCACTTGAACGTGAGTTCCAGTGGCTTACGAACCGCCGTGGGCGAGGTTCGTGCTCAGAAGTGAGTGCAGGATCGTGGGCGTGCAGTCCGGGTCCTGAGACAGGGTCGAGCTGGGGAAGGTTGACGACGAGCCTGGCCTCCGGTCTCGAGCTCACATCCCATGTCGCTCGTTGAGGGTCGTGCTGCTCTGGTCACGACTCATGGGCATCAGATGCAACATGTATTGGTTCGGGATCCTGCCTTGTTGCATCAGATATGCTTTGGTTCGGTGGTTAGAGTTCCGCCACAAGCCAAAATGAGCGTGGTGCCATGCCATCGTCGTATTTCTACTGTACCGGTATATCTGGCATCCATATGCAAGGTTCAGGCGCAAGGTTGCAGACGACCCATAGTATTATGCGCAACTTTGAACAGTCGACTTCTATGGGTACAAGAAACCTCCAGTGCCATCAGATCTTAGGTCCTCGGAGCGTAATCATCAGTTACGGACTGCGACGAGTTCCTGCTTCTCGGGGACGATCGCGGCCGGTGTTCGTACCCCACCGAGCCCACGTGCACCATCCAGGCGCTCCAAGCTGCTTCCCGTAACGCCTCTTAATGCACGAGCTCTTGCTCTTTTCCCATGAGCGTGCCTGACCGCCCTCTATCGATTGGCTCTTTCCTCCTCATCCTTGCTCTTTTACTCATCGGCAGCGAACAAGTTGCAGAAACTTGAGATGGAGATGCACGCTAGTGACCTGGCAAGGGCTTGCAAAATGCAGTCCAATCGGTCATCGACAAGAACAATCACATCCGATGTTGAGATGGTCTAGCTTTAATATCAGCTTGTGGAATCATCAACGCCGATTGTCCCAGTGCTCCCATACCCGAGGACACCTGGCTGTGTGTGTAGCAGTAGTTGAAGGTAGGCAAAGCAACCTCACCTGCAGTTAACTGTTATTGAATCTCACCATGCTCCTTAAGCTTTGTGCTGCTGTTGCAGCTCTATGTGCGGGCCTTGCGACAGGGTGTGAGGACCATGACTGGACCTCGCCAATGCTTAGTGGTTATGTCAACCACGAGTTGATGCGAAGACATGACATTGAGAAGCGTATCCAGCCAAATGCCTTGACAACACTACCACAGCAGATCAAAGACATTCACTGGGGTCAGCTCAACATATTGTCAACCACTGATACTCACGGCTGGCTTTCGGGTCATCTGCTTGATGAGAATTACAGCGCGGATTATGGCGATTTCGCCTCTTTCGTCCGCAAGATGAAGGCAAAAGCCGATAGACTGGGAGTCGACCTTCTGCTTGTGGATTCGGGAGACTTACACGATGGCACCGGTTTCGGTGACGCTACGGAACCAAATGGCAAACTCACACTGCCAATATTCAAGCAGCTACCGTACGACTTGCTTTCGATTGGTAACCATGAGCTCTACACAACGGAGATTACGAATAATACGTACCGCAACTTTGCGCCACATTGGGGTGGTCGCTACGTTACAAGCAACGTCGACATCTACGACAATGGTGTCCAGAAGCCCTTTTCGCAGAGATATGCCTACTACGAAACCAAATTCGGTATCAGAGTCATGTCGTTTGCCTTCATCTTCAACTTCACGGGTAACAGCAACGCCACCGTAGTCACTCCCGTAGGTGATGCAGTTCAGCAGCCTTGGTTTCAGCAGCAAGTCCGACGAACTGACATTGATCTGTTCTTGGTTGCCGGTCATATCACATTGCGTGACTCAGAAGAGTGGCGCCTGGTCTACAGTGCTATCCGTCAACACCAGCCAAGCACTCCTATCCAGATCTTTGGCGGCCACAGGCACGTCCGCGATGCTGTGGCATGGGACGCTTCGGCGATGGGTACAGCAGCCGGCCGCTACTGCGAGACAGTGGGCTGGACCACGATTGACGGTCTTTCTGCAGTCGTAACTCGAGCCAAGTCGCCTATGGGCAACGGCACGATTTCAATCACGAAGCCAATGTCCGGCTACAACTTTACGCAACCATCTCAATCAGACCTGACATACACTCGACAATACTTAGATTTCAACCGCCCCACCTTCGAGAAGCATACCGAATCCACCGACCAAACATTCAATACCTCGTACGGTCTAGGCGTAACAAACAACATCACTGAGTCCAGAAACACTCTTCCGCAGCTGTCGGAGTTGTTTGGATGCTCCCCTGGCTCCTACTATCTGTCCCGGTACCCAGTTAGCGATCCTCGATCCTTGTTCAATTATCTCACAACCACAGTCTTCCCCTCTGTCGTCTACGCTGAAGGCCGAAATACCTCTGCTTATCCTCGCATCATCATGACAAACACTGGAGGCTTCAGATACGATCTCCTGGAAGGCCGATTCACAATCGACAATGCATACCAGACTAATCCCTACCAGAACCTTTGGCAATACATGACGGCTCCCTGGGGTGTGGCGAAGAATGTCTTGGCGAACATGCAGACTGACCGGGTGTACAAGAGGCAGGAATCCAATGACACACAGTACAATGCCACTACAGGGCTTTACGAGACCGCAGGCTACGTGACGGAAGACGACTTCGGAAATGACGGAGACAACACGATTCATTTCGATCAAGGATCTGCGAGTACGCCACATTATGTCGCAGCCAATGTGTCAACCTCGAACATTACTGATGATGACACCCTCGTTGATGTTTATGTTACTTCGTTCTTTGCGGCAGCTACCGCCAGATACTTGGATGGCAATACAACTGATTGGATCAACGTGACGAACAGTACTGGTGGCTCATTCGCTAGTTTCGACACCCTGCCGGCAATGGCAAGGCTGTTCTGGAGCAAAGATTGTTGATTGAGGGTGTGCAATCGACGCGTGGAATTGGTAAGCTTTGAAAGCTGGTGGAGGTGGTGGCGAACGCGTGAGTGAAGGCAAAGGACCAATGGTCAATAGCTATGTATATAGTCTAATAAGAACAATGAAGAAGTACGGTCTCGTCATAGAACCTTCGAGGCACTGGCGCTGAGACCACCGACGACGGCTGGCTGGCTGTTGTTCCTCCTGGGTCATGTCCTTTACGTAGCTACTTGTTGAAAGACTATGGCTCTCTTCTGTACTAAGCCACCAGAAAGGGACGTTGCTGCATTTGTATCTACGGTGTCTAAGTGCCAGCATGATTGAACCCACGAGCTTCAGATACCCTCACCTCGACCCAGCATTGAGAACAATGAAATGAGCTCTCCGTACGGCTGAGTGTTAGCACCAAAAGCACATTTCTACGACGAGACTCGAGGCTATGCGTGTCTCAGCTACAGAGAACCTGCAACCACCGACACATGGCTCTGACATCTGGCATGGCCTTGTTAACATTCTCTCGTAGCTTCTTCCATCAAGCTCATCACGCTGTCATCAAGTAACAATCCCAGCTAAGGCGCAAACCACGTCCAAGCCAGAAACGCCGACTATGGTGACCAAAAGCATGAGCACTAAAACGACACTCTACGCCCTTGGCTCAAATGGCAGCTTCCAACTCGGCATCGGCCACGCCAACGATGTGTCTTCTCCTCAAAAGTGCGGATTTGCGGCTGACATCGGCAACGAGACCATGGATCATGTCCCTCTTGCTGTCGATGATGGCGAGCGAATCAGGAAAATTGTAGCCGGTGGCAATCATACGCTTCTGCTCACTACGGGTGGATTTGCCTGGGCTACTGGTTCGAATGAGGTCGGGCAGTGTGGTTGGACGGCGCCTGGACCGGACCAAGTCTCGGCTGATACGGTGGCCGGGAAGTGGAGGAGAGTGCAACGGAATAGGCCGAGCCAGGGCGAGAAATGCAAATTCACGGATGTCGCTGCTACGTGGACGGCATCGTACTTTGTGGTTGATGATCAGATCATCTATTCGTGCGGTCGTGGTGAAAAGGGTGAACTGGGGATCGGTCCGGGCAATAACGATGGTCTTACACCCACACAGTGCTTCGACTTGCGTGACTTCGAGCCTGGCGTGCCCCGTGCCAAGATAGAGACGATCTCAGGCTGTATGAACCATATTGTTGTTTTGTCCTCGTCGGGAAAATTGTATGGCTGGGGCGCTTGCAGAAAGGGACAGCTTGGTGAGAACTTGAAGAATGAGAAAGTGATCTGGTTGCCGAAAATGCTGGGCACTGGTCTTCAATGGAAACCCAGGCAGGTTGTGACGGGACGTGAGTTCACCTTCGTTGTTGGCGAGAGGTTTGAAGAGCAATGTTTCTTAGGTGACGCGGACCGCGCAGGGTTTGGTACGCCACTTGTGTTAGAAGATGAATGGCAGCAGGACTTTGAAATTTATGCCGGATGGACGCACATTGTGGTGAGAGTCGGGGATGGGAGTCTTCGAGGATTCGGGCGCAATCCACGCGGCCAGCTTCTCGAGAGGACACTGGACGATAGTACGGCCAGATTCGTCATGGGCAGCGAGCATTCGCTTGCACTCACATGCAGTGGCACTGCTATTGCATGGGGATGGGGTGAACATGGAAACTGCGGCTCGGAAGTGGATGAGAAGAAGAATGTGGTTGGGAGATACAACACTCTATTTTCGACTAGCCAAAGCGCCAGGGTAGCTGGCGTTGGAGCTGGCTGCGCGACGAGCTTTTTCTGGGTTGAAGGCTCATCGTGATGACTTTGCAAATACGTCTAAAATCAAGGTGAAGGGAGACGTTGTGCGTATGTACACGATGACCTCCAAATTTCCTTCGACCGCCAATATGCAGGACCTACAGAGCCTGCTATGACACGAACTTGCATATATGAGGCTTCGCAGTATCACAGGTCACGAAGCGAGTCTGCTGCTGGTCGTAATAATGCAACCCCAAATCAAAATCATGCGACATACAGCCAAACTCTAGAATTACCTACTCCGTCACTGATTTACCAGGACTCTCAAAGAATAGGACGTTATCGTACCCGTCAGGAAGAACGGTCCGCAGTCATCATACCAGTAGAATAGTATGATTACGAGTGGTCGAAGCTCCGGGGTCCGCCTGTACAAGTCGCAGCTCTGGCGGACGCTGGCACGACGAAGCCTCTTGGAGAGTCCAATGCGCAACAGGTGTGCTGGAGAGGGCTTCGAGCCACAGTGAGGTCTGATTGTCGAGTCGGGTGTTCACCAACTGCTGTCATACCGGACATGCCGTACTTACAAAGTCGCCTTGCAGGAGCTGTGCTCTCCACACAGTTCATGTCGTCGATATTTGGACCATACCTGTGGGTTGACGTATATTGAAGTAAAGCGTGCATGGACGGATCAGTACGCGTCTAGGTGGTGCCTGACGCTCCGTACTTGCCCACGCCGAGGACCTCCTGCATGAGTTCAGCCTAAACCCTCACGCTGCATTATCAAGACTTGGAAGCTTGGACGACTCCGCATTCCTTATCTGGAGATCATGGTTTACCACCGTAGGATGTCGCTTCCAACCTCTCAGCACATTTTGCGTTATCGATGCATCTGAACCGGTAAACTGTTTGCGCAAGGGAGGTCTAGTCGGTAACTGTTTGATTAAGAGTGTCAGATGCACAGCTCAGTGTGGAGGGCGTGGATATGCGCCAGTGTCGGTCCGACCAGGGGAGGTCAGGCTATCGTGCATGAACTCAGGTTGACGTCCGCACGAGCAATCTTCACATGCATCTACTTTCGCAGTTCTGGACCCTTTCACGCAGCACGGTCGACCGGCCGGACCACCAAGTCCTGAAGACGAGTGCCGCGGCTGGCGAACTGGAAGAGTGGCAAATTTGATGTTTTAGATCATCCGACCACAAGTCGGGGCAATGCTGACCACGTGCACACCAAGGGAAGAGCCACGAACGAGCTAGGGAGTGAGAGCTGGAGTTCTAGGGCACTCATAAAGTCCCGGCGCGGAAATTCGAGAAGCCAAGGGAGCCACCTACTGGAAGATACCTCTGATAAAAGCGGAAGGTACCATTAGTGCGCCTCGATGAGAACACGGCCTCGAATATATCCGATACAAAGATTGTCGCGTCAGCTGTGGGTTTATAAGCAGAAGAGAACTCTTTCGGCTGTCGGCTCAAAGGTGAACATTTGGTGGTGCTGCTCTTGCGTACATTCTTCCTACCCCTTGCCTCCTGTAAGGTAAGGAGGGTGGCTTCCGTACTTCGATTGGGCACTGACATGAGGTTGTCGCACACCTTGAGCGGGTGTTGTCGGGCAACTCCCAACATATCACAGGACTCTGGCGACTCGATGCCTCTGTCTGTTAACTGTCAGAGAAGCTTTCCAACGACGTGAAAGTGCTTGGAAATCAAAGCCAACGAAGTACTCTAAGAAATTTTCACTGTCTTATTGTCGGCCATTGTTCGGCTGCTTCTTCGTCAGTCGTTCTTGAGAATTGAATGGTGTACACCATCAAGCCCAGCGTTAAGAACATATTGCAGTGATACGTGCTATGTCATCATCGCTTGCACGATTTACGAAGGCGGGGGGGCAACGGTCTACCTAAACAGCTTTGGCATTCCGCTCGGTTTGCCGTCTTCGGTGCAAATGCATGGCGATCCGGTACATCGTAGTTGTATCCCACCTAATGTATGCGACGACGCCGCTAGAATATGATGCTGATTTGCTGTACACATACACATCTTGGTCTTGCTCCATGTTGAGGACAAGGCTGCAAGTCATGTCTGGCGATCAGCTTATACGAGCAAACAATCTCCACACTACTAGAGGCACCATACTTTCACCCCCTCCGGAAGGCAGCGCTCTGTTGAATGAGATTTCGTAGTAGTAAGGGGCTGAAATTCGATCTATTCGCGCCCGGGGGATCCTCAGTGAGCACCCCGCATCTCAAGCGACCTCTATCTGGCCAGGCTTCGACGGAAACCCGCCCAAAGGCTGTTAGAGATTGTGAATATCATCTCCACGAAGCGACTACGCCATCGACCACGACTTCACGCAGGACGAATATGATGCCGCCGGCGACAGCTACCCTCAAAAGCACATGTCGCTCACCTCCATGACATATACACCTGTCAGCACAGCAACATACATAATAATCACGTATCGCATATGCATCCGTACGGAGGGCCCTTGTCGACTACTGAGTCGACGAGATTGATTCATGCAAGAAGGGTAGTGTGCAGGAATCAAACCAACGATTCGTACCAGACCCGCATAATATGGAGCACTTCCCTAAACCTTCGAGACCGAAGATGCAGAAGGATGGGACGGGTCGGCAGAGCCATCGTCATCATCTTGCAGAATCAGCACATGTCAGCAACACGGAGCACAGATACGGTACCTCCGCGAAATGAGCTGGAACTTTTTTGTTTAGGCGCCTTCGAAGCATTCCTGATGGCGAATGCAGGTGCTCAGATGACCAGGGATGGACCGCCATCAGGCATGTTGAGTAGAGGACACATCAGCATTATTGCCTCAATGATCCGAGGTTTGTAAGATGTCTCGTTCCATAGAACGTACACGTCAACATGAAATCAGAATGTGGAGAAGTTGGGGATGCTGGCAGTGGACGCATCGTGCCTGAAAATCAGTGCATCCACTGCCTTTTTAGGCCTTCGGTGGTGGCTTGCGAGGCTTGGAGTTGGGACAGGTGAAGGGGCTGCTTAGCCTAAAAGGGTTTTGCGCCCGGTCGTCCCGAGCTCTGTGCGCCCCCAGATAATGTTGGAACCGAGCTTCAGCCACGATGGCATGCAAGTTTCAATCTTGTGTGGCCTCATGCTGAGACTTGAGAAATTCAGGCTCGGCCCCACCGAGAAAATGCCTGTGGTAAGAATAGTTTGACGCCTTCCGCCGCCCAGCAGATCCCAAGTCCCTTTAATGTTTGACATGCTCGAATATTGATGAAGGCTCTGCAGTCCGATCGCGATGCCGACAGCAGAGCCGATTATGTAGTAGTAAAGTAGCGGTGATGCCAGAGGCACAGACTCCATCCGGAAACTGTGGTATGTGAGATCATTTGCATCGGTCATTTCAAGGGGGAATTTGGATTCAGACCCGGAACATTCTCGCTTTCTTGACTGCCGATGTCACCGAGGGTCACTTCTGCCTCCAGATTTGCCCACACGGTACCGGATGCCTCCATTAGTCATTTCCCATTCTAGCGCTTTCAAGGATTGGTATGGCAAATTTGTGTTGAAGACAGTCACAGAACAGACCGCACACCATGATTTGACCTTGCAACATGTTGCAAAGCCAGGATTACGTGTCAGCTCGCGTCAAAAATCCGTTGGCCTTTGCGAGGCCGAGATCTTGGCGACCCGCCCCAGATTCCTGTGCTTCAGTGGCGGTCACTCCGCTTACTACTGCCAGGCACAATCTTTGCTTTTTGGGGGGCGCCGACTATTTCCATCGACATACTTTCGGAGGCTTGTACTCCTTGTCTCTCCTGAAAAGCCCTGACCTCATACTGCTACCTCCCGTCCTCTGGTCCAGGCAAATCAGCCAGTGCCTTCTCTCGGCTATTTGGCATCCTTGCATTTCAGCTGCCGTCAGCCTTTACTCCCTTCTATCCACGTTTGATAAGGATTACGGAGCACGCTAGCCAACGCGAAACTATTCCACACACCTCTTTCTAGGGATCTGCTGCATCACTTCCTTCTCTCCATTCGATCTCTCCTTGCCTGACGCCGCGATCAACCACCTTGGCTCAATATCACAGTCTCCTGTCACTCTGAGACGCTTACCCCGGACGTGAAATCCGTCATCTATCGCCAACCCTTCCTCGGACTCATTTCTCCCCCCGGTCCCAGCGGATTGTAATTCCCCCACGATAAGCGACGCACTATCACACCCCAGCGAAACCCTCGTCTTCGCCCGAATGCAACGCTCTTCGTCAGCCATCGACTTTACTTCTCTCCTCAATTCCTCTACCCCAGATTCTCCCACCTCTCCCCTTGCTCGGAAACAAAACCAGTCCGCTACCAACCTTCAGAATACGGCACAACAAACGCAGCACTCCAACAACATGGCTGCCACGATGAGCGCCATGTCTTCTACCCAGACGTCCCAACTAGAGGAGCCTCGACAAGATCTACCTCGTCCCTACAAGTGCCCGCTATGTGATCGGGCCTTCCATCGTCTCGAACACCAGACTCGGCATATTCGAACGCACACAGGAGAGAAGCCACATGCGTGCCAGTTTCCAGGCTGTAGCAAACGATTCAGCCGGTCAGATGAGCTGACAAGGCATTCTCGGATACACAACAACCCCAACTCAAGACGGAACAACAAAGCCCAACAGGTTGCTGCTGCTGCTGCTATGGCTGGGTTACAAGATGGCCCGAACCAATTCTCTCAACAAGCACAGATAGCGATGCCACTGTCTGGAAAAGGGAACACACGCTCTGCGCCGTCATCCGCCGTCGGATCGCCAAATGTCTCGCCGCCGCATTCATTCGCTTACGCGGCATCGATACCGTCGAATCTGTCACCATACGCTCGACAAGATGATAGGCACAATTCCATGGATATCAACATGCTTGCCACGGCCGCTTCCCAGGTAGAACGAACGGAACACGAGCTAGGCTCAAGGATACCATACCAACATCAGCATCACTTGTTCAGCCATCGCAATGGACCAAGCACAGGTCGCCTTCCTTCACTAGGTGCCTATGCCATCTCTCACAGCATGTCTCGAAGTCATTCGCAAGAGATGCATGATGATGAACACCGCATCAAGCGGTCGAGACCCAACTCGCCTCATTCAACAGCCCCATCGTCTCCATGTTTCTCGCATGCGTCAATCTCTCCTACACCCGATCACACGCCACTGGCCACCCCTGGTCATTCGCCACGGTTACGACCGGCCCACGGCAGTGATTTGCAGTTACCTGGCTTGCGCCACCTATCACTTGGTCACGCGCCGTTACTCGCTCCAATGGAACCCCAAGCTGATGGGTCATATGTTCATCCTCCAGCTCCTCATCATACCGGCCCATCGATCTCTGAGATTGTTAGTGGAACACAACGAAAACTGCCAGTGCCACAACTACCGAAGGTCAACGTGTCAGACCTGCTCAATCCCCCTACTGGACTGAGCTCTGGTGAATCAAGTACAGTGGCATCTGTGAATGGTGATACCTCAAGGTGAAGACACTAAAGAAGGTTCATCACATATCCTGAGATTTTGTTCTTTCAGCTGCATTGATATGCGACGTATTAGCTCGACTCAATCTTTCATTCTGAATGTCACTCGCTGGGCGATCATGCATGCAGCGTCGTATCAAACATTATAGACGGGATACTATGATTTAGCGATGGTTGGGGGTTATCGTTAGGGCTGTGTGGGCATGTGCCAACGATTCTCATTACACATAGAACCTCAGGGCTCTCGCGAGAGTTATGTTTAGGCGCAACATTACACGGAATCAGACGGATTAGCGATAGAGAAAGTGCACCTCCGATCTGAAGATGTCTGGATAGTGTTTCGAGCAGCGGTGGAAGGCGCACACGCCTATTCACATACGTTATCTGAACTCGTTTCATTGACCTCTCAACCCTGGTACTTCGTTTGCACTCATGTGCGCATTATGTTTCTGCCTATATTGCTATGCATGAAACCACATGGATCTCTCGAGCAACGTCTGCGCAACGCTGACCCAATCGTCCGCACATGCCTCTGGCGTCCCCCCACACTATTGACTTGATTATGGCCGTTGTCGGTCACCTGGCGCTCTATTGTGCAAGAACACTCTATGACTGGAGTACCTCTACAATCTTTCTACGTCATGCGACGTACTCTGAATACACTTCCACGAGTCCATCAAAGTTCCGCGCCTTGGAACCCCCCAGAAAGAACGAATTTTGAGCCTTTACCCAGAAGGAGTGACCGAACCATGCCAACCAGCTCCGTACCAGAGACAACTTGCATCACCATCCTCGCTTGAGTTTACCCACCCGGACATACCAAGTACTAGCGCAACGTCATGTCCAGCACGTACAGCTATTGCTAATCGTCTTATCCAAAACACCGGCCACCATTCAGGCAAAAGTAACAGCCGAAGGAGGTATTGCGTCTATGTAACCGCGTGCTAACTCACCAACCCAACCCTGTACATCTAATTTTGACTTCAAACGGTCTGCTTCAACGGTGTGCAATAATGTTACTGCCGGCGAGAATCCGATTATGATCTCACGAATTGTTACACGGCGATCACGGTCAAATTTCCGCGTTTCCCCAGACTCAATTTCCCATGTTCCCGGAGATGCGAAGTTGGCTAAGCTCTTCAACAAGATCTGCAGCTATTCAGACGAGCCATCGCTGCAAACGTCTGCTGTGTGATTTTGCAGTCGGAAAAACAGTCTCAGCAGCAAAGCGTCCGTGGTCATCCTATCGAACATGTTGAGACCGCGGTGAGGTCACTATCCCGATGCTGCGTGGTCCTGCCATACTGGTTCATGCATCTGGCGCGCAAGCATCCCACATGTAGATATGGTGGTTTGAGATAAGAGAGGTAGCCTAACAGCTCCCATTTGGTACTCGTCCTCGGCTAACTTGTCACGCATTGCGAGTCAGCCACATTCGTAGTTCTTGCGCGTCGGGAGCTTTCCTTCGATTGGAACTCGTAGGCCTTCCTCTAGATATCGGCTATTTCGTGCAACATTCCCTCGGCTAACAGCTCTCTAGACGACAACTGAAGAGGGAAGTCCTCTACCTGGGGTAATAGAACAAGTATCGATCTAATTCGCTAGACGCTCGGTTCCGGCCCCATGATCCGCAATCCTCTAATTGAGCCGCATACTCGATACTCCAGCACCGAAAGAAGCAGCCAAATGGAAACTTCGAGAGGTTTCTCGCCATGGGAGCTTTGAGCAGGAAATTAGCTTCATTGAGGTACCATCAATGGTGCTCGGCTGCGCCTAGACCACGGCGCTGGTCTTCGCTCGCCACTTCGGACTCTTTGTGACAGAATGGTCTTTGGCTCTGGCTTCATCTTCGATTGCAATGGCAAGCTTACGCCGGAGTCCAAGGAAAGTTTGACGGTGCTTTGCGCTGAAGCAATAGTTTCGTAAGATCGGCCATGAGATTGTACCGTATGACGAGGCTCTAATGTCTTGAAGACACGAAGCAATCATGTGCAATCACGATTGGTGCTGCTGATCTGTGCAGCAGATCCCTTTCTCACCTTTGAGGCCGGCGCAAGAGAACCCTCAATGGACGCCGGTCCTGTCTAGTGCGTCCAGAAGTGCTTCATAATGCACACCGCCTATGAATCAAGGAGGTCTGCAGCCACATGCCTTCGGCGATCGCTCCGGGTTTACTCCAGCTTGCTTCAAACTTGTAGATGTTGGAAGCTTCGTCGAGCCTCATAGCTGTGCCGAGTCTGAAAAGCGGGTCGAACCGAGTTTGCCGACTGCGGGGAGTAGGTTTCCAACGGCTTCTACATTTTAGGAAAAGACACGGCGAATGTAGATCGCGCTGCAAAGGGGGCGGACTACTGTATGACAGCAGGCATGAACCAAAGACAACCGGTGACCTAGTCCTTACCATCCGACTTCACCGCTACGAACGCGGTTGTCGACTCGGGTCTATCTACCAGCATGCCACGGGGTCACTAGAGGATGCAGGGCTGGTTATAGGGTCTTTGCACGTAGCAAGCACGATTGTGAAGAACTTGTCGTGGGATGCACATAGCTAGTGTCACATCGATATTGGAAGAAAGCCATCAAGAGACGATACATGTGGACATATTGTCCCTGCAACAGTGTGTTGGATCGCGAGCCGTCTGGGATGAAACCTTTTCCTAAGGCGAGGCTAGTGGGACCACACAACAACACCTGGAGACACCGAGCCTTTCAGAGAAACAACTTTGCTAGTCCTCATTCCTCAGCATAAAAAGATCGTAGAATTAAGAAAGCCCGTTGACGTGAGCCGGTCGACAAGAATATCGTCGCTGTCTCTATTTGTGCTCATAGGCAAGTGCAGCGTGAGTGAGGGGGACGAGTATCTGGTCGTCTTTAGCATCGAGTAGTGATAAGGACTGATCGCACTGTCACAGCTCGTTGGTCCCAGTGCCGAAATACACAAGAGCACGCCACTGTGCGCTAATACTCGAAGCCTGAGGAGATGGAGGAAACTGCGTTGACTGTCTTACCGGCCTTCCATTGTGGCAGCCTTGGCCGCAGCTGGACGAGGCTGTCATGCTTTCCCGTTTGGGACTTCCACGAGAAAGCAACCACAAGCAATTGGTGAGTCGACAAGCATCTGCGTAGCTCGTCAACTCGACAATTGGCTCTGCAGAGATGAGCGCACGCTTGTCTCCGGCAGCCAGCCTTCTACGTAGCTCGAAGCTCTTTGCGCTCCCTCCTACGATCGCTCTGCCAGCTGCACCTCCTTCGTCCGATCAAGTTTCAAAGTCTGAGACAGCAACGACAGTCTATCCTCGGTATGCAGCCATTCAGACGACGTCAACATCCGGTAGCCAAGGAGATTGGGGTTTCAAGAGACCGTTGCCCTTGAAAGCGACAAGGTCTACGAACAACCCAGTTGTCCGGCTCGTTCGGGGAATCGATACCCCCGAGCACATTGCAGACTACGAATCAGCGGCAGACCATGTTCTTACTCTGCGCAAGTTCCAAGAGCTGAATCTCTCATTACGGCACCCTGAAAAGGCGGGTGACACGTCGTCGAGTTACAGTGCGAGGGACTTCAATGTCTTCCGACCTACCCATGACAACACCACAAACCCTTCATCTTCATCTCCAGCAAGTTCGGGTCCGTTGGGCATCTGGCCGGAGGTCAAGTCAGAGGATGTTCACAACCAGCTGCCAGAACAGCTAAAGCAGCAACAGAGAGCGATTGACGAACAGAAGGAGGCACAGGACTTGGCTGCCGGAGTAGATCCCGCTAATTCAGGTGCTGCACAGCTCATGTCTGTAACATCGCGACGAGGAGTCCGAGAGAGGAGAAGATGGCGTTATGCAGGCCCCTCGCTGTTCCAATTATCTGGCATGGAGTTCGACGAGTACCTGAATAAACTGGGGAGGAAGGAGCAAGACATGCTCACCGACCGTATAAAGAGAGAAATCACGCAAAGCAGGCTAGCCAAAGCACGAGACCAAGGAAAAATGGACCAACAACCACGTGAAGACGACGTGACAGAGAGGGAAGTCAAACACTACCTTCGCTACCTCCGCAACGAACCTCGAAGGTTTGGCGCCATCATCGCGGACATGCTTGATCTACCAGAGAACAACCTGCGGCCTCAGGGAGGTAGAGCAAAAGCTGACGAGTTTGAATACGGCCGTGACACTTTGGCTGCAGCGGACTGGCAAGAGCGGGGACCACCCAGGACACATCCGTCAGCTGGTTTGTCCTATGTGCACACCGTGGCGCATGCACACAACGATCCAATATATGGTCCTCAGAAGGAGAACTCGGCAGTTCTAGCCCGTGCGGTGAAGACTGCCACGCGAGCTGGCAAGACTGAGGCCAATTTTGGTGTGGCCGGCTTCATCGTGCCCACACCACAGAATCAGTCATCGACTAGAGCGACGGTGGACGCTTTCACCCCTCAACCGGGCGGTCAGAAAAGGCCGGTGCAACTCGGTGCTGCCTACATCAACGAAGAGGGCGCCCTTATCTTGCGGACAAGGACAACGAATGAGTATGAGGCGAGGGGCGATGAAGCTGTGTCCAAGCAACAGATAGCACGGGAGAATGCGGAAAAGGTGCAGCAGGAGGCTGACGAGGCACGTGAGCGGCCGGCTGTTGCTCCTCAATTTAGCAGCCTGGACGACTATCAGCCCAGACCTTCGAGGCGTTTACAGGACCCGGAATATCTGGCGAGACACCAAATCAGGAAGGAGCCTTCGGGCTCTGGTCAAGACCCAGGTGATGTCCTAGGTGCTCTGTTCAGAAATTGATCGTAGAATGTACATACATACACTGTATACCATATGTTTCATACATTGCCCTAGGCGATACATACCACGCTCTGTTCCTGCTGCTCATGCAAGCGAAATGACTTGGCGGGTGAGAGCGGCTTGGATCGGCTCAGGCAGCCATGGTCCAGGCACAACACCGTAGTCACGTGCCGCACTCTTGGCACACTTTCGATCTTGCTCCCAGCCAGGCGCGATTTGCGGAAGACATAACACGACATCTTGCTCGTGGACATCAACCATAACCCAGTCAGATATTCACCCGAGTCAACCGCAAAGATGGGTCGCGTTCGAACGAAGACAGTCAAGAAGTCCGCCAAGGTCATTATCGAGCGATACTACCCAAAGCTCACTCTCGACTTCGAGACCAACAAGAGAATATGCGACGAAATTGCTATCATCGCTAGCAAGCGATTGAGGAACAAGGTATGCGAAGCTCTTGTATTCCCTCCATGCACCAGTCCACCGCTGCAGTCTGTCATATGGAATACGTACTGACATAGTCGCTCCAGATCGCCGGCTACACAACCCATCTCATGAAACGTATTCAGCGTGGCCCCGTCCGAGGTATCTCCTTCAAACTCCAAGAAGAAGAGAGAGAAAGAAAGGATCAATACGTTCCCGAAGTCTCTGCCCTTGACTTCACCCAGAACAGCGATAGCGGTCAACTCGAGATTGATCAGGATACCAAGGATCTATTGAAGAGCATGGGCTTCGATGGCATCCCAGTCAATGTTATGCCTGTTGCGCAGCAGGCTCAGCAGACCGAGAGGGGACGCCGAGTGTTTGGTACTGAGGCTCGCGGCCGAGCATAGAAGGCCCAAGCATCGAGGCATGGGCGCGAGGTATTCGACCTCTGGATACCAATAGTCGGAGCAAGACGGCGTCAAGTCTTGTTTTCGCACAGCAGCTACGAAGCAGGGTACAGTGATGGTGTGAAGCAAGAGAGGCTGAGTCTCACCTTGCGAACGCCTCAGGCTCTCGAGAGAAGCCTGCCGGGCATGACTTGCAACAGCATGCTGAGAATACAACCACAAATTCCATCTCAAGGTGTCGCTTAGTCTGTCATCAGACGAAGCTTGATTGCCATTGAATCTTCCTCTTCACACTACATTGCACTGATGGCCGTCGTAAGCGGTGAGTCTTGCCTGCTTCGGCGCCATGCACAACCAAAAGCGGATACTAACCCTGGTACTCGTTGATGTGCTCGTTCCTTTGCTGTGTCATGTACATTCTCACTTTGCCAGCCCTGGTGCTGCAACATAGAACTTTACCGGTCCCAGCTCCGGAGATCCCTGCTGCTGATATTGTCTTCTAGTGGCAGCATTTGTGTGTACCTTGCCATGTGCCTGGAACCATCCTCATATATGCCCGAATGCCGGCCCTCGCCTCGCATTTGCCTCTCCAGATGCAAATTGGACGAAGGCAAGGTAAACGCTCCCATCATGATCACCATCAACCGTAGCCGTTCGTAAAACCGAAGTTTTGCCGGTCTCTCGCTCGATCTCGCTCTTCTCTGGAACACCCCCTTTCTAATCAATCACCCAGTAACAGACGTGTCGAGTCCTGTATCATCTCTCATGCGCTCCCTAGCAATGTATAGTACTTAGGTGCGGATTAAGGTCTTAGATACTGCTCGCAGCAGCTAGGTCCACGTCTCACTTTCAATCAATGGCAGAGTTGATGTGCTCTATATGGACCGTCTTCCTCAACTTCGGCTAAATGCGAGCTTGAAGCTTCCGGTGTTTGTCACACCGTGACCAGTAGCGTCTCAACTGTTCGAGACTGAACCATACAGCACACATATCGAGGCTTTGATTTCCCAGATGCGGACAGTAGCGCATATTGGCGAGTACCCTCCAGAATGCGGACTGTCGGACCGAGCATGCGTCTCCATGACGGCGCAGATTAGTAGTGCTTAGACCGGAGTTCTACCGCACTTACTCCACACCATGTGGTGGTGATGAGTACTACAAGGTGCTGTATCAGGTATCTATATATGGAGTGCCTGAAGCTAGCTACCAGCAAGATGTGTAGTCTGCAAAAGTCTCGCATGTACAAAGCTAGGTCTCTCTTCTACTGTAAAGATGCTTGAAGCGTTGAAAAGAACAATATCATCAGCTATGGGGTCCGTGCCGAAGACCACTCACAAGGATTTCGACGTCGAGGATGTGTTAGACAAGCTCAACATAGATGAGAAGGTTGCCTTGTTATCAGGCACAGACTTCTGGCATACCGCATCTGTACCAAGGCTCGGTGTACCAGCAGTTCGTGTCTCTGATGGTCCAAACGGGGTAAGGGGAACTAAATTCTTCAATGGTGTACCAGCAGCGTGTCTACCTTGTGGTGAGCAACTCCTCAATATGAAGGGGACAAACACTGACGGGTGTAGGAACCGGCTTGGCGGCAACATGGGACACAGACCTCATTCAGAAGGGTGGCCACCTCCAGGGCAAGGAAGCAATCGCCAAAGGAGCATCGGTAATCCTCGGGCCAACTGCGAACATGCAGAGATCACCACTGGGTGGACGAGGCTTCGAGTCTTTCAGTGAGGATCCAGTGCTCGCCGGCCACATGACAGCAGCAACCATAAACGGCATCCAGTCAACCGGTGTTGGTGCAACACCAAAGCACTACGTCTGCAACGATCAGGAAGACCAAAGAATGTCGGTCAACAGCCTTGTTACAGAGCGAGCCCTACGGGAGATCTATCTGATGCCCTTCCAAATAGCTCAGAAGGATTCAAAACCCATGTGCTTCATGACAGCATATAACCAAGTGAATGGAACTCACGTCAGCGAAAGTCCACGGCTGATAAACGACGTCCTCCGCAAAGAATGGGGTTTCGACGGAATGGTAATGTCGGATTGGTTCGGCACATACTCTTCCACAGAATCAGTCAAAGCTGGTCTTGATCTCGAGATGCCTGGCCCTTCGTACGTCCGCGGCAAGCTTATCAACCAGGCACTTGGGTGTGGGAAGTTGACAGAGTACGATATAGACAATTGCGTGCGCAAGGTGCTGGAACTAGTCAAAAAGGTCCTCCCATTAGGCATTCCCGAAAATGCACCCGAACACACCGTCGACTCACCAGAGACAGCAGCCTTGCTCCGTAAGATCTCATCAAACGGTCTGGTGCTGATGAAGAACGATAACGCAACCCTACCATTCAAAAAGGAGAAGACAACAGCCGTCATCGGTCCCAACGCCGACCTTGCCGCTTTCTCAGGCGGTGGCTCAGCCTCCCTCCTGCCATACTACGCCATAACTCCCCTCCAGGGCGTCAAAAACCAAGCCAAAAATGTCAAATACACCCTCGGTGCCCCAGGCTGGAAGAAACTCCCCCTCCTATCCCGCATGTCCAAAACAAATGACGACAAACAAGGCCTAACAATGAACGTCTACCTGGACCCACCCTCCAAAGAAGACAGAGAACTCATAGACACAGTGCACGTCTCCGACAGCAACTGCCTCCTAGTCGACTACAAGCACCCCAAAATCACCTCCTCCCTCTGGTACGCCACCTTCACGGGCCACATAACACCGCCCCAAAGCGCAAACTACGAATTCAGCCTCTCCGTCGCCGGCACCGCAACCCTCTCCATCGACTCCCACCTCCTCATCGACAACGCAACGCACCAAACCCCCGGCGACTCCTTCTTCGGCACCGGCACCCGCGACGAAACCGCCACAACCAGTCTCGAAGCCCACAAAACATACACCGTGTCCATCGCCTTCGCAACCCTCCCCACCCAAACATTCACCGTCCCCGGCACAACGGCCTTCGGCGCCGGCGGCGTCCGCATCGGCTGCGCCCGCGTGATCTCACCCCAAGACGAACTCGCCCGCGCCGTCGACCTCGCATCGAGCGTCGACCAAGTCGTGCTCTGCGCCGGCCTAAACAGCGACTGGGAGAGCGAGGGCTACGACCGCACCACCATGGACCTGCCCCCAGGCAGCGACGCGCTGATCGCCGCCGTCTGCGCCGCGAACCCGAATACAGCCGTGATCGTGCAGAGCGGAACCCCCGTCACAATGCCGTGGTTCAAGCACGCCAAGGCCGTCGTGCAAGCGTGGTACGGCGGCAACGAGACCGGCAACGCAATCGCAGATGTCGTGTTCGGCGACGTCAATCCAAGCGGGAAATTGCCGCTGACCTTCCCCG
>Ga0210040_10001613_pt1 | contig 33531 bp, 18 predicted proteins | sample CryGeyCG12114_NA_FD_185462 | JGI IMG/M metagenome (GOLD analysis project Ga0210040, IMG submission 185462) | Groundwater microbial communities from aquifer - Crystal Geyser CG19_WC_8/21/14_NA (SPAdes) (version 2) | ecosystem: Environmental > Aquatic > Deep subsurface > Groundwater | place: USA...
ATTATATAGATGCTTTCAACAGTTTTAAAACATTTTTCTACATCTAAACTTTTGTGTGGTCTACTGGCTGTACTTCATGAAGGTTTTTCCGTCTATTTCTGCAAAGTTTTGCTCAGCAAAGTTAATACGATCTTGCGTGCATCGTTTCCTTGCAAAAGCTTTATTTAAACGTATCATTTTTTTCTCAAAATGTAATAAAAATCCTGATTTTTCATGTAATTTGTGAAGACAAAATATATAGTGAGACTATTTTGCAGTAGTATTTTGAAATTTTTTGACGGACGTAACTCAAACCTGCGTGCACCGTACGTTAGCAAATTGCCGGGCGGAGCCCGGCATATTTGCTAGTCATTATTATGCAACGCATACAATTTCATGTGGTTTCATCATGTCATCGCAAAATTTCCGAGAACAGCATAGATTTGTTGGGCGGCACACCTGAACTTCAAATGATTATTTATCGCTTGAGTAACACAAGTGCGAGAAGAGAGTGATTTGCTAATGTTGCAAAAGTACATCTTTTAACTTTATTTCCTCATTCGGTTCGTTCGGGTGTATGGATTTGCAACTTACTTAAAGACAGATGGAATTAACGACGCCTCATAACTGCATAAGCTTCTGAGAATGCTGTACAAACTACAGATTAAAAGTAATATTACAACTGAAAACATCATTAATAGCCAAGGTTAATAACATACTTGAAATAAGATAAACATGGTGTATGGTCTATCCTTTCCAGGACCTTAATTTTTGTCCATAATGTGTATTATGTATGTACGTGTTGTGTTACCAAACCGGTCCACTTTTTTAAACCCAAAATATTTACTTTTTGCCATCTTGATCAAATTTATTGCAGATCTACGTTAAATAATTTGCAGTTGCAACTTCAAGATGAATTCAATGAAGGCTGCATTAGCCATTCTGTTTGTGATGATAGGATGTTGCACCAACGTTATATTTTTAGAACTTCTGGTGAAGTAAGTGACGTTTATATTTTGACCATTGATTATTTTCGTAAAGCTAATATATTTCTGTTGCCCATTTATATCTACAAGATTGGATCCAGGCAGTGGTGTTCTAATCACGTTTTCACAATTTGTAATCATATCTTTGGAAGGCTTTATTTTCACTTTGAGACTGGGGACCAAGAAAATGAATGTGCCTATTAGGTAAATGAGCGATTTGCTATTTTGCCCATGCTTAGATTATTGCCTAGTGCCTATGATCAAAATAATCAGATACTACCGTACAGGTGAAGTATTTATTTTGTGTTTGTTTGCGCAGCTGATTTAGATTTATAATTTTGACTCACTTAACGCTGGTATTGCCGGATTGACAACTGACTATATATTATTAAATATTCTGAAAAATTGTTTAACAGGGAGTATGTCAAACTGGTCACATTCTACTTCATAGTTAGTACAATTAATAACTGGGCCTTCAATTTCAACATTTCAATGACGTTGCATCTAATATTCCGATCTGTAAATACATACATGCATTTTAATTTTTCGTTACCTGCACTCTTGTTTTTCCACTGCTCAAACCCTAATCAATTTTGTTTCAGGGATCATTGATGGCCAACATGATTTTAGGAATGATCATTATGAATAAACGTTATAAACCAATGAAGTATTTATCAATCGTTTTGATTTCCATTGGTATTGCAGTATGTACTATCGCGTCTGGTAAAGAAATGGGGGTAATTGTGAAAAAATTGCATGTTGCAAGTTATTGCATTAGTTTCAAATTTCAAATGTCATGAGCGAATTGATCAGTTTGCGAAAATATTTTCAGGAAAAGCCTCAGTCACCATTGAATGAAGGATTTTCGGACTATTTCTGGTGGTTATGTGGTAAAGTGCTGAACTAGCGTAATTTTTGTGGACCTTTTAAGACTGTATAACATGCTACTTCACTGACTTTTCCACGCAGGTATTATTATTTTGACGTTCGCTCTTTTCATGTCCGCTAGAATGGGACTGTACCAAGAAGTCCTGTATCAGAAATATGGGAAGCACCCTCGAGAGGCTCTATTTTTTTCGGTATTGATTTCTTTAAGTTGTGGAAAATGCTGTGGTATTTAGGGATTAACCTAATGTTTCCATGCATATTTTGCAGCATTTTTTACCTCTACCGGGATTTTTACTATTGTATTCGGATTTGGCAGCTCACATAGCCATCGCCAATAATTCTGATGTAATTAGCATATCTGGACTAGCAATTCCATTAATTTGGGTGTATATAATGGGCAACGTTTTGACACAGTAAGTATAAAAATTCTTTGCTGTTTGCTTACAAGATATTTCATTATTTCTGTGATGGATGATTAAATTCTAAATTTCCAGGTGCTGCTGTATCAATTCCGTCTTTGTTCTCACTACGGAATGTGCCTCTCTAACTGTTACGCTGGTTGTAACTCTTAGGAAATTCCTCAGTTTACTTTTCTCTATTTACTACTTTCAAAATTCTTTTACATTGGCTCATTGGTTCGGAACAGCTTGTGTATTTGTGGGAACATTCCTGTACTCTGATATTGGAGAAATGATTAGACAATCAAGAGCAGTTCAACCTTCCAAGAAATTAGAATAATGAATACAACCTCGCATCCAAAGCCAAAGCATAATCTCGCATTTATTTCATCACGACTGATATTCAACATTAATCACTATCCATAATTTCCTGTTCCTGCTGCCTACTATGAGTGTAACTCAAATTAACAGTAAATTAATTTCAGTCATACCAAACCAATACGAAAGTTTTTTTTTTGTCACTGCTTTATTATCTTACGTCACCTAATTTATAAGAGCGCGAACATACTAAAGTAAGATTATAGTTAGATTAGTGATAACAATAACAACCCACGACTGCCACGACAGTACCATTAATTTTTGTTGTTCGGACTCTTCGGACTGAAATCGAAGCTGAAGCTGATAGAGAGTACTGTTTATTTGTAGAGAATTTTTGACGCTAGATAGAGCAAGTAATTCATCAGCGTGTGTCTGCCTACATTTCTTATTGCGGCCAGTCCAATAAGTTTTTAGTATGCATTTGTAACAAGGCTATACTGCATCAGTATCGGTGTACTAACTAAACTAACAGCCTAAGCTGTATTCAAATAATTTTTTCAACCTTTACATGTGAAGCAAAGTAAATGGCTTCAATGGGTTTTTATTGTGGCTCTTGACTTTTTGATTTATTCCAATTCAACTGCAGCTAAGTTTTTTCGCCTGCCTGCAACAGACAAATCCAAAAGAAAATTATTTCGGGAATTGAATAAAACTTGGAAATCTCGAAGAGTTTCACAAACCTGGATAGTGGTTTTGTCTATTCCATTACAGACGGGAAATGAGTTGGACTCTAATGTGAGCGATAACTGTATGTAATTATGATATCATTTTGTCAATTTATTTGTAGGGCATCCTTTAATCAGCTGTCGCTTCCCAAATTAAAAAAGTGGGAAATAAATTAAGCGAGAGGAGACAGGATGAATGGGAAAGGAAAAAGGTGGGTAATTTAGATTGATTTCAGTCAAGAACTCAACGGACGGATGTAACAATGGGTTGTGAGAGATATGACTAATACCTTCAGACAATAGAACTAACTAACTAACTATATTTACTAGAAACAAGAAACTGTTTGAAGATCATCTTATGCTATTGTTAGTATGTACCGCAAAAAAAATAGCTCTATTAGGTACTGACTGACTGACTGAGAATGATGAGTTGATGAAAAGCATGAAAAAAATGAACCCAAAAAGCGTCGTTGTTTAGGTAAATGAAAATGCGCATGCCTGCTGCCTGCACTATAGTAAAAGTAAGTGACTTTTAAGTCCAACTTTAAAACTTAGAATCCTTTGGTTTTCAGAAAAATGAGACGCGTAATAAATTTTTTTTTACAAATTATCATTAAAAACTTGAAATATTTCTTATAAAGAGAGTGATTTGTGAAACGCCGCCTATCAAATACAAAGAGCATTTAAACATCCATCATTAGCCACCTAATTTGTGCCAGCAGTCAGCACTTGATTTTTTTCTTGGTGGTTCCAGGGATCATATTATACGAATCGTACATATGGGTGACTTTTAGAGGTTAGACTTTAGCCCCAGATTTGAAGACAGGAGCAGCTGTCATTGACTTTTTTCTCACCCTTTGTATTACATACGTATACAATTGAGGCACAAGCTTAAACCGCACACTCATTATAACTGGTACGTCAATTAGTTTTAAGGTAAAGTAGATACTAGAGAGACTACGATTCGTGTGGTTAAAAAAACGATTTCCAATCCTTTCTCCTTTCAATGAGAATCCTTATAGAGCGTCATAATCTTATTATCCGTTGTCTTCAATCATTATTCCCCGTATATCTTTTCACTCTGCGTGTACGATAACAACGATGACTAGCATTTATCACACGAAAGGGTATTTTCTCGATGCTTTCTTCAATTGACTGACTTGAATAGTATTATTATCGCTCTATTGATAAATAGGCTTCCTTACCTGATTAGGAAAACACACGTGGAAACCGTATAGAGGGTAGCATATGTCTCACTTTTCTTACTAACGAAGTCATACCCAAAGCTGTAGGGCCCAATAAAGGGTCCAATTATGGGATCTCAAAGTGGAGCTATAGATTCCGAATATGATCCTACATAAGTATCGTAATATGCTATGCATCATATTGTATTGTAATTTTAACGACAGTATGAAAGTCAATGTTGATTTTTGTACAGAATACGGCAAATAAATGGAACAAATGAAGATTGGCTTTTTTTAATAATAATGCGGTTAGAGAACACATTTTATTTCCTGTTCTTTGAATCCAGTTAAAGTATATATTAAATAAAAGTTATGGCACTCTGGAATTCCATCTTGAACACATTTCTAAACATAGAATACAATCGATTAATATTGCATATGCTTGGAGCTTAAAAATAGCAGTTTATGTTACTGTAATAATCATTTTCACCCGATAGTACACCATGTTGCAACAAATAGACTTAACATCAAAGAAAATAATAAGTTATATCGTAGGCAGGTTTACATGAGAGCTGCTCCACACAAAACTTATCCAGCAATTCGTAATTTTTTACATACGCCCTGTTATATTGCCGATTAGGTGCAAAAAAAGAAGAAAACAAATGGGGAAACTTATATTTTATGAAAAATATGGCAATCTTTACCAAAACATTTACTAGCATACGAAACATTTTATTCTACTGAAAAATATATAAGATCACTTGATGGACGACAACATTCACAATTATAGCTAAAAATTCCCAATTTTTTTGAGTCAGTCAATTTTATACGGGCAGGATTTTCATGGTGTGAAAACTAGTTTAAGAATTTTGCTTCCAATTAATTATCTGTTTAGATTTCTAACCAACCATATGACAGTTCAGTCGAGTTCAGTCTATTTTTTTGCACGGTGTAGGCATACAAGCACTCTACGTTAAAAATTCGCCGGAATCATCCTCAAGTTCATGCTGCAACTGCAATCGCACCGTGAAGCTTACAGTTATAGTTTTTATTTTGACAATCAAAGCATTCACTCTCAGAATATTAAAAAAAAATTACTCATTTTCATGCTAAAGGAATTATGTGGGCATCTTTCATTTGAATTTCTGGTTCACTGTGCACCTGCAAATACATTTTACTTACAACGAAGGGCCGAAAATGGATGGTGGAGTTGTACATTGCAATATAGCTCAAATGAAGCTTGAAAAGTTCAATAAGAACCCCAAAAATATTAGGTCTCCATATGGCCTCTAAGTCTCACGGCATCAAAATGTATATTTTAAAAAAATAAATCTGAATAACCGTGTCGCCAAACTCAAAAAAACGATAAGACTACCCTGAATTTTGAGATTTTCCCATGTTATTTTCCGTAAGAAACATCGAAAATTGGTTAACAATTTCAAAAATTTGTTTCGTCTATCGTGGCGTTTGTAAACTTAAACGTTGAGAACTAATATTTTCAAGAATCGTCATACGCCGTCTAAACTTTATTATAGGCTATTTCTCGTTTTAAAACTCCGCCACCCACTACAGCACTTCATTGCTAGCATCTTGGAGACTTATTGAGCCACAAAAAATTCGCAGAAAAAAATACAAGACACTCAAACTTAACATTCATGTCAATTACTATTAAAGATATAAAAGTTATCTTACTTTTTAGTTACAATGAACATCTAATCTTAATAGGTGGGATATCTGTTGGTTACTCTAGTTGTAATTTAACAATGACTTTGGTACGATATGAATGAGAGTCGTCATTCAAGTTCATTAATTTCATATAGTTTCATAGAACCGCTTCAAAATACTAGCAAAGAATGCACAAATCGCCAAAAAAAAGTATAACAAAGATAATCAAAAATATCTTTGGGCGAAAAAAATAGCAAATTCATAAACACTGTTACTTCCAGCCAATTTCAATATCTCACCTTTGTTAAATAAAATCCATGAAGAGGAGCGATTATTTTTTGCCCTATGAGCCGTTCTATGAAACTATCGTGCATTTTACTGCTTATAAAATGAACATCATTCCTCGACCATATGCAAAAAATGCAGATCATACTTTAATACATAGAAATTAACTGTGTTGGTCTGTACTAATCGTATCATGAAAATTCGTACCGTCTCTGCACATATCAAGAGAGGAATGTTGACGTTTTAGAAATCACTCAACAAGTAGTACTGGACTGGATGACATGTAAGCCAATAAAGTCACGAATTTCACTCATACAACCCATGCAGCCAAATCTCAAGATGCAGACACGAAAATTTTTCCTTCCACGTGTGAACGCATCAAGACATGGTAAATGGTACATGTTAATAGTAGCAGCCTTTTAGCCACATGATTACTACTACAACATTAATTCTCTAACAATGATTCATCTTTGGAAGAGCAGGCATATCGCATATAGCATGGCGACATGAACTTAAAAAGTCATCCCCGTAACTAACTAACATTACAACTAACAGACTCTCTATCCTACTGCCAACTGTGAGCTTACTACATGCTATAACTAGAGATTAAAAAGAAATACAAAACACAAATCAAGCTCCATGCCATACCATTGTACATACATATAATATATGTAATCATACAAAAGAGAGAAAATCCTCACAACAAGCTAACTAACTAACTATATACAAAAATTTATACTCTCCATTGTATCCCTAGTTGTACAAGTTATTTGAATTTGTCCTAAAATTTAAAAAAAAATTAGTAAGTAAGTTATAGAAAAAAACTCATCTATCAGTTCCTGATTTACGTAAGTAAGACTTGTGGTTGCGTTGAGATTTCTCGGAATGTCTAAAGTGTCTGCGTTTTTGTCTAGAGCGAGAACTTTTGTGGTTAGCTCTGGGTCTTGACTCAATATGCTGCTTGGCATGACGATGACGATGTGTTTCAAATGGAACGGGCTGCTCAGACGGGAACGACTGATCTCTCCATCCTGGTGGGGCTTGGCCAATTTCTTCATTATGACGATCAATATTAAAGTCGTCCCCTGAGGCATGGGGACCACTTTTTTTGGAAAATCGGAAACACTTGGGTCTTCTCGTGCCCACATGAGCTGAGCCTTGCAAAGGTTTTCCTTTCCTACTGAACCCAAGAAACCATTTGGGATTCTCCGCAGATTTAAAACTCCAGTAAAGTGTAACAGGAACCTCAGTAAACTCGCAGGCTCTAGTGCTCTTGGCTCTCCTCTGTAACAGAATGACAAGAGAATAAGCATACATCTAGGATTTGGACATTCCGGGTGATGGGAAAAAATTTAGTTAGTACGGAAGGGAGCTAAATTGACATATGCATTCTTGAACACGTTTGACAACCATAAAATTCATTATAAAAGTCGTTAGGATAGAGTAGAACAAGCTTGAAAATAATTAGAATGGAATGAGCCGACAAGCAGGTGAAAACTGGACCAGACCTGTTCTCAATAAATGCAAATGCACATGAGAGTTTGACATGTGCATTTGCATACATAAGGTTGCGATGTGTAGTTAGTTAGCAGTAGTGTGTGTGTGCCCATTAAAGTGTAGAAAGTTCATGCCATCCTGTAGGATTACGCAATAAAAACAACATGGATACATAAATATACCTTGGAGAAGATAGTAAACTTTATACAGAGGATTCTCCAGTTCGTTGGTTAGTTAGCCACAATGTTTTAAAGCAACAAGTGGCATAGAGAGTAGGCTTAAAGGTTTCGATGAAACTTTAGTGGTGAAATCAACCATGTTATCATCAGCAACAACAAAAGATCAAAGGATGAGACAAAGCCGGTGGTTTAATCCAGTTTTCCAAATCACTTGTGCAGTCTAAATTAAATGGACAAAGGCGCCAAAGCAATCCTAAATATTTCAAGCCCTGAACATTTCACAATGCTATCCATACGACATGAAATAAGTTATGAGCTTTGTCCAATGGTCAAGCAAAAATGTGAGTTGGTACAAAAACTGTCGTAAAAAGGCGAGTATCTGGACAGCAAATGGTAATAATAGCTATAGCACTACAATGTTTTGTAATATCATTATCATGCGCTATCCCATGTGCTTTTAGTTAGTCAGTTAGCCCAAGTGCTATAATAAAGTGAATAATTGGCCTAACAATGTAACTAAAGATTAAAGGCATCATAAAATGAGCATTTGTTCTCTAACATTGTTTTGAATAATCTTCCCAATTATTATATAATCCATAATATCACAATGGTCCAGTACAGATATGAGACGGCGTGAGAAAAAAATGGAAAAATCCACATGGCCTCCAGCATACACATGTTAAAATATTGACGAATGACTGATTTGAACAGTCAATACTATTTAAACGAGATGATGTACAAAATGTAAAATCGTGTTCAAGATATCACGGGCTGTGTATAAAAAATCCTGTGTTTTACAAGACATGGTATCCTCGCGTATAACATGTTCCCAAAAATCCAGCAGTACAAAGTTATATATTCCGTGGAAGGAAAAAAAATCCAAACTGTACACAAGTAAAAACACACCCGGTGATGAAATGAAAGAGAGTCGCATGATAGTAAGTGATTACGGAATAATTTGTGAGCTCTCTGCCCAAGATTCCTAACAAGATTAATTCAATACGCCATAATATCAATGTTATTTTGACAGGCTATCAATTATGATTTTACCTACCAAACTATGTGGTCTGCTCTGCATGTCTCTCTATAAATTGACGATACGAGAGAGAGAGAGAAAAAAAAAACTTCATACATACACAATAAGGGCCTCAAACTCCAGTCGACAGTTTTTTTCTTACATATGCGGCAGCTTATGACCTAATGAAAAGTGCGTGTACGCTTTTCCCCCACATGCATGTCCAGACAAGGAACTAAACATGGGAGATTAAATGCATTACTAACTAACTGACTAACTAACTAGACTAGTCTTTTTTTTACAAATTAGCATACTATAGGTTCTATGTACAGTCCAGATGAAAAGATGGCCTGGAAATCTCAAAGTAATCCGATCATGCCGACAAAATCTGGCATCTTACATAAGGCACATTTGGAGAGCTGAAGCTGTGCCATGCAAACTGCAATTACTTGTGATAATTGCTGTAAAGTCTACACTAACTAACTACTCTGGTGGTATCTCCTGTCTAGTCGTATGAAATTTGCCGTGTGCCCTAAAATGGAGCTTAATGATATGTGGAGAACATATGATTCACCACAACGGTTGTTAAAATCTTCCCAGAATGTGGTGAGTTTTATACCACACGGGCTGAAGCCAAGTACAGGGTAGGTTGTAATAATCCAATGTTTTATGGGCATGAGCTAGAGCAGAATTGTTGACGTGTGACAGCCATTCATTATACAAGGTACGCAATGAAAAAGCTAAGGGAAATAGAGCATATATATATATATAGTGAGAGTCAGTGATTAAAAAAAAAGTTTAAGCAAGACCAATTTTCCATTGGGCAGCAAACAAACAGAGAGCGTAAAAGTATCTGTAGTAGTGTAGTTAGTAGGACAAGTTTTTTAAATGCGTATTTATTACTCACCTTTCCTTTTTTCACCAGTCTTCCCCTGCGATTAAAACACAGGTACTTATTTCCACGGCGGATTCTAACTGTAACAACACCGTCATTCCCCATCACTGCTTCCAGAAACAGTTCACCTGGATAAAAATTATAAAGTCGGTTCGCTATAGTTTGTCATTTAGTGGCTTTTATCTATACAGCACAAAGTATTCATTAGTTTCCACGTCTAAAATCATTATCATTCGCGGTGGTCAGAAGTCTATGCAAAATATTATTGCAAGTGCCGCAAGATCCACTATCATAATTCAAGTTACAAGCATAGCTGAAACTCTTGTTAACGTATTTTATCAAGGAGGACTGGAAACACATTTACAAATTCCACTTGGCAAAAGTGATTTGCATAAATCAAGTTTGTTTGTGCAATTCAATTCACATGGGTTCCAAAGTTTGAGTGTTTTTTGAGATGCCGAACACGATAAATCACACAAGCAGCAAGCACTGATTGCCACATCATGTCAACTTTGATTCTTTTGATCCCAAACCTTTCCGACTTGAGCCAATTCATTTCAGGTACATAAAAATGAATACATGTGTTGTGCACTATACTAGTGCAATACTAGCACATGGACCATCCTCGAGGATTTAAATTCTACAATTTTCATTTCCATCATCTTTTTTTTGCTCCAGTCCATTCTTATCCCCCAATTGCACATATTAATAATATTGCATAATGAATGAAGCAGATTATCACGGTTTGCTAAAAAAAGACTTTCAGCAGATAAGCTGGGCTGAAGCATAATCAATTTGTCTTATCATAATGAGGTGGGAAAATAGATTGAATCCTATAGATCCTTTAAGTACACGGAGACGAGACATGTCAAAAGTGTAAATGTGAAAGGTAAAGGAAAGTCATTAATGCATATATGTATAATTAGTAGTGCATCCTAACTTGGATTGTGTTACGGCAATAACATCCCAAGGGCAAACTGGTGACGCGCAAAAACTATCATCACGTGTAAAAAATTAGGTAATATAATCAATTCGTCAACCAACACTTCTCAATACAGAAATAATATTATAGTCTGGTATAGGTATAGTTGACGATTATTTAAAAATGGAGAAAGAATTGCAATTCGGCTTCATTAATTTTAGGGAAACTTTAGTCGTTTTACACCAGTTGCATTAGTTACATTAGTAGAGATTGGAATTTCTCGGAATAAAGTAAAAACGTAGAGTAGATACAAAAAGATGAAAAAAACTACAGGACCATCTTTCACATAATCATATTTACTTAGTTAGTTCGCTTATCAAAAAAGAATGTTAGCGGCAACTATTTCATTTCTGATATAATATTGTTGGTATACATATAGTTGTCGTGTGTTTTTAGCGTCACACCTTAAGTACATAAACGAGCTATACATAAATTATGGGCTGATAAATTCTACGAAACATAATGTAGCTTGGAATGTGATTTGGGTTTCGTATAAATATGATGATTCCCTGGAAATCTACGCATGAGACGAAACTAACTAACTAGCTACATACATTAATATACATGGGATGATACTGGAAATGATTCTGATGAGTTGAGATAACACAAAGAGCAGGAGTTAAAAATAGCGATAGAAACAATCCAGGGACAGACTATCCGATAGTTATCTTGAACTGGAGAGCTCTGTGCTACTTTGTTTGCTCAGCACGGGCTACACAACAATGCTCATTAGTTACTAGTTAGTTTGTTGTTATACGTCAGTCAAGCCAAGCGTCAAGCAGCATCATGTAGTGTGTGAGTGCAATATGCCGTAAATTTTACAAACCTACAGTATACTGTGGAATGTATCCGATTCATAACATAATATGAACACATTATGCTATAGAATTCCACCGTTTATGAAACTTTGCATGTGATACACCACACGGAGTTTACAGCTCCAGTATAAAGAAAAAATACAAAAAGTGGGCCTGTGAGCCAAGAAAAGCTAGAATGTTAACTCAAGACAAATCTTAGTTGTCCGCAAATGATAAAATAAACAAACCTGGGGATTCAACCAAGAGGAAATTCAATATTTACCTTCACATTATTATTACCATGAACTGTAAGCAGCAGGAGCCACAAAAAATACTGATTTGGTGGTAACATTACATATCCCACACACATACCTATATTATTATTACAAACCACAAAATTAACCAAAGTTAAGTAGGCATCGTAACTAACTAACTGACCAATATATGTGGTCCTAGTACTGTAGGCCAGAGTAAACATAATGATTATAGATAATTATTATTGAGAAGATATGATGACGGCATAGGATACATACTTAGGCACCATATCAGGTATCAACTGTGTACAACATTGCAAAGGGAACAATACTCTTCCTTATTCATTATTAATCACTTTACAAGTTAAGCCTATAACCCGGCCTAAAATCATATACTCGTTGTCTATATTGAGCTATTTCTACTGAACTCATGTTTTTATTGCTATCTACTAACTATATTTTTAATGCAGTAGCATCCGAATCTATAAACAGTACTAGTACTACATCCTCCTTGAGTCAGTAATATTGACATTATTAAATGTTTAGCTATTTGGACCGTGGGAAAATAAACTAACTCACTAAGTAACCAACTACAAAACAAAAGTAAACTCTACTTGCTATGTATTAAATTGCATACGCATATGACGCCACTCAACTAACTGTAATCAAAAATATTTTAACAATACAGTGAGTTAGTTAGTAACTAATGCAACTAAAACACATTTTCACCTTTCTCACTAGATTGAAAGTCAAAATCGTTATTTTGGTTGTTCACTACACGGACAGACATCTGACCCTATCAGGTATTTTAAGCCCTTAATATCTTCATTGCCCGGAATGAAGACAACAACATTGGACGTTACATGTACCTAATGTGCTATTATTTGGTTGGGTTGTGTGCCGCGCCCTTTATGTTTGACTCTCTGAAGCCTTAATCCTTCAACCCTGTAGTAGTACGTACAACAACGAAACAAGAAATGCAACTTATTTCCAGCTCATCTGTTTGCTACTGACTGACGATAACTATATAACATGACTGATGCTTGGAATCAGGGAACGGGTAAAAGGGTCACCAAACAAGAAACAACATTCGTCTACATTGCTCACTTATCTGGGCCCATACACATTTATACGTTTCCCTCGGCTTACAATCTCACCTATCCATCTCACAAATACAAGTTTACAATGAAGACATTAGCTTATCGGCCTCTTTCCACGGCTCTTTCATCAATTAAGCACAGGTAGGCAACTCACTCATTTGGGTAGCCTGTTCTCTCCTTATCCCATATGTAATCGTCGAGTATGAAATGACCCTCAAAGTTTTGCTACTTGAATAATGTTTTTATCATTCAAATGCTATCCATAAATAGGATTCTCAATACCAATGCATTTTTGACTCACTTGCACGTGCAAAATTTAATGAGAAAACACTTCAAACACATAAAAAAGTGATCATTTCAATCGTACCCCAAATCAATTACTACAACCCAAACCATATATAATAGGCAGTTTTGCAGCATAGTTATATCTTTTTGCACTGGCACTACTGGCAGTGGTTAAGAAAATATATGAAGCGGAGATGTTATAACAACATTCCATAGTAAGTTGAAACCCCTTGTTGAACAATAACTGGATACTGTTATTGGCTACAGTACGTTGATAGATTCGAACAGAGCTAGCACACTGACGCTGGACTGGGCCCGCTGAACTCATAGAATGGACAGTCATTTATGTACGTGATTCGTGGCATGACAACGTTACGTTCCCAATATCCACCCTGATGATATTTGCTTAAGAAATGACGGCCATCGACACCATTATTTCACGTGTTAACTCTGACTAACTATGGTAGTCAGTGAGTTAGCTAGTTACTAACTTGACTAAATTCTTCATTTGGTTCCACCAAGAACTAACCCTATAGAAAAACTGAAAACAAACTAATAAACGCAAGCAGACGCATTTATTTACCTTTGAATACCAAAGCTGACCATTACTTTCGACTATTATTATCATTATTGCCTACTGTCGTCTACTTGGTAAACTTTAATGTGTTATTTTCCTTCCTACTGTTCTCCTCCAACTCGACTCACATTAGATTCAAAAGTGGATGGAGCCCAGTTGAAGCTGTGAGATGAAGGGTTTTTGTGACTTTTTCAAGTCACTAACTAAAGTTTGACGGCCTAGAAAGGAGCCACACAACGGACTTGAGACGTTACTTTTAGTTTATTTAGTTAACACTAACACAGTAGTTTGTCTTTGATGGTATTGGATACGACACATAATGAGAAGTGGCTTCTCCAGTCGTCCCATCTAACCACTTTCTTAAAGGGCCATTAAAAAGTTTTACGTGTTTTCGCTACGCAGGGGTGGCTTCAAATACCGAAGAGGTCTAAACTTCATACGCATGATTTATCATCTTTTTCCACCGTTTTTTCATCTCTTGTACTTACTAGTAGACGGGAACTGTCTTTTAATTATACAGTGTTAAAATTATTTTTGAGATGAGTGGGAATTTACTTACTGTTAGGATCTCTATTGTCAGCTGTGGCCGAGATTTTGTTCCCTATGGTCACGTATTTGGATGAGCACTGATTGAAAAGACGGTATGACCTCTCGGCGCCTTTCGCGTTGCCCTTTGACAACTGTTCGTATTTTGCATCCGGAATATTCACGAGAGCAGCCCCGTTTGGATTTCCTTCCACCACATTTATCGACTAAAGGTTCAAACAATAAATTCGTTAGATCAATTAGTAAATGTGTACTCAATCTACAGCATACAAAGCACGTCCACAAGTTCAAACAGCAAATATGCATGATAATGAAAACTGAAAACGCAGATAAATAACCTTCTCCAAGGCCACTACTAACTAACTAACTAAAAATAGGACATGCAACTTTGGTTCCTATGTGCCAGGCGTTCCCCAAAAATGCTTTTACTGAATCAGTGAGCACATGAAACAGTAAAAAAAGCAAGTAAAATGAACAAGACAATGGTCAATTGTAAGTTTTAAAGTGTAAACAACATTCGCCGTACAAACTAGGACTTCGCCAGCCCTTTAAACCAAGTAAATATGACATTGCAGAAAAACTTTGGTTTCACAAGTTGACTCCACCTCTGTTTGAACAAATTCCAGTCGGTATATAAACGAGCTATTTAAATCACTATCAACTCAGTAACTATAAACAAAAGGAATTTCTTCTTTAAACGATAATTTCGCGCAAACCAATGCCCAAAATACGTTAGATAAACATTTTCTTAAATTCTCAATTCCCACTTCCCACAACAACACACGTTTCACAAAATAAAAGATTATGGGAATGGGGTGTATGGAAGCTGCATAACGGCAAATTTTCAACTCCAATTTGGAAATGCTGCAAAATATGTAGTCGGCGCTCAAACGTACAAACTAGGCTTTTCCGTATCTACAATTATACTATAGGCTGTTTTTTTCTCGCTGCATCTGCCACATGGTTTTCGCCACGAGATTTCTCTATTTGGAATTTACATTGTTACCCCATGAGAATTACAAATTCTGTTATCACTGTGACATTTCCGAAACAGACTTGAGTGCACACTACAGAGTTGCCGAGTCTAACATTTTTCCATCACAATCGCATTCCAACGATGAGCTATTGACATTTCTTCTTATCAGACCACCATGGTTTAATGAACTAGAAGAGTGGACGACGCAAATATAGTGTTTGTCAGCACTAATGCTGTATTTGTATATAGTTCAACCATAAAACTAAGGTAATGTTGTGGCTACTAGAAGTCACGCCCATTTACACACGTGACATGTAGAAAGCAGTTTGTGACGTGACATAATGGGAGGGGCTTAATGGCAAAAACAGTCCCTTAGTTTTACGACCGGACTATACTAAAATGGAATCTTAAGTTCACCCTTTTACATATGCTCATCTCTTTATCCTTGTTCTGACAATAGTCTCCTCTTAAAAAATAAGAATCCCGTTTTCAAAACTTACATCATACAAACTCAATAGTTAGTTAGTCTAACCCCTGCAACTGCCCAGTAGAATGAAACCTGTGGTTAACAGAGGCAGATCAAATATGGAATTGCACAATAATAGTTAGTTAGCTATGAATTTCAACAACTTTTTGAATGCACAAGTCACAATGTTTGAGAGCCTATCAACCTGGACATATGTATGAACCCTGTTTATTATTGAAGGGTTATGTAAAAGACCATAGGTGGTTGTGTGGTCTCTCTAATTGTAAAAAAAAGTATGTCTACACTTGCCACACTGACGAAAGGATGCAAGCCAATTATGCACTCTATACTTTTGGAGTACCAGTACACGCAACATTACCCTACGTGTGTAAGTGAAGGGGAACGCCGCATACATGGAATTCCAATTGCTTGACAATACAGTAGCATTTAATGTGCTCTCTCCACACAGCTTTGGTGATCGATATTCGATGCGAAAACACTTTGGAGGATGATAAAATGCACTTGAACATTCCAATGAACCACTTATAGATCATTTTATCTAGTTTGTAATGATTGTCCAGACATCATGGACGCAAATGTTGAGTTTGTGTTTTATTTATGGTAGGGGAAAAGATATTTGCTGTAAAAATACAACTGCGTACCATTAAATGGTAATTAAAAAGTTACATAGCACTGCAAATAGTTGCCTTGTCAAGTTATATAAGAAGTTAGTGGTGCATCTGCTTGCATATTTTTGAAAAATGCAAGTAGTTGTTACAAGTGAAAATTTATGCGACAACGATTTGTTTATATGCACAAAACAACATACTTACTGTTAAGTTCAAGGTAAACAGTAATTAAAATGTACCGGTGCTTTCTCGAGTTTATTACTGCCCAGTATTTGCCTCACTAATTTAATAGCTTTAGTTAGTTAGTTAGTTAGCAGTTTGAGATAATACTGCGTGGAAAGCTTCAGAAGGGAGGAAAAGTAATGAATGTGAGAAACTTCACTGACGTACCATCAAGAGGATGATTATCAACTGCAAACAAACCAATAGAAACCTGAAACAAACAAAAACAAGATCGAAGTTACATTTAACGTTAAACATACATTGTGTCATCATTACTAACTAACCAGGAAACTAAATGACCATCATGAAATTTTCAAGTATATAAAATTGTAATCAAGGTACAAACATTCTTTCCACAGTGCCCAATGATTATTGAACGAGACATTTAGAATTCACAAGCAATAAAAGTTTTGCAATAAAAACTTCTTTTTGCGTTTGTCTCAACCAACGGAGGAAATCAAGTACATGGTATGTGTATGTACAAGCACACTACGGTCAATAAAAATGACAAAGCATCAGTATCAAGTTAATTCCACACATGAGTCAAATTACAATTGTGAGTGTGTGAACTGCAGGTTCGCAACCCATTTGCTGCTCACTCACAATTCCGCTGTATCTTGAGTTGTGCAGTCAAATCATACAGGTGGCTACAGTAATTTAGATCCAATGGGTTCTTTGAAACTGTCCCGTTGGTACAGTAAGTTTCCTAATCTCATTAGATTAGACAACCCAAACAAGTGCACGGCAGTCTATATGTAAATGAACAGTTTTGATCAAGATTTACAAGTAGCGAAATTGGTCGTCAAGTTTAACATGCTTTTAATGACGAGTTGTTTAATAATTGCCAACAAAAATGAGCTTAGTTATCTGTCTGGGGGTAGAAACTTTTCGCTTGGAAAAATTTCCACCATGTTAATTTCATTAGACAATGCTAGGATGTGGAGATATAAACAATCTTGTGATCATTACAGAACGGCCACAATGATGCATACAAATAGTTGATCAAGGGACAATGCAAGGAAAGCTTAGTTAGCTTGATTTACAATCAGTACACAGTGATAAATCAGTCAGTCCCTAGCATTCTAAACTTTTGCAAATGAAACATTGTGTTCAAAAGATCTTGATATGAATTGAGAACATGGACAAGCTATTCATTTATACACATACGAGATAGTGATGACGAGAGTATAAAAAACGCTATAAATGTGTTGTTTAAAATTCACAACTAACTAACTAACTAGAACGAACTGTTTTTAATAGGATTGCAATAGATCTGAGAGCCTAGAATGATAATAAGGAACACTTTTTTATATGATATGCACTAATCATGCCATAAAATTGGAAGCTTGTCAGAAACAAGCAGAGACGTTCAACTCGTCAGCTGCAATTTCAAATATACAAAACAAATAATATGCAGTAGAAAACCCATGGCGGCTTATTATCGTCATCTTCAGATGTGTGTCTGTGTGTGCAACTTTTATATGCACAATGTTGTTCTTCAATTTCTTTGATGAAGGGAGCTTTTTCTTCAGAAACAGGGAAAACCTGCTTTTCTGTCGTCTGCAGACGATTAAACAAGTAAATTATTGATACTAGAACAGAAGTTGCGGGTTGACGTTTCATCAACTATAAGGATCCTATACAGCGTTCTGTCTCAACATGTCGTGTTTAAATGAATGCACAATATGCAGTTTAGTACAAGTGGGATAAAATTTCATTTACACAAGTGACGGTGACATTTTAAATGGAGGAATTTACACTTGGCGGAACAAAAGGGGAAAACTGCGCTTAAAATGAGTTACATCACATGACAAGTAGTACGGCTATAACAGTTATGACTGACTGACTATGTAGATTTTAGCTAAGATACATTTAAATTTTTGTTTACTGCCTGTTAATGCATCTACAACGGTATTTGCACATTGCTTTGGTCAACAATGGCACACGGATCTTACTCAATGAGTCTACTCATCCGGTTTTGTGACAGAACCATATTTTTACGTTAACGATGTCAATGCACGCATTGCATGTCTATTCAAGATAATTCATTTGATCGTTCAATAGTAGCCCTTGTGGGGGGCATTGGGAATATTTTCTTTGTCGCCTTCAAAACTCTCATCAACAGGTCATCACCGTAGGTGCACTCAAAACTTAATGCATGTTGTCAAATTCCACTTTTTTTGACGTCTGCACTAAATTCTGGTTGGGAACAGCGAATGACACTCATTTATATGCGCGTTTGGCACCCTTGCAATGTACTAGGCCTCTTGTGAGGCGCAAATGCATTTCTGCAACAAAACCTAATAAAACTGGCTTCTAGTGACTGACTGACGGCACATTTGTTTTCAGTATTTGTGTATGCCAACTTTAAAATGCATATTACTTTCAAGTAACATCAATTTTGAAATATTATTCCAAAACTGACAACAAAAAAACTTACTTGTGCCTCAAACTGTAGTAGTATATACAAATGCATACAATATTTGTAGGCAAATATAATGGTTTCTATCTGCCCGCACACCCAATCTCAATCGGTGTGCAACAATAGTAATTTACAAATCCCGTGGAAGCTTTGCACAATATTTTCACGCCTGTAAAAATATTTTTCTCATCCACAAAAAAGCTTTTCAAAATATTACAGTAATCTCTCCCTAGGAAAAAAATTAACATACGGCGCAGCTTTGTATACGTACACTTTCACAAGTTTATAAGGATTTCCTCAGACACTAAATACTAACTAATACATCCTTCTACTTTTCTATACACATCAACCGCTTACAATTCACAATACAAGCTAATCATTTGTAGCATTTCCAATGCACGCTTCATCCGACTGAATTCATTCTCAGAAAAAAAACTCAACAACATATTATTATTCTAACTAACAAAGATGTGTTACCAACCAACCAACTAGTAGTCTTAACACTGTGGTGACAGTTCCAATGATGGGAATAAAAAGAAAGCCACCTGGGTAGATCGTTGGGTTCTGTCAAGTTTACAAAGCCAAAGATAAACTTCATGGCTACTATGCATTTGTATGATGATCCGGGCGTAAGAAAACTCACCTAAATACCATAGTATCCCAATCTTAATGTCTGGAGCACAAACTCCGTATTCTAATACTGGCCAATGCATTCAAGAAAAACCAAAGGACAAAGAGGGTGATCGAATTAATGGGATTAGCTTGTTTACTTCAACCCTATTGAAACCAATGGTGCCCCTAGCGCATTCAAGAGCAGGAGTAACTATGCATGAATGTGGATAAAAAACATTGGTACAACAGGGGAAAGGTGAGGAGCACTATGCGGGGGTATATACGAAACGAACTAACTAACTATATGAGAACACATCATTCTTGTGACTGACATGTTGTCTTCCATTGAAAAGCCTGGGGTACAAAGAAACAGTAGCACATGCAATAATAATGGAATAGAAGATGTAAGTGAACTAATGAAAGTATCTACTTGGATTATTATTACTGGTTGAATGCCTCACATAAGACTCATAAGAGGAGTAGTTCGCCTGTCATTGCTATAGTCCTAAAATATTTCCCTATTCCAGAGAATGTAATTTTTTCAAGGTGTGAGCGAGTAAATCCAAACTAACTAACCAAAGGCGACATTCAAATGTGAAAAAAGTTTGGACAACCAGTTTACAGTTCACTAGTTAGCTATAGTTTGTTATAGTTACAACTTTTTCCTACCTCTCAGGCCCAAGTGGTAGTTTGATTTGATTTTTTTAAACACACACGTTTCCTGCTTTATGACAATGTGGCCACTAAAGTTAGTTAGTTAGTTGGTTACAATCTATCTACACAATGAGCTCTATTGGAGGACTGATTATCCTCCGAGAATATGCAACGTAATGGAAATGTAGAGGAAACCAAAGTGTGTAACAGTGTAACCAAACAAACCTTTGAACATATTGTTCAAGACTATTATTATTGTTGTGTAGGGTGAGAGACGGGTAATTTGAAGATAGATGCCCCGCTGGTGATGAATCCACTGGTGTACCGAAATGTTGTATCTCGGGGAGTAGAAAAATTCCATGGCATTCTCTTCTACAGTGCTATGTAACAAACTAATGGCACTGGACTTGGGGCCCTTTTGGGCCAACTAACCATACGAGATGCATACTAACACAGTGAACCTTGAGAGAGGATTTGTCGAATCATAAAAACAAAACATTTTTCATCAGTCATCTAAGGTTAGTACGGAATATAAATCAAAAAAGAGGGAAAAGAAAAATTGTTTTATGTCTGATTACTGTGTGGCTGTGCATCCATAAATTTCTCCCCCTTGTCCATTTCACTTTAGTTCGTAATATTGAAGTCTTAACTCTTCAAGTTTGTGTTGTATATATTAGTTCAATATATATGGCTTAGTTAGTTAGGAAATACCAAATAACTTTCTTACATATGCATGCATAGTCAGTCAGCTAGTTGGTATTACATGCACAGACTGTAGTGAGAGTGAAATCGTGCTTCTGTCAACCTACTTCATATCTGGTTCTCTCATCGGCTCCCAAAAAAATGCACACTTTAGCCAATGAGCATACATTAAATATTTTGTTTCACAGCATTACCTGCAGTTAGTTAGTTACCACAGCTAATTTATTAAATTTGTATCTCATGGTTTGGTGAGCACGTAAGAGCAATTATTTGTCTTGTCAAAAGGGCCCCTTCATGATGGCTATATAAGCTCAAATTGAATCCTATTATTCTCTTTGTTATCATTATCATCATTATGGGTCACACTCTAACGAGCTTTTGCCTATATAATTTCATCCTTCTTTTCACCAGGGTTGCCTAACTAACTAACCAACTACCTATGCATATAGCTTACCTATACCTTTGTCAGAGAAATTTCTCTACAGAAATATCATTTCCAATCCCTACTCGATAAATTGTTTGGCTTCCCTGTTTTGGGTCCATTAAACATTGTGTGAAGGCGTCAATGAACCGTGTCAAATTCAAAATGAGCCACTGCACACGTGAAAAACATGATAAAGAAATAAGCCGGCACACTTTTCAGTTCACCTTCTGCTTCCTTGCTTAGGGAAGGAAATATAGTAACTTTTTCATTATTCTCCCGGAGCTTGTGGGAACACTCATAATTCAGTTAGGGAAATTGGCCTTGTGCGGTAAAGTTTACGAGAAAAGTAATTGTTGTAATGTGAATGCCACACACAAGGTCCAAAAGCACTATTACACTAGTCTCTGGACGGACGTTAACGTCAATGTACAATGAACGTTGTCCTTTTTAAATAAGATTTTACATGTGCGTCCTATGCATTTAGATACGAATGAATGCAGCCAGGATACGGCCTGTGAATAGAATTATTGAAGAATGTTTGTGTGTGTGTGTGTGTGTGCTATGGATATGTACATTTTTGACTTTCCCCTAATGTTTATTGAATCTTGTGGTGTACTAAACCTCCGTATCTTTACGATCCTTTGAACAACAGATAAACTAACTTAACTATGTAACTAACTATAGTAAGCAAGTAACCATGCTCAAATTGTAACTGAACCACAATTTTGTTGGCGGTGGTAAGTTATGACTTTTTCCGACAACTATATTATGCCGGGGCCAGAGTTGCCCAAACCGTATGTAAAACATCATTATATGGCTCATAATAATAGACATATTTCTTGTAAAAGAAGGTAATCTGTGTCTTCTGCAGAGATTTACGGATTCACAAAACCTCTCTTTATCTCATTCTACACTGACTGTAATATCTAAATCAACAGGCTTCCACGGGATTCTTATCATAGCCATAATTATGATGGGGAGACCAATTAGATGCATTATTATTACTGAATGACTTATTATAGCCGAATTGAGCATTTTTTCCTCCAAAAGTTAGTTGTAGGTTGATGAGGCGGAATTTTTTAGGTTTAAGTTTCTATAATCTAATTGTGGCTACTAGACTACAAATTATGCATTGAAAACCCGACTTCAGCCTCATAATGGAGCAAAATGCGCACCTGTATATGAATACACATAGAATGTAAAAACGTTGCTGATAAATACCTAACTGTACTCAATTTACTCGCATGGAATAACAACAACGATGCAATTAAAAGACACAAGAATCGATGTAAAAAAACTTACAATTGATGTTACATGTTCACGCAATGTATTGTTTTCGCAAGACAATGAATTGACACGCCTCTTATTTGAATTCAATTTGTTGTAAATGGTAGGGAAAGACCAAATGCAAAACTGTATACAAACAGACTGTAAGTATGAATACTGTAGTAAAAGTAGCAACTGAATAGCAGTATTAAAGTCCAGAGTACATTAGCTATAGGATTTAACTGCGCGGTAAATGTACCAAAGCCATTTATTTTCATTCAGACTGCTCGAATGAAAGGTAAGTGGACAAAAAGATAAATACGGAATGTTGTTTGATAAACATTGAGCACAGAGAAGTGAACCTGAAGCTGATTTTTCCGAAAATTGAGACAAACTTCTTAAGTTATCAAGTTTTAGCTTATGCAAGAGCAAAAAATCTAAATGCACTCTCAGTCAGTCAGTTCCCAGTTAGGTATTATATGCATATGTACAACCAACTAAATATTTTGTCTACTGCTCTTTCATGCATATTATTATTGCTGCAGGAATTTGATATCATCAACAACTTTTCCCTTTCACTTTTAACCATAACTAACTAACTATAATTGCATAAGGTACAAAAAATAGACAAAAGAGTTTCGTCCCATTTGTCGTCCATCCAGTCTCCCAGTCAGCTAGTTAGTGCATTATGCTAAATAGCTTGTGTGACAAATAAGTGGCCGCATTACGAGCATAAAATACGTATGTTCTCCTATATGATCCTTTTGTGCGTTAAATGGTGTACCTGTTCTCGTTAACTTCTTAAGTTACACAATCAACTTCTCCCCAATGGTGGATTATAATCGCAAGAAGTTGTTGTACACGGCTTTTAAAATCATAACCCAAACCAAAGAAACTATGTGAGCACCAAAAACAAATCTTTATTGTTACGACTGTGCTTTACACTCTTAAATCCACTCATTTTTTCAGCATTCTGTGCACCATTAATTGTTTGCCAAAGCTCTAAACTCCAGCTATGTTGTGAGTAATAAACACCCGTATTAGGAGTCTAGTGCGCACATAATTGTACGCATTTACTCTTTTAATATTTTCCCCATTTTTTCCTCCCTTGTAACTCCTCTATTGTCTTGCTGGTATTCAAGGATACTTCTTGTAAATAAAACTATGAGCAAGCTAAATACAATGGTTTGGATCTTTTTTTTTTAATCAGAGCCTTAAGTTTTTCTTATTACGAGTGATCTCTGTCGACCCCAGGTCTACCAAATGTAACATGCTACTATAAACTCACTAACTTACTAATAACTAACCAACTTGAGTCTACTCTATAGCTCAAATTGTCAACGCTTTCAATACAAAGTTTTTCATCCCAATTCTCAAGATATACTAGAATCGAAAAATTAGGTGATGCTACTCCAGCACTCAAAGTATTATTATGAGCACTTTTTTAATCTGATTGCTGTATAATGTAAGCTAGGTGATTCTGGATGACCCGTCTATTTGAGCAGTGGTTTTATAAAGAAACATTAGACGAGCATCACTTAATGTGGTTCACAGTTGTTTTCCCGTACGTTCTTGTCGGTTACTAATTATTACGTTGGTGGTCCCTTATCCACTGCACCTTAACTAAAGGTACTCACTCACTCGTCGTACATGTGTAGTTAGTTACATTTTAGGGAACTATACTTACTATCTCTAGTTCGGGCATTTCTGATTTCTCCAACAAGTTTCCCCAAAATCATGTACCACCACCATATGGGATAAAAAGATAGAGTCAAGTTGATGGTTAAACTTTTTACTTACCTCTTTCTTGTTTACACATGATCACGTTTATATTTATGCTCCGTGCCTAGGCTTCTTTTCATTCCATTAGCAGGATATGAAGGTAATCAAGTCTAACTAACAGGATTGTATTGGCTTCTACTAGATAGTTGGGTAGTTACTTTACACAACCATATAACGATTTGTAGCCAAATTCCTAGAGTATCCTAAATTACGCATAGGGATTTCTTAAGTAACAAACACGAGATCCATTTGTCCTTATTGATTTCTTGGAATTCCACCAACAAGTAATGATTGTAAAAAATGTATAGTTTGCATATGACCGCATACTTTTCCAGCTTTACATTCCATTAATTATTGTTTTGTTTTTCATTTCATAAAGAACACACTGGCTTAGGCTATCATTATGATACTACCATATTTAAAGACATGATAAAAAAAACAAGTTCACCAGTGTGAATGCATACTTGACAATATTATACAGTAAGAAATAGCAAGTCCTAATAAAGTGTCGTAAGTGGCATTTTTAAAGGGCGAACAACTTCACACGCACTGGAACATGGAAAACATGACACTCACAGAGGAGAATGGAATTCATGAGCTTTTACATGGGATCCATTTTATGCAGCATTATTATTATGCGTGCATCAGCAACTCTTGTGTATATACACTTCATGTGTTAACGTGCTCTTCCCATATGGTGGTTAGTTGAGACAATGAAAGGAACCGTCATTTGGCCAAAAAGGAGAAAAATGCACGCCTATTAATGACAAACATAGTTTCCTTATGGGCAAACAATCATCCATGTGTGAGTGTGAGTACAGATGTAAAAACATGGAATACATGAGCTGGATGCTGCATATAGCTTGCACGATATATATAAGCAAGCCAGTTAGTTCATGGTCCTGTCTTTTATGGGGTAAAAAGTGGCCGGGATTTTCTCCACCTATAAAATAGTAATAATAATAATAATAGGCTATGAAAAGCGTTCCGTTTCAATCAAGATTGACTGGACACAACACCTTTTAGAGGCTCGCCACATGCAGAAATCCTCATGTGTGCTCCATAATGAGCAAGTGAAGATCTTAAAATCGTTTACGGCTCCATATAAATTATTAGAGAATTTACGATGTTTCATCGTAACCATCAACAGCAGTTAAAAAGTAAACACGTCCCGAGTCCTGTGCATACTAACTAATTCTGGTAGAACCCAATACTGTATACTGCATTAGTTGGCCAGTCAGCAGTTAGTTAGTGACTATCCTATGACAGAATTTATAGAGCTGTTGGCAATGATCAGTCGGACCAAACGGGAACTATATGGCTTTTTTAATTTGCACAATTTATGACGAGATCCAATGACGTAAAGGAAATGATGATCTTGTGAGAAGTTAAAGAGCAACTCTATTATTTAAATAGATATGGGCATAGAAGCATGTTTGATTTGACAGGTTTCTTCAATCTCATATAATGGCACATACTGGTGCAGGCAAAGACAAACGAGTTAATAAATTTATTGTTCCACAGACTCAAGACAAATGGCATAGAAGCCATTGGCGTAAAACAAATAGGAAATCAATTGGCCAAGGAGATGAAATAAGTTATGGATAATTGACGTCATCACTTGTACAGTAGTGTATATGGTTTTGGAGAAATACGACACGTCCATAAAGCCGATAATAATAATAAAGAGATGGAAACAATTTATTTAATGTGTGGTGCTTGTGTACTCTCGAGTGTAAAAAGGAGGAAGTTTAAAAAAACGTTAAAACACACTGAGGACTATTTACTATACATAGTTGTTTGATTCACTAGCTCAACTTTATTTACTTACATGTTGAGGAGAGCGCGGGACCATAAGTTAGTTAAATAATCATATGCACCTTTAAAAGACTTGGTTGGCCAGTTGTTCCATACGCATCCACTATATAAATCCCACCGAGCAGTACAAAGTGATAATAAATACATACATTATTACACCGTCAGATAGCTCCATGGCCTTTTTACAGATACATAAATGTGCATCATATAAGTTCCATATGGGAAGAAAACGGACAGATTTTTAGTCATAAATCCAGCAACACATACAGTTACCTTAGGATTACAAAGATAATGACTTTCGTTTTGGAGGACTGTGAAGTGTTTTTTTTTCGGCACGGGAAGAAGAAGAGTCCCTAAAAGACCACCTGAAAATTGTTACGATCCAGACGTATAAATCAGAGACAAGGTCCATATACGGACACATAACTTTTTTCTCTCTTCTTGTTCCAAACCCGCGTTGTTCTTTTCCATTCTCACCATTTCTATTGTAGCTCCTATTGTACTTTGTGTCCCAATCTTTTGTCCTTTCCTCTATGCCTTATATTCTTCATCAATGTATGCATCTTGTATGTTATTCCCACCTACCATCTCTTCCAAAAAAAAAGAGCTCACAGGAGATGAATGTTTTCTGTAATTTTTAAATTCAGCCATATAGTTCAACAAAGGAACCAATACATGGTACCTTAACTTAACCAAGCTCTGACCCGTGGTCCCGTGTTTCAAATATGCAACTCAAATCCTTCCTAAAACCATCATCATGTGTATAGTAATAGCAGCCAGTACAAAGAAAGCTGAACATGTCTCTGTATAAATACTATACCGGCGTCTTTCCCCTTATTGGTTAGCTGCTATAGCATACTTGTTTAAATCACGTATTTGGACAGCTTTCGCTTCCTCTACCTTGTCACCAATTAAGACATCTTATGGAATCCAAAACTAAAGTGATGCATCATTACCTTTGTGTGCTATATGGAAACTTCCATTCAAAAAAATCTACCAGCCTCTTTTTTTTCCTCACTAAAGAGCGCAATTTGCCTTTATCCTCTTTGAGGTTTCACACAATTAACTCAATATGCGATAAATAGTCTTCCTGTACATTGAATAAGCATTGGGTTCACAAACAAAACAACGGTATACGCACATTTCATTGTTTTCTCCTTTTCCTGGAAACTTTTGCTTGTACAGGGATTCGTTACAGTCAGTGACCAGACCAGCCCGAATGCCAAAAATATACTTATGCTATCTTTTTTGGCTTTATTTTCACATTGTGCACCATCCTTGGTATTTTCCTGATGCAGCCATTCAAACTGACATCAGCTCATCAGCATCATGTGCGTGTATATAAATGCTTAAATGCTCATCAAATCACGAAAGCGCTACATTGTTCTTGCAAAATGTAAAGAACGAATACCTAAGGATATCGATATTATTCACATTTGTTGTGTTTGCTTAATCCTTTGGACTGTTAAAAATAACAACAGGGATATGCAAACTAATCAAAAGAATGTATTTAAGCTGAGTGAATAATAACAATAATAATGACCATTGCATGCACTCAATGACTCAATGTATTTTTCCTTCAGCTTTACTTCTACATGCTCATGGTCAAACTTTTAGTAAGTGATAAGCGTGAAAAATGCATTAATCAGCGTCAAATCATTGGTAAACCGGATGGTCGAATGATTAGGGACCAAGGAGCGGATAACTTGTAGTTCAACCGGTGACAGACAAAATGCTATACACTTTATATATGATGAAATGAAGGGATGAATCCACTCCATGAAGCACCTTGAATAAAAAAAATGCATCACGTACTCTGAAACTGTGAAGACTACATTTATATTGTACACACACACAGTGTTCTTAAATGGCAGACGGCACCTGAGAGCTGTGAAAGAAAAATGAAAACAGTCTGGATCCATGTAAACCATTTGTCATGAAAAGAGCCGAGTCACGGATCGTGCGACATGACTCTTCTTGTTAAAATTATGAACTCCCTTCAGTTCTCCTTTCTATATAGGGCTGTGCGCCGCAAACACCATGGGTCCCCTTATCATGCTTGCACTATATGCCAAAGTTACTCACAGTTAGTTAGTTAGTTCCCTTTGTTTTCCACATATGAGTCCAAACTTTATTTACTACCTACCTAATCTGACTAACTAATACTAGCTAACAATTTTATGCATAGTAGTGTAGAGTAGAGCCACATTTGATGGAGTGTCAAAAGGTTCCACAAGTGAAAAAGTTGAACTCAACAAAAAAAATCTACTATATATGGAAGTGAAATAACACCCAAGTGAACTCAAGTATCTAATCTGTTATTATTATAGTATGCTCACTTGTAATCATCCAAAGAGAGTGAGTAACTGACTAACTGCTACTAACTTTTAGTCTACCACTTAAATATACCAAGAAAATTATTTCCACATCATATGTTCCTCCAAATGGAAAGGATCTGGGACTTGGTTAACTGATAAGTTAGTTGATTATGAGAAAGAGCGATGATGATGATGATGACCATGAGATGATTATTACAGCCAAAGGCCGCCAACCTCCATCACTCACTCAATCTTTCATCAGGTTGGAAATCCACTTTCATTAGTTTTTCCACAGACTTCATCACTTGGAACAGGAAGAAGGGGGAATTAATTCAATTCACAGCAGTATCATCATCATATCAATAACCCAAAAAAATTCACTCCCTGGCTACATGTGTTAGTTACATACATAACGTTCCAAAGTAAGTAGCCTTAGAGCTCACATTTTCGACAACCCGGCTGCATTCTAATTGCACTACAGGACCAACCAGGGAGCAAGAATATAAGATTGTGTTAGGTTATGTCTACGAATTATCACCCAGTGTCTCAAAAACCCAAACCACCATCAGTTATGTGTGTCCAAGTAACAAAAAAAACATCACTTAAATGCTTAATAATATAGTATAGTGAATCCCATCTTTTGAACCCCGTCAGTAACCCTGGTTTTGTGCAGTCAATTTTTCCAACCAAATCTTGACCATGAAGAGTAATTATTTGTTGGTACTGAAAGCACGACTTAAGAATTAACTAGTCATCGGTCATTAACTATTAAACTTGTGGATTCAAGCAACTCGACGCGGGATGATTGGCGAGTACAATTAGCGGCGCAGCGTGACATTTGTAAATAATAAAAAGGTGGAACACAGCCTAAAGAGATAGATTCATTCACACGCAGTCATTCCTAATCCTACTTGCTACATTGCATGTTAGTATAACCGCCATGCATGCATGCAGTGATTCAAAGATTGAAATTTTCTGGCATTAATAATGCTCATCGTATAGTTTTAGTCAGTGAATGTGCTCCACAGGTGCTAAACATTTTTGACTTACAACTTACCATCACATATTGAGGCTAATCAAGTGAGAAAAAGTGCTTAGTTAATGTCACCAATGAACTCAAAAGTTGCCAAAGTTGAACAAATTTTCTAAAGACGCTAAATATCAATTGTACAAAGAGTAGAGAAAAAGAGAGAATGCAGTAAAAAGTCAACAATCTGCCTAAATTTTAATAATAATGTGATAATGACCAGTGGGATTTATTAGTCTGTGGGGACAAGTAATAGGGGTAGGTTTTGGGAAATTATCAAACTTTTATATGCTTCCCAAAAATGAAGACATGAGGACAGACTCGGATGCAAATTTCAGTACATAAATTATGTACGTCCCTTTAGATTATGATGGCTTGAAAAGAAACAAGACTTGAGAGCTCAAAGAATAATAATATGATAATTAGGCAGACATGGCTAGTGTAAATATTTGCGAATCTACTAGAGATAATTCATAAGGCGGCTATAGTAGTACACCACGTGCACAAAGTAAACACCACTCTTTTCGCAAAATTTATATACCGTAAAGTTTGCATCAATTAGTCGCCTAAAGATTTTTAGTCTTCCGCCACCAACTAACTAAATTCTCATTTGAAAGTGATATCAACCATTTCTACGCAAGTTAGAATCAAAATCCAGGGGATACTCTTGTATTTGAATTGTGCACTCATTATGTTTACTCAAATCAGCAAGTAATTATAGACAGAATTGACGTCACAATATAATCTATCTCAACAAGTTTCTTATATTTCAATATAAATGGCAAAAAAAATCAATGTACTACTGGGTGACCCCAAGGACACGAGAAATAAAAAATATAATGTTTTGACGCCATTGCCACAATAAATGAAGCTGCGGTAAATAAACTAACAATGGCGAGGAATTTCAGTTCTACACCTCGTAGTCCTCTTTGGCTCCAAAGTTTAACGTCGTTTGCCAAGTTGAGTTTCCAACTAGAAACGGACATTTTTTTAAGCGGGCACACCCACACAAGCAGTAGCATCCTGTTAGCTTTTATTGCATTGTATCTACAATAGAGACGCAAAGAATTTTCGGAAAAAAACCGTGTATTAAAAAAATAGGATTGTGGTGCGTTCGTTCTTGTAAATATCTATTCAAATTATTGTCCCCATTCTGAGAAATCTCCATTGGACGCACGTAATGATATAGTTTTATAGGTCCATAGTGCCCCACAATGTTTGCTTGTACATAAAAAAAGTACAAAGTTAGAAGTTGGAAAGTGGTCATATCATGTGAATTCATTGTATTCCAAAGGTATTTGTTTAACGTTTTAAACTGTGGATTGTGAAGAGTACAAAAGATTCCAGGCAGACGAGTACAACTATCAGTGAAAGAATATTTATTATAGAAAATACTTTGTTGGGAGTCCATAGGGGTCCAAATATATTTATAGTGTTTGAAAGAAATAAAGGGAACAAAATAATGTATAAATGCACATTTCTATACTCTTCCCTTTGCCCCTCATTACTTAACCTGTGGTAACACTACTTGGGTTCCGAAAAAAATACAATACTGAAATACAGACGGTGAGTGTATTACTTAAATATTATAAAAATGGGAGATGTTCAAATTCCTTTAAAAATATGATCACACCAAGAAATCATGTTGCTCAGCATGGTCAACACAACGAATGTTTGGAAACATTGCAAGTAATATTTTTTCAATTGTTTTTAACAGCTGTGTCATCGGGGAAAGAATTATTATGGAATCCATATATTCTGGATCACACCTTGAGGAATGTTTTTGTCCCTTTTTTATTAATCTTCAGTAAAGAAATATTCCACTGGTAATTATTATACTAATAAGTGTAAATATGCCCACTTGTAGTGCCCACTTAAATTGTTTTTTTTTCTGTACAGATTGAAAAGGCAGTTGCTTGCGTTGCTGCAGGTAAAATCACACAAGTTCATGAATAATAAAGTGCTAATATTATTAATTTAATGATTGAATCTAACGAGCCACAATGGATTCAACGAATGAAGTCCAATAGCATGAGCATGAGTATTACTTGGATATCCAGTCTGCCAGTACAACAAACTACCTTGACTAACATTTTTTGCAAATATGGATATATCGCTGGGATGAGGAGAATTATAGTTGACCATTTGTTGTTCCTTTGTGTCTATCAAATGATGAATTCAATATATTGAAAGTGATAGACTGTGAGTTCAGAACTGACATCACAAAATACGCACTATTCTCAGTAATTCACAGCAGCGGCATATAAGGTGGTGTGTCTATTTTAATATTTTTATCAGTGTATGAAAAAATCCTAATACTTGATCACCTCATATCGCACGTTGTACAAGTTGTAGTATTATGATTAGCACTGTAAACTGATTTGGGAAGTAAGTAACAACATCCCTTTGGTATAAACAAGTGACGTATTTACTCGCTGGAGTTTTTTTTTCAAACATGCTTATCATCTATTATCACGAAGTGGGCATTTTGAATCAATACAATGAACAAACAATATCATCCATGCATGGTGTTGTTGTATAAATTGAATCTCGTTACGCGACGAACACCTTTTTTTTTTGTATGTTCATATTTCATGATATCTTTTTTTAATGTCCGGCCTGATATCAGTGTCCCAAAGTCCCAATGAGACTAATTGGCTATAATCAAGTTTTAAATCGCCATTTTCTTCCTTTTAACACAGGAGCAGATTAACACACGCGAATATGGAGATAGTAATAATATTGATGTCCGTCCGCTCACTCACATTTGGGTGCTTGTTCTGGGAACGACATAGTGGCAAGAGGAAATAGTGAATGCAAGGATACGCATGTTTAGCATTAATGAGATCTCATTAAACGTCATGTAGCAACTTTTTAAGGAAAGTTGCTCCGTCAGTAAATAAACAAGTAATAATAATTGTAGTGTTCATAAATGCTGACAGTGAACAATGCACTGAAGCCTCTTATGAAAATCTTCTTTGTACAAATATTTCTTGTGCCCTAACTTAAATGAGCCATTTGAATTATTAGGGCTGCCATTCTATGGTGAATGAGGACTATAGTTTGTAATATATTTCAAGGATCCTTTGGATTTGATAATTCTCCTTTTCTTAGAATAGACTGAGGAAAAAACCACTTGAATGGCCCACTTGAGATATAGTAGTAAATAGCAAATTAACACGGGTGGTTATGCATGTTTTATTTCATGATAAAATATTATGTCACTATAAACTACCAAATACGTTTTGGTAATTCCCAACGTCCTTATCCTCTCATAAGTCACAATAACCATCTCACAGCCAAGACAGACTGCTATTGAGACATTAAAGATGTCTACTATCGTATTCAATTGTCAAGTCCATTTCGTAAAATCGTAACTCACCTGCACACATGTAATGTATATATTAGTATATTAGGCCTGTTACGGGAATTTCGCAGACGTACATTTTCATGACCCTCCACGTTAGGTACATAGAGTGCACAAGTAACCAAAAATTACATTAGACAAGAAGTCGCAGCACATGTAGAATTGAAAACTTCTGGTACAACTTGGCTGAGCCCGATACAGGTGTTGAAAGAAATGCAAAAGTTTAAAACACATTAACAGATTGACTTCAGACTTTCAACATTTTCGGAGTAGTCAAATAGCCGTAGATCT
>Ga0210040_10001614_pt1 | contig 33529 bp, 33 predicted proteins | sample CryGeyCG12114_NA_FD_185462 | JGI IMG/M metagenome (GOLD analysis project Ga0210040, IMG submission 185462) | Groundwater microbial communities from aquifer - Crystal Geyser CG19_WC_8/21/14_NA (SPAdes) (version 2) | ecosystem: Environmental > Aquatic > Deep subsurface > Groundwater | place: USA...
GGAAGGAAAAAAAGAAGTAAAGCTCATATGGCTCATGCTGCCTGCACTTGCCTCCCGCCTATCCGACCATCTATATACTGCCCCTAATGCCTGCGTCGTGTCCTCCACCACCCAGAGATTGTGCTGTTTTGCCAAGTCCGCCAAAGCCTCCATCGGGGCACACTGGCCAAATAAGTGAACGGGCAGTATTGCGGCAGTTGCGGGTGTCATTACCTTCTCAACGGAGGCTGGATCAAGGGTGAACGTATCAGGCAATACATCGGCAAAAGTGGGATTGAGGCCTAATAGCGTTACTACCTCTACCATCTTTTCATCACTGAAAGCAGGCAGCACGACCTCCGCTCCCACCGGCAAATCCAATGCTAGAAGTGCCACTTTGAGTGCATCGGTGCTGTTGGCGCAAGGAAAAGCATGTTGCACGTGCAGGTACTGCTCCAACTCCCCGGCCAAACGAACAACCTGCGGCCCATCTGTAAATTCGCCTGACGCCATAACAGCGCTAAAAGCGGCATCCAACGCCGGTTTTAGCCTCGCGTACTGCGCCTTCATATCGACCATCTTTATATCTTCCATCTTATATAGGTAATGTATGTTAGTTTGGGTTGAAACGAAGGTAAGCAAAGATGCTTATTCGCCCCCCAAATGGCTGTAGCCTCACAAGAAGTCGCCTCCAAACAGCAATCGTAACCATGCATTCCTCACTGCGTTCAAAAGTATATAACCAACAAAATTCTACATGCTAAGCCAAATCAAATCTACCTTATTGATCATAAGCCTGCCATTGCTACTCTCCTGTAACAGCGAAGGGAGCGAAGAAGTAACTGAAAGTGACACGGCTTATACCGACTACGAAAATTTCGTCACACAATTTGAGGAAGACACGCTAACAGAGGTTGAATTGCAGGCGATGCAACAAGCTGAAAACGACAGCACCAGCTGGGCTGAAATGAAGGCCGCCAGGCAACAGCAGTTCGAGCAAAGGCGGCAGGCGGTAGATCAGAACCTGAATGAATACGATGAAGAGCGGCGGAACGAAATTCAGGACCTTGGGAAACGCTATGATCTTGCGAACCAAAAACAGGAGCAGAAGTTTCAGGAAGCAAGTCGCCGCTACAAGCTGCGGGAGCAATTGTTAGGAATTGCTATCAGGAAAGACGACCTGAGTGATGTGACGCCAGAGAACATGGCCAGCACGTACCAACAATTTGTGAATACGGTCGCTGAGAACGGTGCACGCTACGAGGCCCGCGACTGGAACCTGATTGAAGGCTGGTGGAGTTCCCTGAACAGCCGCTACCGCAATATCGAAAACGATTTAAGCCAGCAAACGCGCCAGGATATACAACAAGCTCAGAGCCGGTATAAAGAGGTGAGGCAACAGTACGTTTCTCTCTAACAGCTTAGAGTGTGTTGAGGACGAAAAAGATGCTACTATTTTCTATAACAAGGATGTAACAAGGCTAAACTTCGGTAAAGCTCCTGCATCATCCTTACATCATCCATTAAAGTCGAGTAGCAGCGAAACATCTGTTAGAGAAATTAACTAAAGTCTCTGATCAGAGAGAATTCCTGCACTTGCGAATCATATACCTTTCCGTTCTCGCACTTGAGCACGCGCTTCGGGTAACGCTGGATAATTTCGTAATTATGGGTGGCCATCAGCACCGCCGTCCCGCTATTGTTGATCTCCAGAAAAAGGCTCATGATCTCGTCTGCAACCACCGGGTCCAGGTTGCCTGTCGGTTCGTCGGCAAAAAGTATCACTGGCTCATTCAGCAAAGCACGCGCAATAACAATACGCTGCTGCTCCCCTCCCGACAGCTGATGTGGCATTTTAGAGGCTGCCGCGTCCAGTCCCACACGCATGAGCACCTCCGATATACGTTGTTTTACCTTAGATTTGTCTTTCCAGCCGGTAGCGCGCAGCACGAACGAGAGGTTCTCTGCCACTGAGCGGTCCATGAGCAGCTGAAAATCCTGAAAGATGATGCCGATTTTACGGCGCAGGTAGGGCACCTGCGTGCGTGGCAGCTTGGTTAGTTTAAAATCTGCCACGGCGCCGTGACCAGTTAGCAGCGGCAGGTCAGAGTAAAGGGTTTTCAGCAGTGAGCTTTTGCCGCTTCCGGTCCGGCCCACCAGGTACACAAACTCTCCTTTTGCGATGTCGAAGTTAACGTTGCTGAGAATTGTGTTTACATCCTGGTAGATAACCACATCACGCAGCGACACCACAGGGGTTGAGGTAAAACTCATAAGTACTTAAATAGATAATTCCTGAAGTTTGCCAAACTCAAGAGAAGCGATTACAGCAGCTAAGGCATCCTCTTTGCCGTCGAGCCCATAGCGGTCGAGGTTCTTCAGCGGACGGTCAGCCCTGAAATAAGCAATCAAAACAAAGTTACTGTCGCGCAGCTGGATGTAATCCGGAATCTTCGCCTTGCCCTTTACTTTTATAATGTACATCAGATAGAATGATGAATTAAAAATTAGAAATTAAAAATGGCAGCACGTATACCCCACTTCTAATTCCTAATTCATAATTTCAAATCACGTGCTACTTGTCTCCTTTGGCGTGATCTGCCAGGAAAGTAGCCAGTCCGCTGTCAGTAAGCGGGTGCTTCAGCAATCCTGTGATCACAGAAAGCGGGCATGTCACAACATCGGCTCCAATTTCAGCACACTGGATCAGGTGCATGACGTGGCGAACTGAGGCCGCCAGCACTTCTGTCTGGTAACCGTAGTTATCGTATATCTGAACAATCTGCTCGATCAGGCTCAGGCCATTGGTAGAAATATCATCGAGGCGGCCAACAAACGGAGACACGTACGTAGCACCGGCTTTCGCAGCCAGCAAAGCCTGACCAGCTGAAAACACAAGCGTACAGTTAGTTTTGATGCCTTTGTCACTGAAATGGCGGATTGCTTTCACACCCTCCCGGATCATAGGCACTTTCACCACAATATTCGGGTGCAGTTCAGCAAGCGCCTCCCCTTCACGCACAATCTCATTATAGTCTGTTGCAATTACTTCAGCACTGATGTCGCCATCCACCATCTCGCAGATTTTCTTGTAGTGCGCCATCACATTGTCGTGTCCAAAGATGCCTTCTTTGTGCATCAGCGAAGGATTGGTGGTTACACCATCGAGCACACCTAAGTCATATGCTTCCTGAATGTCATTCAGGTTTGCTGTATCGATAAAGAATTTCATAATGCTGGTATATAGTTATAGACACAAATCTAACGCATTAAACGAGAATCAGGAAAGTTAAGAGGGGAAATTTGGAAGAAAGCGGAAAGGATGCGCTAAGGGCAAAAAAAAGTGGCAAACCGAACATCGCGCCGCTCAACCACCTACCCTTGCTACCTTCCGGTCCTGGGGGAGTTCAGCAGGAGCTGGCCGTGCCGATTTGCCGTTGCAAAGGTACAAAAGAATCTATCCCATGCAAACCCTCTTCAGCAAAAAAGCTACTTTCAAGCTTAATTATATATAGCGTCCTCGCTGTCAATGCCTTTTATTTTAAAATTGTGAAGGAAATTGCTATATAACATAGGTCTATATAATAATTAGAAGCGTGATCATTTTGTACGTAGCTATAGAGCACTTACATCCTACAGAATAACTACGGGAGTAGCATAGCTATCTCCTATTGCTGATGCTTTACCCGAAAAAATTGGCAAAACTGTAAAAGCAGCTTAACTTTGCACATGCCAGAAAAAATTCTCATCCTCGATTTTGGATCGCAGTACACCCAGCTTATTGCCAGGCGGGTGCGCGAGCTGAATGTATATTGCGAGATATACCCCTTCAATAATGTACCAGCCCTTACAGAAGATGTTAAAGGGGTTATTCTCTCCGGCAGCCCCTGTTCGGTGCGAGACGAAGTGCACCCTACCATTGACCTGAGCCAATACCAGGGCCAGCTCCCGGTGTTGGGCGTGTGCTACGGAGCCCAGTTGATTGCCTACGAGCACGGCGGGGAAGTTACGCCTTCTACCATCAGAGAATATGGCCGTGCCCGCCTCAGCGAACTGCACAACGCCGACCGCCTCCTTAAAGAATTAACACCAGGATCTGTCGTGTGGATGTCGCACGGCGATACCATCAGGGAAATTCCAGATAACATAGAAGTAATTGCCAGCACAGAGAGCGTACGCGTGGCAGCCTATAAACTGCGCGGCCAGGAAACCTACGGCATCCAGTTTCACCCCGAGGTAACGCACTCAGACGAAGGCAAGACGCTGCTCCGGAACTTTGTGGTGCATATCTGTGGCTGCCAGCAGGATTGGACATCCGAGCAGTTTGTTGAGAGCACCGTTGCTAGCCTGCAGGAACAATTAGGCAACGATAAAGTCGTTTTAGGCTTGTCGGGCGGCGTGGACTCCAGTGTGGCGGCCATGCTGATCCATCATGCTATCGGCAAAAACCTGTACTGCATTTTCGTGGATAACGGTTTGCTGCGCAAAGACGAGTATGAAACAGTGCTGGACTCCTATAAGCATATGGGCCTGAACGTGAAAGGCGTGAACGCCAAAGACGAGTTTTATACAGCCTTAGCCGGCCTGACAGATCCAGAACTGAAGCGCAAAGCCATTGGCCGTGTTTTTATAGAAGTGTTTGACGATGAGGCCCACCAGATTGAGGACGTTAAGTGGCTGGCACAAGGTACTATCTATCCGGACGTGATTGAATCGTTAAGCGTGAAAGGACCGTCAGCCACCATCAAATCGCACCATAACGTAGGCGGCTTACCTGATTACATGAAGCTGCAGGTGGTAGAACCGCTGAAAACGCTCTTCAAAGACGAGGTGCGGCTGGTAGGCAAAACCCTGAAGATCGATGACACCATTCTGGGGCGTCATCCTTTTCCTGGCCCCGGGCTAGCCATCCGTATCCTGAGCGACGTAACGCCGCAAAAAGTAAATATCCTACAGCAGGTGGACCATATCTTCATCAGCAGCCTGAAAAAAACAGGCTTATACGACGAGGTATGGCAGGCAGGCGCAATCCTGACGCCGGTGCAGTCGGTGGGTGTTATGGGAGACGAGCGCACTTACGAGCACGTAGTGGCGCTGCGTGCGGTGACCAGCGTGGACGGCATGACAGCCGACTGGTCGCGTTTGCCGTACGAATTTCTGGCGGATGTTTCAAATGAGATCATCAACAAGGTGAAAGGCGTGAACCGCGTTGTCTACGACATCAGCTCAAAGCCACCGGCCACCATTGAGTGGGAATAGGTATAAGATACACTTCAGACACTGAATAGCGCAACTCTCTAAAGAGGAACGCTATTCATAAGTCATTTAGCATTATATATGATTCAAAGCTTTTGGAGCAAAGCAGCTGGCTTGCTGTTGCTGGTAGCGTTAGCGTTACCCACAGCACAGGCACAGGATGCGGCCACACATTACAGCAACGGTAAAATACTGCTGCAACAGCAGCGCTACGACAAGGCCATGTCAGAATTGCTGCCTCTTACGGACAACGACAGCCCTTACGCCCCGGAGGCTTCTTATTTTTACGCTTTAGCAGCCCTAAAAAACAGCAAGCCGGACCAGGCGTACCAGATGCTGCAGCAGTTGCAGAACGATAACCCAAAGTGGGAGGGCATGGCTGATGCTGATTACTTGTTGGCGAATGTGTTATTTGAACAGGGGGAGTACGCTCGCGCCCTGAGCAAGCTGCAGGAACTGAAGGGATCTTCCCTGGAGAGTGACGCGGAGGGTCTCAAGCGGTTTTACCTGAACAGGTTGAACGACAGAAAAGCGTATGAGCGCCTGCTACAGCAATATGCTTCCGATAAAACAGTGGCCCAGGTATATGCCGATAAGCTCATCGGCGGGTGGTACCGCGCACAGGACCGGCAGACACTCGAGAGCATTGTCTCCCGTTATAAATTGGATAGAGACCGCTACCTGAGCCAGAACGCGCTGCGGAGCCAGGGATATAACGTTGCCCTGCTCCTCCCCTTTCAGTTAAACCAGAACCCGGCCCAGACAGCCCGCAAAAGCCAGTTTATAACGGATATGTATGCGGGCATGCAGCTGGCGCAGGACTCCCTGCAAAAGCAAGGCATCAACCTGAACCTGTTTACCTACGACACCAGCGCCGACACCATGAGCGTGAAGCGGGTGCTGGACCTGCCGGAGATGAAGCAGATGAGCCTGATTATCGGGCCTATCTATAAGTCAACCGCGAAAGTGGCCGCACGCTTTGCAGCCCAGCATAATATCAATGTAATTAACCCCCTGTCGCAGGACCTGGACATGGCGCAGGGAAACGGGCATGTATTACTTTTTGAGTCTTCGGTCGCCACACAGGCACGGCAGGCAGCGAGGTATGCTTACGAGAACTTCGAACCAAAGACAGCCATCATCATGTACGAGGCTGCGAAAGATGACACTACGTTTGCCAACCATTACCGGCGGGAGTTCTTGAAGCTGGGCGGAAAAGTAGCGGTGTTCAAGAAGATAAACTCAACCCAGACCACTGCCACCGCCACCGCCTTCAACAGCCTGGATCTGACAGATGTTGGCCATATGGCGGTTTTCTCCGATAGAATGACGGCCGCCGTGAATACTACCAGTCTGCTACAGGGCAAAGCCGCCACAATGCCTCTCATCACTTATGAAAAGTGGCTTGATATTAACCAGATTTCGTTGCGCCAGCTCGATAACCTCGAGGTTTATTTCATCAGCCCTAAGTATATAAATAAACTGAACCCGGGCAATGCCTGGTTCCGCAAGACCTATATCAGCAGGTACAATTTGCCGCCGTCTGTTTATGCCTATGCCGGATTTGAAATGCTGTACTATTTTGGCACGATGCTGCAGCAATATGGCCCGCAGTTTAACCAGCAGCTACCTGCTGAAGGCATCAAGCCGGGTGTGTTTTATACCGGCTTTGGCTACACCGAACCGTTTAACCGGCAGCAAATGCACCCGGACAATCAGTACGTTCCGATCACAAAATTAGAGAACCTAGAACTTATGGTGGTGAATCCTGTTTTCTAACAGCACAACCTATATAGATGAGTCTAAAGCATATGATACAAGCACCTGTCAGCAACGAGCTGTTCCAACGCGCGCAAAACAGTATCCCCGGCGGAGTTAATTCACCAGTCAGAGCTTTCAGGGCGGTGGGTGGAAATCCGCGTTTTATGGTATCTGCCAAAGGACCATTCCTGTTTGATGAAGACGGTAACCAGTACCTGGACCTAATCAACTCCTGGGGCCCGATGATACTTGGGCACGCGGCGGAGGTCGTGAACGAGGCCGTGCAAAAGGCTATCCCGAACTCCCTTTCGTTTGGGGCTCCCACCCGCAAGGAAGTGGAAATCGCGGAATTGATCGTAAGCATGGTGCCCAGCATTGAGAAAGTGCGCATGGTTAACTCCGGCACGGAGGCCACCATGTCGGCTATACGCGTGGCGCGCGGCTACACCGGCCGCGATAAGATCATCAAATTTGAAGGCTGCTACCACGGCCACGGCGACTCTTTCCTGATATCGGCAGGCAGCGGTGCTATTACACTGGGCGTACCAGACAGCCCTGGCGTGACAAAGGGAACTGCGAACGACACGCTGACGGCCCCCTATAACAACCTGGATGCGGTCAGAGTGCTGGTGGAAGCCAATAGAGGCAATATCGCAGCCATCATCCTGGAACCAGTGGCAGGCAACATGGGGCTGGTAACGCCACAGCAGGGTTTCCTGCAGGGTCTCCGTAACCTTTGTGATCAGGAGGGCATCGTCCTGATTTTCGATGAGGTAATGACCGGTTTCCGCCTGGCCCCAGGTGGCGCGCAGGAGTTATTCGGCGTAACCCCGGATATGAGTACACTGGGCAAAATCATTGGCGGTGGCATGCCTGTCGGGGCTTACGGCGGCAAGCGCGCGCTCATGGATTATGTCTCTCCGGCAGGACCTGTATACCAGGCAGGCACTTTATCAGGCAACCCGATTGCAATGTCGGCGGGTATGGCGATGCTACACTACCTGAAGGATCACCCGGAGACTTATACCCAACTGGATCATATAACTGCCAGCATGGTGACCGGTATGCAGCAGAACATGCAGCGACTGGGGCTATCATATACCATCAACCGTATCGGCTCCATGTTCAGCATCTTCTTTACGCAGGAGCAGGTAACTAATTTCGATGCTGCCAAGACATCCGACACCGCCTTGTTTGGCCGGTATTTCAACAGCATGCTGCAGAAAGGCATTTACCTTGCTCCCTCCCAGTACGAGGCGCTGTTTATGTCAACGGCTGTTACCGAAGAATTGGTGGAAAAGTATGTTCAGGCAAACTTTGAGGCGCTGCAGGAAGCGCACCAGGCCTAAGTTTCTTTTTATATAGCTTTTATAAAGGCGGCACCTTTAAAGGTGCCGCCTTTTTGTTGCCAGCGAAATTGAGCTTTTTCTGGGTAGCGTAACTATCCCATATAGAATCAATGTTGCAATCGGTGCGCACGGCTTGTCATATAACAGCAGATTTGCTTAATTTAGAGCCTACATTCGCCACACCATGATTTTAACTGACAAGCAGATTTTAGAAGAGATTGAGAAAGGGACCATTCTTGTAGAGCCTTTTAGCCGCGACTGCCTCGGCACCAATTCCTATGACGTACACCTGGGGCGTTACCTGGCCAACTACAAAGATGAGATTCTGGATGCCCGTAAGCATAACGAAATAGCTGTGTTCGAAATTCCGGAAGAGGGTTACGTACTTCGGCCCGGAAAACTTTACCTGGGTGTTACTTTGGAATATACAGAAACACACGCGCACGTGCCATTCCTGGAAGGTAAATCCAGTGTTGGCCGGCTCGGCATCGATATCCACGCCACTGCCGGTAAAGGCGATGTAGGTTTCTGCAACACCTGGACACTTGAAATCTCCGTATCGCAGCCAGTACGGGTATACCACGGCATGCCTATTGGGCAGCTCATTTATTTTGAGGTGAAAGGCGGTATTGAAAATTACTATAACACCAAACAGGACGCAAAATATAACCGCCGCACCATCACACCAGTTGAATCCATGATGTGGAAGAATGTCTGGTAACATGACTTCGACAATTTAGAAAAAGCCTGTTTTTTTACAAAAAACAGGCTTTTTGGCATAATAACTGCACTATATATACCGTTAAAGATTTAGCTCTCACCCTGAATTTTTTAGCAAAGGGCCACGTTGTACCCGCAAGAAATCAAAAACAAACTCAAAATTATAGAAAGGAATAATATGAAGAAGATACTGCTAATGACTTGCATGGTGTTTGGCTATGTTTTTGCTGCTTCAGCGCAGGACACGCCGGCTGTAGACGCACAGGACAGGGCAACCAATCTTTCGAATCAGATGATTTGGGAACTGAAGCTGAACAACTATCAGTCTAGAAAAGTGAATGAAATTAACCTGGAGGTTGCAAAACAGCTCTTGACCATTGAGCAGCAATATGCAGGCAACCCCAAGAAAATTGAGGAGTTATGCGATGGCGTCTGTGCTATGCGCGATACAAAGTTAGAGCGTGTGTTAAGCACTGTTCAGTACAACGACTACTTCGGGAGCCGCAAGAATCTAGTAGCGCTCGATAGAAAGTTTATGACTGATGCAGCCCAAGCTCAGAAAAGTGGTAACGGCATAGCCTCAGCCAACGCACCGGCAACAGTAAGTGTGAACTAATCCCGAGCAGGTACTATCTATAAATATCTTCCTATAGCTAAAACAGCAGCGGCGACCTATATATAGGATATAGGGCGCCGCTGCTGTTTTATGATTTTTAGCTCTGAAATTCAGGGGCCCTTTACTTCCCATCCTATAGTTAAAGTTCTAATTTCCAACAAGTCTGTTCCTGCCTTCGTATAAAAGATAGTAACTAAACATGACGAAAGGAAGGGTAAACCTATGAGAAGAATATTTGTAATGGTATGCATGATGTTTGGATCTACTTTCGCCACGAAAGCCAGTGGTAATAAATTTGAAACCAAGGCTACAGGTGATAAGTCGACCAAAACGCTTGCAGGCGAAAGAGCGAAACAACTGTCAAACAATATGATTTCCGGACTGCAATTGAACAACTACCAGTCCAGGAAGATTCAGGAGATCAACATGCGAATTGCTGAGCAGATTACTGCCATTGAGCAACAGTATGCGGGCAACCAGGCTGAGATAGAGAGGCAAAGCAAAATTATATATGCAGAGCGTGACCAACTGATGGAAGATGTGCTAAGCACAGTTCAGTACAACGACTATTTTGGTAATCGAAAAAATTACACTGCGCTGGATAAAGAAATTGCCGCTCAGATTGATGTAGACACTCCTGAAGTCGTATTAGGCAATTCGACAGCTCTTAACCAGAAATAGAATATATCTTTAACAAGTATATAAAAAAGCAGCGCCGCCTTTAAAAAAAGGCGGCGCTGCTTTTTTATATACTTTTCGGCTTAACCGTTACCGTTCTGCTGACGCTCCTCATCCACATGCTTCGAGAGTTCTTCGCAAAGCTCTCTGATCTTTTTGGCCATCAACTGGTCGCTGGTGGCGGTAGCGATGCTTTGTGCCATGGCCCCCATCGTGTCTATATAAAAATACTTCATCTCATCCACCGGCATGTCCTTTGTCCAAAGGTCAATCTTCATGGTGCCCGCCTCGTCTCTGTCCCAAAGTGAAATGTTGATAGCCTTGGCAAAATGAATTTTGTCCCCCGCATCAGTTGCCCGCCAGCTGATCGACTCCGGCACCTTGTTATCGTCTAAAGCAATGCTAAAATATATCTCAGACTTTTTCATTTGATCAAATTTTAAACTTTATAGTATAGAAAACTCGTAATATGCTTATTCAGATATATGCGTACAAAGTTACACGATGCACCACGGAATTAAAACTCTCTTTTTCTTTTTTACCCTCAGCTCCTTGTTAGGATGCTCCAGGTTGCCGACAGTCACCACCAAAGCAAAGCTCCACACCATTGCTTTTTACAACACCGAGGACCTCTTCGACACCAAGGACGACCCGAAGACAAATGATGACGCCTATACACCGACAGGTGCAAAAACATGGACCGAAGAACGGTATGAAACCAAGCTAAAGCATATAGCCAATGTGGTGGGTGGCATAGGCGGGGAAAACGGCCCAGCCGTGATAGGTTTAAGTGAGGTGGAGAACAAGCAGGTGCTGGAAGAGTTGGTCAACACTGCTCCCCTCCGAAAACTGAAACTAAACATTATACATCATGATTCGCCAGATGCGCAAGGCTTGGATGTAGCGCTGCTGTACCAGCCCAAGCACTTCAAACCTACAAATACGCAGACCATCGAAATCGACTACAAAGAGAAGGGCTTCGCATCACCCGATATCCTGCAGGTAAATGGGGAGCTGCGCGGGGAATTAGTTACCTTTTATGTGGTGCAGTGGCCGTCCCCAATGGTTAACCGCGCCGGAAAGGCAAACGACAGCCGCCTGCGTGCCGCTGCTACATCGCTGCGCCAGCAGATAAACAAGCAGCAGGCCGCTGACGAAAACATAAAAATTATTGTACTGGGTGATTTTGCTGCGGAGCCCCGCGCCGCAGTGATGCAGGATGATTTAAAAGCCAGCGGGAGGCCAGATCCTTCCTACAAGGAAGAGCTTTTCAATACGCACTACCTGCCGTTCGTTAACAATTTTGGCAGTTACGGCAGCCGGGCACAATTAGAAATGCCGGACCAGGTGCTGATTTCAAAATCACTGTTAAATGGCGAAACAGGGTTGCAGTATGTACGGGGTTCTGCCAGCGTATATGACCCGGAAGAGAGTAAATACCTTTATGGCAGGTACAAAGACACACCTATCCGCACTTACTCTGAGAACTTATACATTGGAGGGTACAGCGATCACTTTCCGGTTTATATACAGGTGCGAAGGGAAAAGTAAAGCATGAGCCGGACATAACTGATCTGACTGACTTTTTGCTCTATCAGCTTCTGTTGTTAAGAGAGTTAAGGCCTGTTGCGTCTGCAATAAACAATATAGTATATAGTTTTACAGTATATAAAGCAAAGGGAGCGGGTGCTAGCACCCGCTCCCTTTGCTTTATATACTTCAGAAAAGATTTTTAAGCTTATGTTCCCCTTTTATATAGCTGAAAATGTGACAACTAACGAATCGTAGTGATTGCTTTGCTTAAACATAATTGTTCAGCATCACGGGCATCACCAGCATCAGCACGTTTTCGTTGTCTTCGCTCATAATAGGCATCAGCAGGCCAGCTCGGTTTGGTGTCGAAAGCTCGAACGTGATTTCATCTGAATCAATATTGTTGAGCATCTCCATCAGGAACCTGGCGTTAAAGCCGATCTCCATGTCCTCCCCTTCATACTGGCAAGCGAGTCGCTCATTCGCCTCATTCGAAAAGTCAAGGTCCTCTGCAGATACCTGCAGTTCCGAACCGTTTAGCTTCAGGCGGATCTGGTGGGTAGTTTTATTCGAGTAGATTGATATACGCTTTACAGAACTCAACAGATCCTGGCGGTCGATCACCAGTTTGTTCGGGTTCTGCACCGGAATCACATTTTCATAATCCGGATAGCGCTCATCGATCAGGCGGCAGATCATGCGAATGTTATCAAAGCTGAAGAAGGCATTCGATTGATTGAACTCCATGCGCACTGCAGTGGCCTCCGAGGGAAGGGTAGATTTCAGTAAAGTAAAAGCCTTGCGTGGAATAATCAGCGAAGTTTCCTGGGGTGTGCTAACGTCAGTCCGGCGGTAGCGCAACAGGCGGTGACCATCCGTGGCTACAAAAGTAACGTTATCCGTGCGCAGTTGCACGAAAATACCTGTCATCGCCGGGCGAAGCTCATCATTGCTCACAGCAAAAATCGTTTTGTTGATTGCCCTGCCTAAAACATTGGAGGGTATATCAATCGCACTTGCGCCTTGCACAACCGGTACGCGTGGAAAATCAGTGGCATTTTCGCCGGAAAGCTTGTAGCGCCCGTTTGATGAACTGATCTCAATGGTATAGGTTTCTTCGTCTATGGTGAAGGTTACCGGCTGGTCAGGCAGGTTCTTCAGGGTTTCCAGCAGGATTTTGGCAGGCGCGGCAATGCGTCCGTTCTCCTTCGCCTCAACAGGCAGCTCCGTAATCATGGAAGTCTCCAGATCACTGGCTGTGATGGTCAGCGTGCTGTTGTTGATCTCAAAAAGGAAGTTTTCAAGAATGGGAACCACCGGATTGTTGGTTACCACCCCGTTTATACTGGATAACTGCTTCAAGAGAGCAGAAGAAGAGACGATAAATTTCATTATTCTACCTATAACGTTATTCTGACAAAGTTATAACTATTTAGCATTTCTCCTACCCCTTTCGCCACTCCTTTTTGCTGTCTGGCTGTGATAGAGGAGTATAATTTCTAAAACCGCTCGTATTTTCGCTTGCGCAGGTAATAACGCGCCGCACCAAACAGGGCGAGCAGCACAATGGGAGCCACTAAATTCAGCAGTTGCCAGTAAGTTTTCTGTTCTTTAACCCGCACTTTATCCAACGGCCGCAATTGTATCTCCTTGCTGCGCACATTAATTAAGCCTTCTGAATCGAGCAGGTAATGAATAGTGTTCATCGCGAGCTCCTTATTAGCAAAGGTAATGTTGTTATACCGGTCAAAGCCAAGCTCATAGGCCTGTCCAGTGCGAGGATTGATTTCATTCCGCACCAAGTCACCATCCGAGAATACGGCGATTTTTGTCAGCACGCCCTGCTCCTGCACCTGCTGCTCCTGCACCCCTTGCGGTGCGCGCCGGTTACGGAAAAGCGAGCTGAACCTGCCCTCCAGCAAATAACCCACCGGCTGCTGCCCTGCCCTGAACAATTCCGGGTTTACCTCCATGCGTGCCTCCTGCAAAGTTATCGGCACGGGCGGCTCCAGAATCCGGGAGTAAGGCGAGGTATACACCAACGGCGTTTTTTGTATTCCTTCCGCTTTCACGGTGTCAATCGTGCCCACAAAACGCGTGTAAACAGCATCCAGGTTGCGGGTTATGGGGTGCTTGCTAAAGTTATTCAACAAGGGGTAAAAACGCCAGTTAATCATTTCTGTCTGAGGCCGGTCACCCGCATAGCCTGTCACCATGGGGATAAAGCCGGAGTTCAGGTCCATCACCATGGTTGGGTTCAGGCGCGCACCGTAACGAAAGAGCAGGTCCTCGAGGTTCAGGTTGTAAGGCAGCGCAAACATGCCGCCGGCCCCAACGCTGTCCATATTGGCGTTCAGGGCATCCACAAAGAAAACCGCCTTGCCGCCCCTCATGATAAACTGGTCGATCTTGAACTTGTCGGCTTCGGTAAATTGTGCCGTAGGCTTCGCAACGATAATCAGGTCCAGCCCCTGCAGGGACGGTATTTGAGACAGTTCTCCCCTTGCCACACGGTAATATTCCTGCAGTGAGCCCAGCAGGTCCGTCACCTGCTCCATCTCCAGTTCCCCCTGCCCTGTTATATAGCCTATAACTTTATTGCCCTGGAAGGCTACTTTCCGGATGGCGGTGGCGAGTTCATATTCTACCCCTTCCACTGACTGGTTCAGGCGCTCATCCGGTGAGGCGGCCAAGTTGCCCTTCAGCAGGTTCACAGCAGTTTCTTTGCCATTGTACTTCACAATAGCGCCCGGAAATACCAGCCGCTCCACCTGCTTGCCTTCTTCTGTGGCTCTTAAGTTAGTGGGTGTGATGCCTTTTTTAGCCAATAAGGTAAAGTATTCGTTGCGCTGCTTTTCATCCGCGATGTCGTTCGGATCGATGAAATTATAGCGCAGGTTGCCGCCGGAATATATGCGGAATTCATCCAAGGTTTCGCGCACCGACTGCTGCAGCCGCTTAAAACCTGCCGGAAAATCCCCCTCCAGGTATACGTCCACCACCACCTCATTCTGTATGCTTCCCAGCATTTGCCTGGTAACGGGAGCAATAGTGTAGCGCTTGTCCTCTGTCAGGTCGAGCCGGAAAAAGAAACTGGCCGCCAGCACGTTCAACAGAATAATTCCCGCCACCCACGCTATAAACCTGAGGATGTCGCCGTGACGTCTGCTTTTGTTCTTGGCTGTTACCATTTTCTGCTCTTCAAAACAAGTTTGGTGGCTAAAACCATGCTGGCGATCACACTCAGAAAATACAGCACATCCCTTGAATCAACAAGGCCCTTGCTGATGGCGCTGTAGTGATAGGAAATGCCCCATTGGCTGATCATATAACTGTAGCTGCCCCACACCGGGATAGAAGCGATCAGATCAAATCCGGTATATATGATGTAGCACAGAAACACGGCCACCACGAAAGAAATAATCTGATTGTCGGAAATGGACGAGGCGAATACTCCAATGGCAGCAAACACCCCGGCCAGAAAAAAAAGACCTATATAGGAGCCTACTACTGCCGCAGAATCTATATTCCCCTGCGGATTTCCTAATATATAAACTGAATAATAATACAACAGCGTTGGCACCAGTGCCAGCAGGGCCAGCAACAACGCTGCAAAATATTTACCCAATATAAGCTCAGTATCAGTCAGCGGCTTAGTCAGGAGCAGTTCAATGGTTCCTTCCCGTTTTTCCTCGGCGAAAGTCCGCATCGTAATAGCCGGAATCAGGAAAAGGAAAAGCCACGGAGCCATGTTAAAAAGCGTCTGCAGATCGGCGAATCCGTATTCCAGCACGCTGCTCTCCGGGAAAACCCACATAAACATGCCTATCCCCACCAGGAATACGGTAATGACGATATAGGCAATGAGGGAATTAAGAAAGCCGTTGAATTCTTTTTTAAGAATGGAGAGCATTTTCGTTCAATTACGAGTTACGAGTTACGAGTTACGAATGGAGATTCATATACATGCGTCTTTTCTCTCCATCCACATAGAATTCGCAACTCGTAATTTCTAATTCTTAATTATTTAGTCAGTTCCTGAAATATCTTTTCGAGAGAATTCTCCTCCTGGCGCAATCCCACCAACGGCCAGTTTCGCTCTGCCGCTATCCTAAACACATTGGAACGGATATCGGCATCCTGTTCAGAGGTAACGCGATAGGCATTGTTTTGCGCCGGCTCTACACGGAGCACGCCCGGTATGGTTTGCAGGACCTCCGCCTCCACCGGCTGCTCAAACTCCACTAAGGTCACCTTCTCGTGCCCGCTCTCTGCCTGCAGACCCGACACATCGCTGTTGGCTACTATCTTGCCCCGGTTGATAATGACCACACGGTCACAGATGGCCGATACTTCCTGCATGATATGGGTGGAGAAAATAACGGTTTTATTCTGCCCGACCCGTTTGATCAGCGCCCGTATCTCGACAATCTGGTTTGGGTCGAGTCCGGTGGTAGGTTCATCGAGAATCAGCACCTCCGGGTCGTGCACCAGTGCCTGCGCCAGCCCCACCCGCTGGCGATACCCTTTAGACAGGGCCCCGATTTTCTTACCCTGTTCCAGAGTAAGTCCACACAGTTCCACCATTTCCTGTACCCTTGCCTTTGCCTGTCGGCCTTTGAGGCCATATACAGAGGCAACAAAGGTTAGGTACTCATGCACATACATATCCAGGTAAAGGGGGTTGTGTTCTGGCAGGTAGCCCACATGTTGGCGCACCGCCATAGGGTCCTTCACCACATCATGGCCGTTTACCAGAATTGTGCCGCCGCTCGGTGGAAGGTAACAGGTGGCAATTTTCATGGTAGTTGACTTTCCCGCGCCGTTTGGCCCCAGAAAGCCTAAAATCTGCCCCTGCTCCACCGTAAAGGACACGTCATCCACAGCATGCTGGGATCCATATATTTTCGAAAGGTGCTTTACTTCAACAGACATGTTATGCCATAAAGAACAATACTCGCTAAATTACCAGCCATTACGCCTGGAGTATGGAGCATGATTAACTCTTAGTACCTTGCAAAGCTACAAAAGATGCGCCACACTTATAGCCCCAGGCCACAGGTTCATGAACCAGCCTGAATTTATTCCTTTTATGCACGATGAGACTAATACCAACCAAGGCTATATAGCACAAGCAGCTAGATGGGGCGGATGCAATTCGGCTGTTATAGAACTTTATCTTTATGACTAAGAAGTTATCTTTGAAACATGATGAAAGTGGACAAGAAACCTGTTATTCATATTGCTTTGGCTATAGATGAAAAGTACGTTTCACCATTATATGTAGTTCTGACGTCCATCTTTTGCCATAATACAGAAAATAGATTTGTAGTTCACGTTATTACAACTGGAGTAGACGAAGCAGAAAAGAACCAAATAAGTGCGTTTGTTAAGAACCATGGAAGCGAGCTCTGTTTTTACAACATAGATCAGGCCTTAGTAAAAAGCCTCCCGCTGCTGCCGAACTACCCGGCATTTACAGCAGCAGTTTACTATCGCCTCTTCTTCCCTTTACTTCTTCCTTCTGAAATAGAGAAAGTTATTTACCTTGATACGGATACACTTGTCATCGGTGATCTATCGGAACTATACAACCTGAATGTAGATCAGGTGCCAGTTGCAGCGGCGGTAGAAATGGAGATGGAGGTTCGTTCAGATTTAGGTATTCACCAAAAAGACGAATATTTTAATTCTGGCGTCATGCTTATCAACTTATACCAATGGCGTCAGCAGCAGGTAACTGAAAGAGCCATAGAGTTTTTGACGAAGTACCCCGAAAAAATAAAGTTTGTTGATCAGGATGCTTTGAATGTGGTGCTCCATCAGAATTGGAAACCCCTTAACAGGAAATTTAACCTGATGTCTGTTGATATGCCCCGCGATCTGCCAAAAAAGAAAATGCATTATTTCATAAAAGACATTACTATCCTTCATTTCAACCATTATAAACCCTGGTCGGGGTTGTGTAAAAACAGGTTGCGGTTTATATACTACACCTATATAAGAATGTCTCCAAGAGCCGCTGAATTCAAGAAAATACAGGTCTTCAGCTTCAACAAAAGCTACCTGTACAGCTTCATTCAAATCAGGCTGGTAGAAACATACCTGCGATTTCCCTTCCTTGTAAAGATATGGCGCAACTTAAAGTTTTAAGCTTCAATCCAGAATTTGAAAATAGCTCTAGCTAATTTGCTCAAAATGCTGTATATAACTTATAAGTTATATCACGCCTGATGCAGTTCTTTTGCTATTTCTGTCGCTTGCCTTTTGGCATCAGGGGGCGTACCTCAATGTCTACGTGATGGTAGTTTGGGTGAGATTCCAAAGCATGCAAAATGGTGGAAGCTATGTCTTCCGGGCGCATCATGTTATCGCTTACCCTTACTCCTTCTATGTTATCAAAGAAGTTTGTTTTCACTGAACCCGGGTATATACAGGTGACTTTGATGCCAAAATCCCGGACCTCCTTGTAAAGTGAATGTGAAATGCCGCGAACGGCATGCTTGGTGCCGCAGTACCCTGACATTTGCTCGATGCCCGTGGTGCCGGCAATAGAGGAGATATTGATGATGTGCCCCTCCTCCCTATCTTTCATGCCCGGAAGCACGAGGCGCGTGCAGTAAAAGATGCCATTCACATTAATTGCAAACATAGTATGCCAATCCTCCAGCGACATTTCCTCCAACTTACCCGCTATGCCTAAGCCAGCATTATTCACTAACACAGCAATGCTTCCACCCAGCTGTTTAACAGTCTGCGCATATGCCTGCTGCACCTCCTCAGGATTACGGACATCGCATGGACAGAAAAAGAAATTCGCGTGCTGCAACGCTGGGGCCGTACGTCCCCAACCAGCTACTTTAACGTTTTTTGCAAGCAGCGCCTGCACCGTAGCAAGCCCGATGCCTTTACTCACACCTGTTACCACGGCAATTTTACCTTCTAACTTCATTGGATGACTTTGGTACTATGTGCACATGCCTTCAGGGTAAGACATGTTTTATGTTATTGAAAAAGAGGTTACTCTATAACTTTAAATCTAACGTTACTTGAACAGGCATCAGAGCCTGTAAAGCAGTCCTAAGCGGAAAACCCTTGCATATAATTCAGGCTGTCCACCGTCATACATTCTCAGGTAGTTGGTTAACCCATACGCATAGCTGGTGCTTAACCCAAAATGATGATAGTATGCAGTAATGCCTATTCTTGCTCTGACATCAGTTACGGGATCGTTTCTTTCACGATCGATTTTATAGGACGTCTTATCTTCGTCTGAGGCCTCTCCTTTTTCCTTTCCGCTTAACCCAATGCCTACGTCCGGGCCAACATTCAAATCCAAATCCACGGCACGTGCCAGTATTCTGTACCCAAGAAACGGATGCAGGTTTATAAATTTGTTCTGCAGGATAGCTTTCCCGGAGGCCTGTTTTACTTCAGCATAGCTGGATGTTATATCAGAAGTCACAACTACACCCTTGATATTTGTTCTGCTACGCAAAGCTTCCGCACCAGCCTGTGCACCTAATATGAAATTGCTATACGTAACTCGTTGCACCTGCAGAGAAGCGCCATATGAAACTGCATTTCTGCTGCCGTGGGAATCATAGCTAAAGCTATGCGCCCTGTCGGAGGCAAAGCTACCGATATAGGCATCTCTTTCTGCTGATTCGCCGCTAAACTTTGCAAAACCTGTATTCAGCTGCGCGGCAAATTCCACCTTCTGCGCTAAGGCACTGGTAACACAGGCAAGGCATAAAAGAAGCGATACGGGTAATTTCATAGTCATAGCTAAACAGAAGGGAATAAGTCTGTTATATTACACAACCAAAAGTAAACCTTAATCTACAACTACCTGGAAAACTTATCAAATTTGAAGCATTTGGGCTACCACGTTAAATCACACGCATTAAAGATCGCCTAACTGCGGCCTGATCAGCATTTCCTCCACCACGCTGTTTTCTGAAAGGACGTAAGCGTTGAACATAGACATGGCCACATCCTCCGGCTTAACAAAACGCTCCGGCGGCAGATCTACCCCTTCCCAGCTGGCGGTGAGCGTGGCACCCGGCAAAATGGCTGTGACACGCACATTATGTTCCTTCAACTCCTCCCTCAGCACTTTGGTCATGCCGTACAAGGCGAACTTGGAGATGCAGTACGACCCGCCGTTTATGTACGGCGTGATGCTGGCAGTAGAGCAAAGCGTGAAAATATGGCCTTCCCTGCGTTCGATCATTTCCGACACAAGCCCCTTTGTAAGGTAGTAGGCACTGTATAGGTTCGTCTGGATCATGAACGGCAGCGCTTCGTCGTCTTCCTCCGTTATTTTGCCGGGAACGAAAAGGCCGCTGTTATTAACCAGCACATCCACCTTCACATCCAACCCCCTCACATACTCCAGAAACAACTTCAGCGACTTTCTGTCACTCAGGTCCGTCTCACGGTAAAATACTTTGGAGAAGGTATAGGCTTGTTCTATCTCCAGCTTCAACTTTTGCAGGTCCTTTTCGTTTCGGGAACAGGTAATAATATGAAAGCCCTCTTTGGCAAATTGTTCAATTACGGCCCTGCCAATTCCTTTCGTACCGCCTGTCACCAAAATGTATCGTTGCATAGCTATGTACAGTTTTATATGTTTTGCAATTTTAAACGTAATATAGGTATTAAACAGTATTTTTGCTCAACATCCTGCAGAATCGCATGATTAAACAGCTACTTTAACCCATATGCTGCAACACTTCGGAAAGTATTTACTTTTTATGTCGAGTCTGTTCACGCGCAGTGAATCGCCCCGCATTATCTTCAACAGAACCATAGACGAAGCCATCCTGATTGGCATAAACTCTATTGTTATCGTGGCCATTGTCAGCACCTTTATTGGTGCTGTAACCTGCGTGCAGGTATCGTACAACCTGAACAACGCCTTTATTCCGCGCTCTACCATCGGTTTTATGGTGCGCGAAATGACGATTCTGGAACTTGCCCCAACCATCACTTCTATCGTGCTGGCCGGTAAGGTAGGTTCCAGCATAGCCGGTGGATTGGGAACCATGCAGATTACCGAACAGGTGGATGCCCTGGAGGTAATGGGTATAAACTCAGCTTCTTACCTAGTACTTCCTAAAGTAATTGCTTCATTACTGATGTTTCCGCTGCTTGTGATTCTGGCGATGTTTCTCTCTATTGCGGGTGGCTATATAGCGGGTACAGTTTCAGGCGCACTCACCGCACAGGAGTATATCAGCGGTATCAGGGAAGACTTTATTGCCTACAACATCATTTTTGCGCTGATAAAGTCCGTTGTGTTCGCGTTCCTGATTTCAACAATCTCTTCCTTCAGGGGTTATTACACCTCCGGCGGAGCTTTGGAGGTAGGGGCTGCCAGCACCACCGCCGTGACAAACGGCGTAATTGCCGTGCTTATCGCTGACTTCGTTTGTGCACAGCTGCTGCTGTGATTCTTAATGTACAACCATGATCGAAATACATAACATACATAAAACCTTTGGCGAAGTAAAGGTGCTGGACGGGATCAGCGGTGTGTTTGAGACAGGTAAAACGAACCTGCTCCTGGGCGCCAGCGGAACGGGTAAAAGCGTGCTGCTTAAATGCATCGTGGGGCTGGTGAAGCCGGATATTGGCAGCGTAACCTTCGACGGCACTTACTTCACCAACAACAAGCTGGACATCCGGCAGGAGATACGCCGTAAAATAGGCATGCTTTTCCAGGGCTCTGCCCTCTTCGACTCCATGACGGTAGAGGAAAACGTGGTATTCCCTTTAAAAATGCTGGCGCCGGATATGGCAAAAAGTGAGCGGATGGACAGGGTAAACTTTTGCCTGAAGCGGGTGGGGCTGGAAAACGCGAATAAGAAGATGCCTTCCGAGATAAGCGGCGGTATGAAGAAGCGGGTTGGTATTGCCCGGGCCATTGCCCCTAACTGCACCTACCTCTTCTGCGACGAACCTAACTCCGGCTTGGACCCGCTCACTTCCTATAAAATTGATGAACTCATCAAAGAGATCACAGAAGAGCTTAACATTACCACTATCATCGTGACGCATGACATGAACTCAGTGATAGAGATCGGAGATAATATCATGTTTCTTTACCAGGGGAAGAAACTTTGGGAAGGCAACAGAGATGAGATCATGGACGCTGACGTGAAGGAACTGCAGGAATTTATTTTTGCTAACCGCCTGATGCGAGACGCTAAAAAAGTTGAAGAAGAAGAAAGCCGGGAGCAATCGGCTTGATGTGAGGTTACTAACCATATAACGCAAAAGGCCCGGCTATAACAGCCGGGCCTTTTGCGTTATATGGTTAGTGGCAATGATTACAGGGCATAAAGCATTCCGGCCACAGTTGCTGTCATCATACAGGCTAAAGAAGCGCCCAATAGCGCGATAAACCCTAACTTAGACAGGTTGCCCTGCTGGCTTGGTGCCATGCCACCTATACCCCCGATTTGGATCGCAATGGAACTGAAGTTAGAGAAGCCGCAAAGCGCGTACGTCGCCATCACGATAGATTTCGGGGACAAGGTGCCGGCGTTCTTCATTTCAGCAAGATCCAGGTAAGCTACAAACTCGTTTATTGCTGTTTTCTGGCCCAGTAAGCTACCCACCTGCAGTGTATCCGCCCACGGCACCCCCATGATAAAAGCAAACACCCGGAAAATCTGCCCCAGGATATACTGCAGCGAAAAGCCCTGGAAGCTGCCATTCGTGCTAGATACAACCCACTCGTTTAAGCCGGTCCACACACCAATAAGATCTGTGAGGAGGTAGTTGACCAGCGCGATAACGGCAATAAAGGCCAGTAACATACCGCCCACATTGGCAGCGAGTTTTAAACCGTCAGCAGCCCCCCTTGAAAGTGCATCCACCAGGTTTACGCCCAGTTGTTCTTCGTTCACTTCAAGCTTTGTCGTGATTTTCTCCGGCTCTGTCTCGGGCACCAGAATTTTAGCCAGCACGATACCGGCCGGCGCGTTCATGATAGAGGCCGTTAGCAGGTGCGCGGCGAAAATAGCTTTCTGCGCCGGATCGTCGCCACCCAAAAAGGCGACATAGGCAGCCAGCACACCGCCAGCCAGCGTCGCCATACCGCCTGTCATCAGGCACATCAGCTCAGAGCGTGTCATGTGGCTGATGAAGGGGCGCACCAGCAAGGGAGCCTCCGTCTGACCTAAAAAGATATTACCTGCGGCAGACAGGCTCTCAGCACCTGATAAGCGCATCCCCTTCGACATAACCCAGGCGATCCCAAACACAATTTTCTGAAGTACCCCTAAGTAATATAAGCCGGAAGATACGGTGGAGAAAAATATAATGGTCGGGAGAACCGAGAATGCGAAGATATACCCTAAACCGCCGTTGTTAGAAGGGTTGGCAAGGTTGCCGAAAAGGAACTCTGCGCCAGCCTGAGAAAAATCAAGGAAAGTAACAAATCCGCGGCTGACAACGGCAAAACCGTCTGCCACCAGGGGCACCTGCGTCACCAGCACACCGAACAACACCTGCAGGAAAACTCCGAAGCCTACCAGCTTCCAATCGATTTGCTTTTTGTGTTTTGAAAACAGGAACGCAATAGCCAGCAATAGTAGCAAGCCAATGACTCCTCTTAAAATATCATACATGCTGAGGGGAAATTTGCCAAAAGTAATTTTTATATCTTATAAAACAAAAAGTCCTGCGCCATAGCAGCGCAGGACTCCAGATTTGTCAAATAGGTTTTGGCTTAGTTCCGCTTGTTCAGTTCGTCCCGGATTTTCGCGGCTCGCTCATAATCCTCCTTCTCCAGCGCCTCGTTCAGCAGCTTATTCAGCTCTTCCACAGAGGTTTGGCTCAAGGACTCTTTAGCACTGGGTGAAGCGGAGGAAGAGGTGCTCTTCACCGTCATCTCCTCATTTTCCTCTTCTTCGTCCTCCAGGTCGCTCAATATAATACCCGCCTCAGATAGTACGCTTTCCACGGTATAGATCGGCACACCGAAGCGCAGGCCAATGGCGATGGCGTCAGACGGGCGAGAGTCCAGTTCAAACTCCCTGGTACCGTCGGTGCACATGATTTTGGAATAGAAGACCCCTTCTTTTAAGTCAGAAATAAGGATTTCGGTAATTGAAACATCCATCTGCTCCGCAAAGGTCTTGAACAGGTCGTGCGTTAACGGGCGGTTCGGGTTGATCTTTTCTATCTGTATGGCAATAGACTGCGCCTCGAACATGCCAATGATGATCGGCAACCTCCTGTTGCCCTCTCTTTCCCCGAGCACAAGCGCAAATGAGCCTGTCTGAGACTGGCTTGATGAGAGACCAAGTATCTCTAACTGAATTTTCTCCACAGTTTTATTTTATTTGTCTAAAGCTTTGGCAGCTTCTATTAATTTCGGTACAACCTCAAACGCGTCGCCTACAATACCATAATCTGCAGCTTTAAAGAACGGCGCTTCAGGATCCTTATTAATAACGACAATCACTTTAGAAGAGTTAACCCCTGCTAAATGTTGTATGGCACCAGAGATACCTATGGCTATATATAAATTCGGGCTAATCGTGATTCCAGTCTGGCCCACGTGCTCGTGGTGAGGTCTCCAATCCAGGTCAGAAACCGGCTTGGAACAGGCAGTGGCAGCACCAAGCGCATTGGCAAGCCCCTCAATAAGGTGCCAGTTCTCAGGGCCTTTCATGCCACGACCACCGGAAACCACAATGGCCGCCTCAGGCAACAGCACGCCATCTGTCTCCTGCATCACCGTTTCCTTCGGCACCTCGGCGAAATCAGCATCTGTTAAAGCAGCAGAAAAATTTTCTACGGCAGCAGTTCCGTCACCAGAGGCAATAACGATGGAATTCTTCTTAATGGCAATTATTTTAAGATCGGCGGTAAGTGCCACCTCGGCAAAAGCCTTACCCGAGAATACTCCGCGTGTAACGGTAAAGCTGCCGCCTTCTGTTTTTGGAAGTGCTGTAACGTTGGTAGCCAGGGACCCGTTCAGGCGTACGGCCAGTTTAGCCCCAATAGCCGCTCCGATGTTAGAGTTAGAAAACACCAGCACTTTCGCACTCTCCTGCTCCACTGCCTTAGAGATGACTTTAACATACGCATCAGCCACAAACTGATTAAGGCGGCTGTCGCTGTCATACAATACTTTGCTGATACCCTGCCCGCCGAGCTTGGCAAGCGCTTCTTCGTTTACATCGCCGATTGCCACAGCCGTGGCCGTGGTGCCCAGCTGCTGCGCCACCTGGTAACCATAAGTGGCGGCCTCTAATGAGGATTTTTTGATCTCACCGTTAAGACCTTCTACAAATACTAATACAGACATATCTTATAGTACTTTAGCTTCGTTTCTCAATAATTTTATCAACTCTCCAGCATTCTCAGCGTCTATCATTTTAACGCCGCCTTTTTTCTCAGGCTTACTGTAGTTCACGTAATCCGCTTTAGCGGTGGCGCTAACAGGCTCCACTACTTGTAAAGGTTTGGTGCGGGCCGTCATGATGCCGCGCATGTTCGGGATACGCGGTTCAGACATAGGCTGCTGCGCACTGGCGATGAAGGGAAGCTTTACCTCTACTATTTCCTTGCCACCTTCTATCTCACGCTCCAGTCGGGCGGTGTTGTCATCCAGCAGGTCGAGTTTGAACGCCGGAACCACTGCGGGAATGCCAAGGAGCTCGCCTACCATGTTGTGCACCTGCGAACCGTTGTAGTCAATCGACTCCTTCCCCATCAAGATCACATCGTAATTATTCTCCTTCGCCACGGCAGCGATCTGCTCCGCCACAAAGAAAGAGTCCTTTGGAAAAGCGTTTACCCGTATGGCATCATCAGCGCCGATCGCAAGTGCCTTGCGGATGTTGGGCTCGGTGTCAGCCTCTCCCACATTCAACACCGTTACAGTGCCGCCTTTCGCCTCTTTCAGCTCAATGGCTCTTGTCAGGGCATATTCATCCCAGGGGTTTATGACAAACTGTACACCATTCTTATCAAATGCCTTGTTATCAGCCGTAAAGTTGATTTTGGCTGTGGTATCTGGAACGTTACTTATGCAAACTAATATTTTCATGATTAGAAATGTTAGCTTTTAAATTTAGATTTGTGCGAAGTTAATTAAAATATAGCCAATTCGAAATGAACGAAAACAGACTGGAACAGCTCTTCAAGTTTCTGGAGGACGACCCCAACGACCCATTCACGTTATATGCTATTGCCACCGAATACCGCCAGGCAGATCAGGAAAAGGCACTCTCTTACTATGAGAAACTACTGGCGGAACACGCGAATTACGTAGGCACCTACTACCACGCTGCTAAACTGTACGAGGAATTAGGGCAGAACGATATGGCAGAGCAGACTTACAAAAAAGGCATGAAAATCAGCCGCCAGGAAGGTAACATGCACGCTTTCTCGGAGCTACAGCAGGCATACAACAAGATGATGGGCCTTGACTATGAAGATGACTGATCTATTGTCCGTCATTCCAAAGGCTTTTATCAAAAATAGTATGCATGCAGCATATAACCAATCCTTACCTATAAAACTGCAAGCATCCAAAAAGGTTATACTTTTAGCAGGCGATACGGCTGCTAAAAGAAAAAGCTGTTTGAAGAGTTAGCTATATACTGGCTATATAGTAAAGGCTTTATAATATGGCTGCTACAGCAATTCTATAAAATTTTTACATATAAAAGCATGCGCAAAATTCGGGCATGCAATGACTAGCAACACGCCTGTACGAAGCGTAGAGGATATACGACTCTCTGATCTGGCACAAGAAAGCTCTTAACTGCTGATAATATTGCTACTACTAAGCGTAGTTAAACGAATAGCAATAGTGAAATTACCCGCATATATATTCAAAGCCCCGCACTTTCACGCTTCCAGGCACCAGTTTCAGCCCTTGGGGAATGCCTTTATGCACATCATGGTACATATGGCTCTTATACCATACCTGGAAACTTTCTTCATCTGACCAATAGGTCATCAGTTGTATCTCATTAGGATTTTCGCGCGGGCTTAAAACCTGTAATTTGATAAAGCCGGCCGCATCATCCACCAGGTGAGGCCTGTTCCGGAAGGCTTCTTTTACTTCAGGAGCCATGTCGTTTGCCACCTCAAAAGAACTTATAGAAATAAACATATAGCTGCAATTTTTTAATGCATCAGGTTATATTGAGGCTCCACAAGGGCAACCGCAGAACAGCACGCAACGCAAAGGTTTGATTCGTTTTTACAAAGACACTTAAAACCCGGCACATAATCAAATTTAAGCCCACAGCAGATTACTAATTCACTCAGCTATATAGCCTCCCTATTTTGAATATGGAGCTATTACGCGAAATTGTGGCAGCCTGTTAGCCTGGCATTTGCCGCAACTCCCGCAGAATCCTTCATTACCCTGGACCTGCTTCGGATGTAAACCTGACAGAAACAAAAGCAGCAGCGACAGGTTGTGAATCTATATGGAGATGGAAAATAAAAATATATTAATTGTGGGTGGCACATCTGGTATCGGACTGCAGACCGCTAAAGCTCTGCAGGCAAAAGGCGCAAACGTGATTCTTGCATCGCGTAAAAATTCGCCCGAAGCTGAGGCGCTGGGATTACTCCACCTGCCGCTGGACGTTCTGGCGTTTGACAAGAACTTTCTAACTCAGCTACCGGAGCAGCTACACGGACTGGTCTATAACCCCGGCAGCATCAAGTTAAAGCCGTTTGAACGATTTGCACCCGCGGATTTTTTGAAGGACTATGAACTGAATGTGTTGGGTGCCGTGCAGGTGCTGCAGGCGGTAATCCCGAAATTAAAGCTTGCTGGCGGGGCCAGCGTTGTGCTTTTCAGCACCGTAGCCGTTGCATTAGGCATGCCTTATCACAGTTCCATTGCCGCAGCCAAAGGCGCTGTAGAAGCACTGACGAAATCCCTGGCCGCAGAATATGCCGCCGCGGGCATACGCTTCAATGCCATCGCTCCCTCACTGACAGATACACCGCTCGCTCAGGCATTGCTAAACACACCGGAGAAGAAGGAGGCCTCTGCCAAACGCCATCCGTTAGGGCGCGTGGGGCTACCACAGGACATGGCCTCCGCTGCCGTGTTCCTGCTTTCTGTCGAATCCAGTTGGATGACAGGCCAGATTCTCCACATCGACGGTGGTATAAGCGCTGTTAAACTGCTTTAACCTGTTTGTTCTTAATATAGCTTTCCGAATGGTTTTATTTTGGTTCCGCCGCGACCTCCGGCTGCACGATAACGCTGCCTTGTACCATGCCCTTTCAAGCGGCGAACCCGTATTGCCCCTCTTTATCTTTGACAGCGACATCTTAACACACTTGAATGACCCACGAGATGCCCGGGTCACTTTTATACATGACACGCTGGCCGACATGCACATGGCACTGGAGGAGCGGGGCACTACGCTGTTGGTTCTATACGGCAAGCCTGTGGCAGTACTTGAACAACTGATCAGTAAGTATCCTGTATCTGAGGTATATATAAACCGGGACTATGAACCCTATGCCCGCGAGCGGGACCAACAGGTACAAGCGATGCTGCAGGCAAATAAAGTTACCCTGAGGAGCTATAAAGACCAGGTGCTGTTTGAGGAAAGCGAGATTCTCACAAAAAGCAGCACGCCTTATAAGGTATATACGCCTTATAAAAATGCCTGGAGAAAAGCCTTTGCTGCGTCTATGGTACAGCCTTATCCCGTGGAAGAGCATCTTACGCAACTGCTGCCGCACGAGAAAACAACGCTGCCTTCGCTATATGAAATAGGCTTCGAGCCGGCTACCATTCCGACCCCTTCACCAAAACTTTCTGCGGAGGTGCTTCGGCAGTACGACAGCACCCGCAACCTACCGGCGCTTGACGCCACTTCACGCCTCAGCCCCCATCTCCGCTTTGGCACCGTAAGTGTGCGGCAAGCCGTGCAAGCAGCCCTGGCGCATAATGATACCTGGTTGCAGGAACTGATCTGGCGTGAATTTTTCCTGCAGTTGCTGTTTCACTTTCCCGCGTCAGCCCACGAAAGCTTTTCCCCGAAGTTCAGGCACATCGCGTGGCGAAACAATGAGGAGGACTTCAGACTTTGGTGCGAAGGGAAAACCGGTTTCCCTTTAGTGGACGCCGGGATGCGCGAGCTGAACACCACGGGCTTCATGCACAACCGCGTGCGTATGGTGGTGGCCAGTTTTCTTGTTAAAGATCTACTGATTGACTGGCGCTGGGGAGAAGCTTATTTCGCTGAAAAGCTGTTGGATTATGAGCAGGCCAGTAACGTGGGTAACTGGCAATGGGCAGCGGGCACCGGCGCTGATGCCCAACCCTACTTCCGAATCTTTAATCCGGCAAGTCAAGTCAAAAAATTTGACAGAGACTATCAGTACATCAAGCGCTGGGTTCCTGAGTTTGGCTCTCTTGCTTACCCTGCGCCTATAGTGGACCATGCTATGGCAAGAGACAGAGCTATCGCAGCATACAAGGCTTCCATTGCAGCTACCGCTGTTTAAAATCTTGCTCATGAAGCGATTATATATAGTTCTATTAAATGAATACTTATAGAGCAGGCAAATCATCTCCTACCAAGCTTTCATGCGAATAAAGTCCCTTCTCCTGACGCTAAAATCAGCATTAGTCTTTCGCATATTCCGTACCTTTGGGTGATGCCCAGCAAGATAAAAATTATCGCATTCCTGCTACTGCTCTGCTATGAGGCGGTAGCGCAGCCACCACTGCAGCCGGACACATCCGTAGTCAGCAAGCCGCGACTGATAACGGTGGGGGCTACTTTTGCGGCTGGGTATACGGCGATGCTGGTGTCACTAAACAACGCCTGGTATACGGAAGAACGCACAGGCTTCCACTTCTTCAACGACAGCCGGGAGTGGCGGAACATGGACAAAGCTGGCCATTTCTGGGGAGCATTTCAGGAAAGCCGTGCCGGGATCGACATGCTTCGTTGGGCAGGGGTGCCCGAGAAGAAAGCGATCCTGATTGGTGGCCTGACAGGGATATTGCTGCAAACCCCCATTGAGCTGTTCGACGGGTATCAGCCGGAATATGGTGCCTCTGTAAGCGATCTGGCTGCGAACACGGGCGGTGCCGTAGCTGTGGTGGCGCAGCAGTTGGCTTGGCACGACATTCGGATCATGCCGAAATTTTCCTTCCACACAACCCGCTTTGCAGCTGTACGCCCCAACGTTCTGGGCAGTAATCTGCAGGAGCAGGTTCTTAAAGACTACAATGGCCAAACGTATTGGCTATCAGCAGATATAGGCGCTTTCCTTAAAGCTGAAAGTAATTACCCAAAGTGGCTGAATCTGGCCGTTGGATACGGGGCGGAGGAGGTGGTATATAATCATGAGGCGGGCAATGAAGCGGCAGGCTTTGATGCGCACCGCCAGTTCTACCTCAGCCCTGATCTCAACCTGATGCACTTTAAAGGCCGAAGCAAAGTACTGAACACTGCGCTGTATATCCTCAGCGCTATCAAACTCCCCGCACCGACACTGGAATACAACAGAAAGAACGGACTAAAGCTGCACCCGCTCTATTTCTGATTCACCCACAGCAATGCATCCTATATGCGTCTTCCTGCATAACCGAAGGCACGGGACACGAGAAATCCGTACCTTTGTGAAAGCGCTTCGCTACCTGCGAAAGCAGTAGCTGCGCAAGCATCAAAACATCATTATAGAAAAACGAAACCATGAACGTAGGAGACCGCGTGCGGTTGATGTCGGGCCGGGAGGAAGGCATTATTACCCGCATTTTAGATAATAATATTGTAGAAGTTGCCATTGACAATGATTTCACCATTCCCGTGGCACGCCGGGAGGTAGTGGTAATTGCACCGGAGGAGGCGAAGTTTCTGAAAAATGACCAGGCGATTCAACCTGCCGCCAAGAAAGAAACAGCGGCCCCTGTGCTGGCGGCCCAGGGGATTTACCTGGCGCTGGTGCATCAGTCAGACGAACTGCTGGCCGTGACAGTTATCAACAACTCTGACCATGATGTGCTGTTTACCTCCGGAGAGGAGCGGGACAACAAGTACCGCGGGCTGCAGAATGACAAACTGGCGCCGAAGACAACACGGGTGATCACACATTATCACCTGAAGGATTTTGAAAAATGGCCCAGCCTGCTGGTGCAGTTCATCCAGCACCGCAACGGCAGCCCAACACTATATGAGCCAGGCACAAAGCGGGTGCAGTTTAAGGCCAGCTCTTTCTACAAGAGCAAAAAGACAGCACCAGTGCTAAACAAAGAAGCGTATGTGTTCCAACTTGATCAAAAGCCTGTGGTGGTCAACACCGACAAGATTACGGAGCAACTGATTGACGCCGCCGCGCAACAGGGTAATTTTAAGTTACAGGCGCCGGAGCATGAGGTGGACCTGCATATAGAAGCGCTGATGGAGGATTTTAGTGGCATGAGCAACAGTGCCATTCTGAAAGCTCAGTTAGAGAAGTTCCAGGATAGCCTGGAGCGCGCCATGGCCGCCAATATGCACGAAATTGTTTTCATACACGGTGCCGGCAACGGCGTACTGCGCAAAGAGCTCCAGAAAGTCTTGAGCCGTACACCGGGCATCAAGTTTTTTGAGGACGCCCGCAAAGAGAAGTTTGGCTACGGCGCAACACTTGTGAAGCTGAAATAGCCCTTAAGCTACTTAAAGCGATAAATCTAATTGGTAAAATCGATCTGAAGCTAAAAAGCGGATTTATCGTTATCTTTGCAGCACAAAAAATTAACAGCAAGCCGTCTTATCGCTGTTCCTTCGGGGAGAGAGGAAAGTCCGGGCAACGCAGAGCATCCTACTTCCTAACGGGAAGGGTCCTGAGCTACTTGGGATACAGCCAGTGCCACAGAAAATTACCGCCAGCCTCGTGCTGGTAAGGGTGAAAAGGTGCGGTAAGAGCGCACCAGCGGCTGGGTGACCAGTCCGGCTGGGTAAACCTTAGGAGTTGAAAGACCAAATAGGCTGACAGCGCCGTGCTTCGGCAAGGCTAAGGGCTGCTCGCCCGATGTCAGTGGGTAGGTCGATGGAGCCTGCGCGTGAGTGCAGGCCTAGATAAATGATAAGATCCTGCTTCGGCAGGAACAGAACCCGGCTTACAGGCTTGCTGTTAACTTTTTTGCTTCCCTCCCCCTCCTAAGCCAACTACTCAGGCTATATAGGAACAGCCCCAAGCGATGCACTTCGACAATTGCCAAATGCCTGTATAGCTACAAATCAACTTATGTGTTAGCCGCATTTCTTCAGCTTGTATATACCTGACTCTATAAATCAGCCATCAGAAGGGGTTAGAAATTCAGTTTATGTTATAACACCCGCGGACGGAACTGTAAGATTGCTGCCTATATGACCTCCGGCTATCAAGTTTACATACGCACGCCTCCCCTATCATTATCATTCGGAACTCCCTTCTCAACGTTCTATCTTTGCGGTTGCAAGTGTAACAGATATATAATGGACCTGACCCTGTACGACCCGTTTGAGAAAATGCAGTTCACTGACACTAACTGCTTTCTGTGCGGAAACAAAATCACCCCTGAGCATCGCGCACCTGTGTTTGCGGAGTGGCTGCAGCAAAAGTATCGGCTACAGCAGAAAGAACTGCTCCTGCTGGACAAGAGCGTTACTACCTTCAGCGAGCTTTCTATCCCCTGCTGCGACCATTGCCACACCCATTACCTGCTGCCCCTGGAGGCTGAAATAGAAACAGCAGCGGCACAGGGCATCGAGGGGTTGAAGTCCCTGGACGAGCAAAAGCTGTTTCAGTGGATCGGTAAAATGTATTACGGCACCCTGGTGACTGAACTGATCAAAGAGATGAACCCGCTCATTATGCCGCAGTACGCCGTGAGCGAGGACCCCAGAATGCTGGGCAAATTCGGTTCCTTTTTCCAGGTGCTGCAGTCCCTGCGGGTGCCGATGGTGTTCTCAGACTTTATACCCTGCTCTCTTTTTCTGTTGGAGGTGAATCCCCTGGAGGACGAGCTGCCGTTTGAGTACCAAGACGAACTGACCACGATGGCCTTCAGCATTAAGCTCGATGGAATAATCATCATATGCACACTGCTGGACAATGGCATCATCCGCAAAGCAATGCATAAGCTATATGAGCTGACGGAGGGGCAGCAACTGCACCCCGTGCAGGTAGCGGAGTTTAAAGCGCGTGCGTTTTATGCCGCTTATATCTTTAATGTGGTGCCTGAATATTTTATACGCCCGGTGAAGTCCGGAGACGATTACCTCGTGCTGGACACGCTCATTGACGACATCCGGAATGAAATTTTTAATCCCTGGGATATGAGAGCCTACGCGCACATGCTTGAGGAGATGCTGAAGCCCTGGAACATCCGCGAACAGGAGATACTCCTCAACCCGAAGCAGCCATTAAGTTTCCTGTTGGACGGGGAGAACAAGTTTAAACCTATGGCACATTTCCAGAACTGACAGCTTAAAAAAACAGTCGTGGCGCCAGTTCTATAGGTGGCCCCACGACTGTTTAAACAATGAAGCACCGTTATTCAATAATAAAGCTAACGTTCACGTTGGTTGTCACCACTACTTCACCACCAGCAATGGATGGTCCTCCGCCTGCATCGAAAGCGGCAGAT
>Ga0210040_10001615_pt1 | contig 33519 bp, 30 predicted proteins | sample CryGeyCG12114_NA_FD_185462 | JGI IMG/M metagenome (GOLD analysis project Ga0210040, IMG submission 185462) | Groundwater microbial communities from aquifer - Crystal Geyser CG19_WC_8/21/14_NA (SPAdes) (version 2) | ecosystem: Environmental > Aquatic > Deep subsurface > Groundwater | place: USA...
CAGCCCGCCGCTCAGCCGCCGCGCCTCCAGGACCCCCGATTCCAGTCCCGGGAAGAACAGCGAGTGCCCCTCCGCCGAGGTCTCCCCCGGCAGGGGCCAGGCGAAGGCCGGATGGGCGCCGAGACTGAAGGGGAGGGGGGCCTCGCCCGGGTTGGACACGGTCGCGGTGCAGCGCAGCCGCCCCGCCTCCACCACCCAGTCCAGCTCCAGGGTGAAAGGAAAGGGATAGGCCGCCCGCGTCGCCGCGTCGTCGGCCAGGCGCAGGGAGCAGCCATCGGAGTCGCGCCGCAGCCACTCGAAGCGCCGGTCGCGCGCGAAGCCGTGCTGGCTCATCCGGTGCTCGCGGCCCGCGTGGCGGAGAACGTCCCCCGGCAGCCGCCCCACCAGGGGAAACAGCACGGGCGCATGCCGCGGCCATGTCGGGCCCGCCTGCCAGAGCCATTCCCCGCCCGAGGCATCCTGCAGGGACCGCAGCTCCGCTCCCTCCGCCGAGACGGCGGCGGTCAGCCCTTGGCTTCCGAAACGATGGAGCTCGCTCATGCACCCAGGGATGCGATGCCGGCGCCCCGCACGCAACCCGCAACCCCCCAGGCGCGTCCCTGTCACAAAGGGCCATGTCCGCAAGGGTGGCATCCGGCCCATGACGGAGACGCCATGCTGCAAGTCCTGCCTGCCGGCCTCGGCCGCGCCCTGTCCCGCATGCGGCCCGGCATCAACGCGCTGCTTTTCGCCGGGGTGAACGTGCCGGCGGTGATCGAGGTGACCAGCCCGGCCTTCCTGCAGGGGGGCGCGATCCCGCCCTTGTACACGGCCGACGGCGCCGGCCTGTCCCCGCCTTTGTCATGGCGCGGCCTTCCGGCCGACGCCGCCGCCTTGCTGCTGGTGGTGGAGGACGCCGACAGCCCGACACCGCGTCCTTTGGTGCACGCCATCGCAACCCGCCTGCCGCTGGTGGGCGCGGGGCTCGCCGCCGGGGATCTGGAAGGAATGCCCGGCCTGGGGCTCGGCCGGAACTCGTATTTCCGCAGGGCTTGGCTGCCGCCCGATCCGCCCCCCGGCCATGGGCCGCACCGCTACGCCTTCCAGGTCTTCGCCCTGCGGCGGCGTCCGGAAGGGCTGGGAAGCAACCCCGGCCGCGGCGCCGTGAGGGCCGCCCTCGGGCAAGGGGTGATCGCGAAGGGGTGCCTGATCGGCACCTATGCGCGATCGGCCGAAACCCGGCGCCGCCGGGCCGGCACCCTGATCAGCCGAGGATCTCGCTGACGATCTGCCGGATCTCGGCCTCGCTGAGCGTACCGGCGGAACCGGGGCGCGGGGTGGGGTGGGCGGTGGAAAGAGGCTGGCGATGGGCCAGCGGGCTGGTGTTGGTCTGCATGGTCAAATGTTTCTTCTTTGTTTGGCCCGGGCGGCGTTTCCGCGTCGCCAGGACGTCTCATGGGCCACCATGGCCCGCACCCATTTCGGAGCGGGCATCGGGCGGCCCCGTGTCACGGCCGTGACGATCACGGCCGAGGTTGCCAAAGCCGCCGGAACTCCCGGCGGATTGCCTTGGCGAAAGATCCCGGCGGAGGGGGCAGGGGCGTCACCGGGCCAATGGCCATGCGACACCCCATACCCGGCCGCGCGGGCGGTTTGGATCACCCATCGACGGGAGGCGGCCCGGGCCGCCCCGTGTCCAGATCGAAGAAGGGCTCAGCCCATCTGGAGGTTGGCGGCGGACATCTTGCCCTTCGGGTCCTTCTGGACCTCGAAGGAGAGCTTGTCACCCTCGTTCAGGCCGCGAAGCCCCGCACGGGTCACGTCCGAGATGTGAACAAAAACGTCCTTGGAGCCATCATCCGGCTGAATGAAGCCGTAGCCCTTGGTCGCATTGAACCACTTCACGGTTCCGGTCGGCATCGATCGCACATCTTTCGCAAGGAGGTTGCCCCACGGGCCGGCCCCGGCCAGGAGCAGGAACCGGCAGGAAGTCGGGCCCGGTCCGCCCCTGAGGGGCGAGGAACGCGGTCCGGACCAGCGTGGCGCACTGGATTTGGGGCCGCATGAAGGAATTGCAACCTCCGTCGGCCCTGGACCGCTTTCCCGCGCCCTGTGGTTCCGGCGGATGGGCCGGCGCATCTGCCGTGGCGGCCTTTTCCGGTGTCTTTTCCCTGGCCTTCCCACGGGGAAGCCGTCATATAGCCGCCCGCCGGGCTGGACCGCGAAGGTTCCGCCCGCCCTCCGCGTATGCGGTGGGCTGACAGGAACGGCCACGCCGCGGCGTTTCCGGCCACATGGACACCCGTCGCGCAGGAATGGCGCGCGGACCCCATGCCGCCCGAAGCGCCGGGGAACCCCCCACCCGAAGCGCGGGCGGGGCGGGCGCAGAGACCCTTCATCCCATCCGTGTCGCAACACCGTCCCATCAGGCAATCCGGCCGGATGGGGCCGACAGGATGCACGCATGTTCGACAACTACTACCGCAAGGACATCGAGTGGGGCGGCAAGACGCTCACCCTCGAGACCGGCAAGGTGGCCCGCCAGGCCGACGGCGCCGTGATGGCCCGCCTGGGCGACACCATCGTCCTCTGCACCGTGGTCGGCGCCCGCAACGTGAAGCCGGGCCAGGACTTCTTCCCGCTGACCGTGAACTACCAGGAAAAGGCCTATGCGGCCGGTAAGATCCCCGGCGGCTTCTTCAAGCGCGAGGGCCGTCCCTCCGAGAACGAGACGCTCGTCTCCCGCCTGATCGACCGCCCGATCCGCCCCCTCTTCCCCGAGGGCTTCCGCAACGAGATCCAGGTGGTCGCCACCGTTCTCTCGCACGACCTCGAGAACAACCCGGACGTGGTGGCCATGGTCGGCTGCTCCGCCGCGCTGACCATCTCGGGCATTCCCTTCTTCGGCCCGATCGCCGGCGCCCGCGTGGGTTATGCCGGGGGTGAGTACATCCTCAACCCCACCATGGAGCAGGTGAAGACCAGCGAGCTAGACCTCTTCGTCGCCGGCACCGCCGAGGGCGTGCTGATGGTGGAGTCCGAGGCCAAGGAGCTGTCCGAGGACGTGATGCTCGGCGCCGTGGAGTTCGGCCACAAGGCCTTCCAGCCGGTCATCCAGGGCATCATCGAACTGGCCGAGCGCGCCGCCAAGGAGCCCTGGGCGCTGACCGAGGTGTCGGACGCCGAGCGCGCGCTGAAGGCCCGCATCGCCGAGATCGGCGCCGCCGACATGGCCGAGGCCTACAAGGAGACCGTCAAGCAGAGCCGCTACGCCAAGGTCGGCGCGGTGAAGAAGGCGATCGCCGAGAAGCTGGAGGCCGAGGGCTACGACGCCGCCGCCGCCAAGGGCCTCATGAAGGGCCTCGAGGCCGACGTGGTGCGCAACACCATCCTCGACACCGGCATCCGCATCGACGGCCGCGACACCAAGACCGTGCGCCCCATCGTGGCCGAGGTCGGCGTGCTGCCGCGCTCGCACGGCTCCTCGCTGTTCACCCGGGGCGAGACGCAGGCCTTCTGCGTGGCGACGCTGGGGACCGGCCAGGACGAGCAGATCATCGACGCCCTCGCGGGCGAGTACCGCGAGGACTTCATGCTGCACTACAACTTCCCCCCCTACTCGGTGGGCGAGACCGGCCGCATGGGCTCCCCGGGCCGGCGTGAGATCGGCCACGGCAAGCTCGCCTGGCGCGCCATCCACCCGCTGCTGCCCGAGAAGGACAAGTTCCCCTACACCATCCGCGTGGTGTCGGAGATCACGGAAAGCAACGGCTCCTCCTCCATGGCCACCGTCTGCGGCACCTCGCTGTCGCTGATGGACGCGGGCGTGCCGCTGAAGCGTCCCTGCGCCGGCATCGCCATGGGCCTGATCAAGGAGGAGAAGGGCTTCGCCGTGCTGTCCGACATCCTCGGCGACGAGGACCACCTCGGCGACATGGACTTCAAGGTGGCCGGCTCCGAGCAGGGCATCACCGCCCTGCAGATGGACATCAAGATCACCTCCATCACCTTCGAGATCATGCGCATCGCGCTGGATCAGGCGAAGGACGGGCGCATCCACATCCTCGGCGAGATGGCCAAGGGCCTGTCCGGCTCCCGCGGCGAGGTCGCGGCCACCGCGCCGCGCATCACCGTGATCCAGGTGCCCAAGGACAAGATCCGCGAAGTGATCGGCACGGGCGGCAAGGTGATCCGCGAGATCGTCGAGCAGACCGGCACCAAGATCGACATCGAGGACGACGGCACGATCAAGATCGCGTCGAGCAGCACCGAGGCGACCCAGGCCGCGATCGACCGCATCCGCGGCATCACGGCCGAGGCCGAGGTGGGCGCGATCTACAACGGCACCGTGGTGAAGGTGGCCGACTTCGGTGCCTTCGTGAACTTCCTCGGCGCCAAGGACGGCCTGGTCCACATCTCCGAGCTCGGCCAGGAGCGGGTGAGCCGCACCGGGGACGTCGTCTCGGTGGGCGACAAGGTGAAGGTCAAGGTCATCGGCTTCGACGACCGCGGCAAGGTGAAGCTGTCCATGCGGACGGTGGACCAGCAGACCGGCGCCGACATCACGGAGCAGGTCGGCGCCAAGCGCCCCCGCCCCGAGGGTGAGGAAGGCGGCGATCGCGGTGGCGACCGGGGCGGCGAGCGCGGCCCCCGCCGCGAGCGCGACGGCTTCCGTGGCGGCGACCGCGGCCCCCGCCGCCAGGACTGACCGGCTCCGCGGGGACGGTTCGCCGTCCCCGTGAGGGCATCCGTTGAAAACACGGCTCGTAAGAAGCGTTATGCCGGGCCGGGGGACTGTTTCATTCCCCCGGCCCGCGCCATATGCGGCCCTCGTTAACCCATGTTTGCCCCTGTTGCAGGAACATCCCGGCTGTGAAGGCGATCAACACCATCCGCATGGGCGGTGCCGACGTCCTGCCCCTCGTCGAGGGTGGCAAGGGCGTTTCGGCGTCCAACGGCGCATCCTGCGGCAACTGGGCTGCGGAGGGAGGAATCGGCACCTTCTCCGCCGTCAATGCCGACAGCTACGATGCCCAGGGGCGGATCATCCCCCAGGAATACCACGGCAAGACCCGGCGCGAGCGCCACGAGGAGCTGGTCGCCTACGGCATCGCCGGCGGTATCGCCCAGGCGCGGGAGGCTTATGAGCGCTCCAACGGCCAGGGCCGGGTTCACGCCAATATCCTCTGGGAGATGGGCGGTGCGGAGCGCGTGGCGCGCGGCATGCTGGAGGGGGCCAAGGGCCTCATCAACGGCATCACCTGCGGCGCCGGCATGCCCTACCGCCTGGCCGATATCGCCAGGGAATACCGGGTCCACATCTATCCCATCGTTTCCTCCTCCCGCGCCTTCGCCGCGCTGTGGAAGCGCGCCTATTCCAAGGCCAGCGAGTGGCTGGGCGGCGTGGTCTACGAGGACCCCTGGCTGGCCGGCGGCCACAACGGCCTGTCCAACTCCGAGAACCCGCGCGTGCCGGAGGATCCCTTCCCCCGCGTGCTGAAGCTGCGCCAGCAGATGCGGGAGTTCGGCCTGGGCGACGTGCCGATCATCATGGCCGGCGGCGTCTGGTGGCTGGAGGAATGGCAGGACTGGCTCGACAACCCCGAGCTCGGCCCCATCGCCTTCCAGTTCGGCACCCGCCCGCTGGTGACCCGCGAGAGCCCGATCCCGGATGCCTGGAAGCAGCGCCTGCTGACCCTCAAGCCCGGCGACGTGTCGCTCCAGAACTTCTCCCCCACCGGCTTCTATTCCAGCGCCGTGCGCAACGACTTCCTGCGCGAGCTGGAGGGACGCAGCCACCGTCAGGTGGCCTATACCGCCCAGCCCATCGGCGAGCACTCGGCGACCTATGGCGTCGGCCCCCGCAAGCGCCCCGTCTATCTCGTGCCGGCCGATCTCGAGCATGTCCGCCAGTGGGAAGCCGAAGGCCATACGGAGGCGCTGCGCACCCCTGACGACACGCTGATCTTCGTCACCCCCGAGACCAGCCGCCAGATCGTGGCGGACCAGATCGCGTGCATGGGCTGCCTTTCCCAGTGCCGCTTCTCCAACTGGGCCCAGCACACGGACGATCACTCCAACGGCAAGAAGGCCGATCCCCGCTCCTTCTGCATCCAGAAGACCCTGCAGGAGATCGGCCATGGCGGCGATCCCGAGCACAACCTCATGTTCGCCGGCCACAACGCCTATCGTTTCGCCCAGGATCCCTTCTACTCCAACGGGTTCATCCCGACGGTGAAGGAACTCGTGGGCCGGATCATGACCGGGCGCTGAGCGACCCGGCCCGTGCGGCATCGAACGGCCCGGTCCCCGCGAGGGGGCCGGGCCGTCCTCATTCCGTGATGCCGCGCTCCTGGGCCGCCGGGTGACATTCCGTCGGCCGGAAGCCTAGTTTCGCCGCAACAGGAGTCCCCGGGACTCCAGGCGGAGACAGGCGATGCTCGAACTCAAGATCAACGGCCAGGCGAAGCAGGTGGACGCCGAGGGCGACACCCCGCTGCTCTGGGTGCTGCGCGACACGCTCGGCATGACCGGCACGAAATATGGCTGCGGCATCGCGCAATGCGGCGCCTGCACGGTGCTGGTGGACGGCAACGCCACCCGCTCCTGCGTCACCCCCGCGGAAAGCGTGGTGGGCATGGAGGTCACCACGATCGAGGCGGTGGAGCAGGACCCCGTCGGCGCCAGGGTGGTGGAGGCCTGGACCGCCGGGCAGGTGGCCCAGTGCGGATACTGCCAGTCCGGCCAGGTCATGGCGGCGACCGCGCTGCTCAAGGCCACGCCGAAGCCGACCGACGAGGACATCACGACGGCCATGACCAACCTGTGCCGCTGCGGCACCTACAACGCCATCGCCGCCGCCGTGCGGCAGGCCGCGACGGCCTGAGCGGGAAAGCGCGCATCATGGACGGCATGAACATTCCCCCCACCGACGCCATCCTCGGCCGGCCCCCGGCCGAGGTGACGATCCCCGAGAACGGCGTCGCCAACCTGTCCCGCCGCGGCCTCTTCGGCATCGGCGCCGGCGCGCTGCTGCTGGGCACCCTGGCCGGCAACCGGACCGCCCGCGCGCAGGGCGAGGGCATGGCCGCCGCCGCCCCGCGCCCCGGCAGCCAGGTCGCCGCCTTCCTGGAGATCCGCGGGGACGGCAAGGTCCGCCTCCTGTCGCCCTTCGTGGAGGGCGGCCAGGGCATCGCCACCGCCATGGCGCAGATCGTGGGCGAGGAGCTGGACTTCGACCCCGCGCACTTCATCGTGGACTGCGCGCCGCCCGGCGCCGACTACCTCGTGGTGAACGGCCGGCGCCTCACGGGCGGCAGCCTTTCGGTCCGCTCCAGCTACGCCACCATGCGCCAGCTCGGGGCGAGCGCCCGCAACATGCTCGTCCGCGCCGCCGCCGCGCGGCTGGACGTGCCGGAGGGCGAGCTGGCCACGGAGCCCGGCCGCGTCGTCCACAAGGCGTCGAACCGCTCCCTCGCCTATGGCGAGCTGGCCGAGGCCGCGATGAAGCTGCAGCCGAGCGAGGTCGCCTCGCTGCGCGACCCCGCCACCTTCCGCTGGATCGGCAAGCCCGTCGCCCGGCTGGACGCGCGGGACAAGTCCACCGGCCGGGCCCAGTACGCCATCGACCTTTCGGTCGAGAACATGCTCCAGGCCGCCGTCACCCACGCGCCGCGGCTGGGCCAGGAGCCGGGCGACCTCGCCAACGAGGCCGAGGTGCGGGCCATGCCGGGCGTGCACTCCATCCACAGGCTGCCCGGCGCCGTCGCCGTGCTGGCCGACCGCTGGTGGCGCGCCCGCAAGGCGGTGGAGGCCCTGAACGTCACCTGGACGGAGGGGCGGAGCCCCCGCGCTCTGCCGGCCGACTTCTCCTCCGCGGGCATGCTCGCGGCGCTTCGCGCGGAGAAGGGCGCCGGCAACCCGGCCGAGGAAAGCGGTGACCTCGCCGCCGCCTTCGCGGGCGCGGCCAGGACGGTCGAGGCGGAATACGATGCGCCCTACCTCGCCCACGCGCAGCTCGAGCCTCCCTCCGCCATCGCGCGCTTCAACGGGGATGGCACGCTGGATCTCTGGCTGCCCAACCAGGCGCCCGAGATGTTCCAGGCCACCGCCGCCGGCATCGCCGGGCTGGAGCCGGCGAAGGTGAAGATCCATTCCCCGATCCTCGGCGGCTTCTTCGGCCGGCACTTCCTTTACGACGCCTCGGCGCCCTATCCGCAGGCCATCGCGCTGGCCAAGGCCGTGAACCGCCCGGTGAAGGTGCTCTGGACGCGCGAGGAGGAGTTCCTGCGCGACGGCCTGCGCCCCATGGGCTTCGTGCGCTTCAAGGGCGCCGTGGGCGCGGACGGCATGCCCGTCGCGTTCCAGGCCGCCGCGGTCGGGGAAGGACCCATCGGCCGCTACTTCACCCCCAACCAGCCCATCGATTCCTCGATGGTGGAGGGCATCGCCGGCAAGCCCTACGCGATCGGCGCGAAGCGCGTGGACTGCGTGAAGGTGGCCCAGCCCCCGATCATCGCCTTCTGGCGATCGGTCGGCCACTCGATGAACGACTTCTTCTACGAGTCCTTCCTCGACGAACTCGCCGCGGCCGGCGGCAAGGACCCCTTCGAGATGCGGCTCGCGATGCTCCGCGACAGCCCGCGCCACGCGACGCTGCTGCGCGCCGTGGCGGAGCTGTCCGGCGGCTGGAAGCGCGGCCCCTTCGACGCCGAGGGCGGCCGACGCGCGCGCGGCGTGGCCATGGCCTCGCCCTTCGGCTCGGAGGTCGCGACCATTGCCGAGGTCTCGATCACCGATGGCGAGATCCAGGTCCATGACCTGTGGATCGCGATCGATCCGGGCCGCGCCGTGAATCCCGCGATCATCGAGGCCCAGGTCCGCTCCGCCGCCGCCATCGGCCTGTCCTCCTCCCTTCTGGAGGAAGTGACCTACGAGGGCGGGGCCCCGCAGCAGCGTAACTTCGACGCCTACACCATCCTGCCCCATGCCCGCATGCCGCGGGTGCATGTGCGCGTGGTGGAGAGCGGCGCGGCGCTGGGCGGCGTGGGGGAGCCGGGCGTGCCCGGCGTGCCGCCCGCGGTGGCCAATGCGGTGGCGGCGCTGACGGGACAGCGCATCCGCAGCCTGCCCATGTCGAAGACCCGCCTCGGCTCTGCCTGAGGGACGGGGGCGGGGCGTTTAGCGCCCCGCCCCCTCCCGCGTGAGGGCATCTTCCACCGCGCGCGCCACCGCGAGCAGTCGCCGGTCGCCTCCGTTCTCTCCCGTGAGCATCAGCCCCACGGGCGCCTCGCCCTCCGCCTGGCAGGGGATGCTGATGGAGCAGCGGTCCAGGAAGTTCGCCACGGACGTGTTGCGCAGCAGCAATCTGTTGATCCGGTTGAAGGCGTCCGCTTCGGCCAGTTCCGCGATGGCGGGCGGCGTCAGCGGGCAGGTGGGGGCGAGAATGGCGTCGAGGGGTGCCGTGCGCGGGGCGATCGCCGCGATGATCCGTGCCCGCTCGGCCATCAGCTCAATCAGGTCTGTCGCCGACATGCTGGCCCCGCCCTCGATCCGCGCCAGGATCAGCGGGTCGTAGCGGTCGCGCGCCCGGCCGATCAGCTCGCGGTGCAGCGCCCAGGCCTCCGCCGCGGCGAAGCCCCCGGCGGCGTTGGCGGCCGGTATCTCCGCGATCTCCGGCAATGCCACGTCGATCAATCGCGCTCCCGCCGCCTCCAGCCGCCGCAGCGCGATCTCGAAGGCCGCGGCCACGGGCGGCGCGATGCCGTCGAACAGATAGGTCGCGCTCGGCAGACCCAGCCGTAGCCCTTCCAGCGGCATGGCCGGGGGAGGGGACTCGTCGTCTTCCCCGGCCATCACCGCGTCCAGCACCGCGCAGCAGGCGACGGAGGGCGCCAGCGGACCGATGCTGTCCAGCGTGGCCGAAAGCGGGAAGGCCCCGGCCAGCGGCACGCGCCGCGCGGTGGGCTTGAAGCCCGTGATGCCGCAGAGCGCCGCCGGCACCCGGCAGGAGCCGCCGGTGTCCGAGCCGATCGCGCCGAACCCCATCCCATCTGCGACCGCCACCGCCGCGCCGGAGGAGGAGCCCCCCGGCGCCCGGCCGGTCTCGCGGTCCCATGGCGCGCGCGGGGTGCCGTGATGCGGGTTCAGTCCCGTGCCGGAAAAGGCGAACTCCACCATGTTGGTGCGCCCCAGCACCACGAAGCCCGCGCGTTCCAGCCGCGCGATGGCCGGCGCGGTCGCCGTTGCCGGCGCCGCGTCCCGCCGCGCGACGGAGCCCGCCGCCGTCACCGCGCCCGCCTGGTCGAACAGGTCCTTCACCGAGATCGGGATGCCCGCCCAGGGGCCGGGCGCGCGGGCCACGCGGCGCAGCTGGTCCATCGCTCCCGCCGCCGCGCGCGCCGCCTCCGCCTGCACGGCCACGAAGGCGCGCCCCCCCTCGCCATCCGGTGCCGCGATGCGCTCGAGTGCCTCCTCCACCAGTTGCGCGGAGGTCGTGTCGCCCATGGCCAGGGCGTCGGCGGCGGAGAGTAGGGTCCTCATGTTCCGAGGATGCGGCCTGCATGACCTAACGGCAATGCGAGCGCCGTTGACAACCCAACGAGCAGGGAAGCAATTTAAGAATAACCATTGGGTTACCGGCGGCCGGATTTATCGGCAACGGAACCCTGAATGAATTCGGGAGAGTGTCCATGTCCATTCAAGCCCCCCGCCGGGCCCTGTTGCTCGGAGCGTTGGCCGCACCCTTCATCGCCGGCCGCGCCTCCGCCCAGACCGTTACGCTGCGCTCCGCCGATGTTCATCCGGATGGCTATCCCACGGTGGAAGCCGTGAAGTTCATGAGCAAGCAGGTGGAGGAGCGCTCGGGCGGGCGACTGCGCATCCAGGTCTTCGGCTCCCGCCAGCTCGGCGAGGAGAAGGACACGCTGGAGCAGACGCGCTTCGGCGTGATCGACCTGAACCGCGTGAACTCGGCCAGCCTCAACTCCCTGATCCCCGAGACGGTGATCCCCGGCCTGCCCTTCCTGTTCCGCGACGAGCCCCACATGCACCGCGTGCTGGATGGCGCCATCGGCGAAGACATCATCTCCGGCGCCACCCGCCACGGCCTCGTGCCGCTCGGCTACTATGACAGCGGCGCACGCTCCTTCTACACGCGCGCCAAAGCGATCCATGAGCCCGGCGACCTGCGCGGGCAGAAGATCCGCGTGCAGGCCTCGGACATGTGGGTGGCGATGATGCGCGGCTTCGGGGCCAATCCCTCGCCGCTGCCGACCGGCGAGGTCTACTCCGCTCTCCAGACCGGCGTGGTGGACGGGGCCGAGAACAACTACCCCTCCTACCAGTCCTTCCGGCACTTCGAGGTGGCGAAGTTCTACTCCGTCTCCGAGCATTCCATGGCACCGGAGGTGCTGGTCATGTCCAAGCGCTCCTTCGACCGCCTGCCCAAGGACATGCAGGAGGTGCTGCGCCAGGCGGCCAAGGACAGCGTGCCCGAGATGCGGCGCCTCTGGCAGGCCCGCAGCGAGGAGGCCAAAGCCGCCGTCATCGCAGCCGGCGCCCAGATCAACACCCTGGACAAGGCGCCCTTCGAGCGCGCCATGGGCCCGGTCTACGATCGCTTCGTCAGCGATGCCCGCATGAAGGGCATCGTCGCCCGCATCCGCGAGACGGCCTGAGCATGCTGGCCAGCACGCAGCGCGGCCTTTCGGCCGCGCTGGATGCCGTATGCCGCGTGACCCTTTTCGTTGCGGGCGTGGCCCTGCTCGCGATGGTCGCGGTGGTCGCCTATGCCGTTTTCGGGCGCTTCGTGCTGAACGATACGCCCGAATGGGCGGAATCCGTGGCGATGATGCTGATGGCCTGGACCATCATGGGCGCCGCCGCCGTGGGCGTCCGCGAGGGCTTCCACATGGGCTTCGACACGCTGAAGGCCCTGCTGCCGGCCCCGCTCGAGCGGTTCTGCGACATCGTCTCGGACCTTTGCATCACCGGCTTCGGCATCGGCATGGCCTGGTTCACCGGGGAACTCGCGGCGGAGGTGTCCGATACCACGCTTCCCACCATCGGGCTGAGCGGGGCGGTGGAATACCTGCCGCTGGTGCTTGGTGGCGTGCTCATCACCCTGTTCGGGATCGAGCGGCTCCTCGCTCATGCAGCCGGCCTGCGGGCGCCGGCGGACATGCACCCCAAACCCATCCTGACCGACGCCTGACGCTGGCCGCGGCGCGGAAGAGAACACACCCATGGATATTGCGGTCCTGCTCGGCAGCTTCACGCTGCTGCTGCTGATCGGCACGCCCGTCGCCTTCGCGCTGGGCATCGCCGCCTTCGTCACCGTGCTCTGGATGGACCTGCCGGCCATCGTGGTGTTCCAGCAGATCGCCTCCGGCATGAACATCTTCTCCATGCTGGCGATCCCCTTCTTCATCTTCGCCGGCGACCTGATGATGCGCGGCCAGATCGCGGACCGCCTTGTCGCGCTGGCCTCCGCCATGGTCGGCCACCTGCGCGGGGGCCTGGGCCAGGTGAACGTGGTGGCGGCGACGCTGTTCGGCGGCGTCTCGGGCTCCGCGGTGGCGGATGCCTCGGCCATCGGCGGCGTGATGATCCCGCAGATGCGCGCCCGCGGCTACGCGCCGGACTACGCGGTGAACGTCACCGCCAACGCGGCGCTGATCGACCTGCTGATCCCGCCTTCCCACAACATGATCCTCTACGTCATCGCGGCCGGCGGCGCGATCTCGGTGGCGGACCTCTTCACCGCCGGGCTCCTCCCGGGCCTGCTGCTGATGCTCGCCATCATGTTCGTCGCCTGGCTTGTCGCGGTGCGCCGGGGCTACCCGCGCGAGCAGTTCCCGGGCTGGTGGGCGCTGCTGCGCCTGGCGGTCGGTGCGACCCCCGGGCTGATGCTGATCGTGATCATCTTCGCCGGCGTGCGCTCGGGCATCTTCACCGCCACCGAAAGCGCCTGCGTGGCCGTGATCTACGCCATGCTGGTCATCGGCCTGGTTTACCGCAGCCTGACCTGGGAAGCCTTCCGCGAGGCGGTGCTGGGTGCCTGCCGCACCACCGGCATGGTGCTGCTGATCATCGGCACGGCGTCCGCCTTCGGCTGGCTGATGGCGCTGATGCAGGTGCCCGTCGCGGCGGTCGCCATGATGAAGAGCATCACCTCCGACCCCCTGGCCATGCTGCTGCTGATCAACGTGGTCCTGCTCGTGCTCGGCACCTTCATGGACATGGCGCCGCTGATCATGATCGGCACGCCGGTCTTCCTGCCGGTGGCCGTCGCGGCCGGGATGGACCCCGTGCAGTTCGGTATCGTGCTGATCCTGAACCTCGGCATCGGCCTGATCACGCCGCCGGTGGGCCCCCTGTTGTTCGTTGCCTGCGCGGTGGGCAAGGTCTCCATGTGGGAGGCCACCCGCACCAGCGCGCCCTTCTACCTCGCGAGCTTTGTGGTTCTGATGGCCGTGACCTACATTCCCTGGATCTCGCTCTGGCTCCCGTCCGTTTTCCGCTGAGGCCCGCATGACCGACAAGACACGCCCCGTCCTTCTCACCGGGGCGTCCGGCAACCTCGGCCGCGCGCTCGCGCCCGCGCTGACGGCGGCCGGCTACACGCTCCGCCTGACCGACATCGCCCCCTTCCCGGACGCCGTGCCGGGGGGCGCCGCCTTCACGAAGGCGGATCTGAACGACGGCCCCACCATCCTGCGCCTGGCCGAGGGGTGCCAGGCGATCCTGCACTTCGGCGGCATCAGCACCGAACATCCCTTCGAGGTGGTGCTCGGCCCCAACCTCCGCGGCCTGTTCCACATCTACGAGGCCGCCCGGCGCGAGAAGGCACGCGTCCTTTTCGCCAGCAGCAACCACGCCATCGGCTTCCACGAGCGCCCGGCGGGCAACGGAGAGCTGCTGGACGCCGACTGCGCCTTCCGCCCCGACAGCTTCTACGGCCTCTCCAAGGCCTATGGGGAGCTGATGGGACGCCTCTACTGGGACAAGCACGGGGTGGAGAACCTCAACCTCCGCATCGGCTCATCCTTCCCCGAGCCGGCCGACGCGCGGATGCTCTCCACCTGGCTCTCCTATGCCGACCTCGCGCGCTGCATGGAGAAATTCCTGGAAGCGCCGCGGATCGGCCACGCCGTGGTGTGGGGCGCATCCAAGAACCCCGCCACCTACTGGGGCAAGGACCACCGCGACCGCATCGGCTGGGAGCCGCAGGACACCGCCGAGGCCTTCCGCGAGAAGGTCGGGACCAAGGTCTCGGGCGACCCCGTCACGGAGCGCTACCAGGGTGGCGGCTACACCGCCATGGACTACACGCGCGCGACGCCCTCGCCCAAGGACCAGTTCTCCCTGGACTGATCCCGCGTGATCGAGATCGCCGGCGGCGATTGGCGCGCGGCGCTGCTGCCCGCGCGCGGCGGCGCTCTCGCGGCGCTGTCCCACGCGGGCCACGACGTGCTGGCCCCGCTGCCCACCGGCGCCGACCCCAACGACCACTGGGCCGGCGCCTTCCTCATGCTGCCCTGGACCAACCGGCTCGATCAGGGTCGCCTGCCGCATCCCGGCGGGATCGCGCGGTTTCCCTGCAACCGCGTCGCCGAGCGCACGGCCCTGCACGGCCTGTCGCGCGAGCACCCCTGGCAGGTCGAGAGCGCGGAGCGCCACCGGGCCGTGCTCTCGCAGCGCATCGACATCGCGCCCTTTCGCTACGCCGCCCGGATGGAGGTGACGCTGGCGCGCGGCTTCTCCCTCGCCCTCACGGTCACGAACGAAGGGGTGGACGGAATGCCCTTCGGCACGGGGTGGCACCCCTTCTTCATGCGCCCGCCCGGCACGCGCCTTTCCTTCCGCGCGACGGGCGCGATGGAGCGCGACGCGCGCAACCTGCCCGTCGCCGTTCTCCCGTCGAACGGCATCGACGGCGGGGAGGACGCCTTCGCGGGTGCCGACACGCACTTCACCGGATGGGACGGCACCGCGCGCCTCGAACTCGGCGCACGATGCTTCGTGCTGCGCGGGGAAGGCGCCTGGTCGCGCAACCTTCAGGTCTTCGCACCGCGCGGCGCCGGCGTGATCTGCGCCGAACCCGTGAGCCACGTGCCCGACGTGGCCAATCGCCCGGGCTTTGCGCCGCTCGGTGACGTCAGGCGCTTGGTGCGCGGCGCGGCGATCGCGGGAGGCGTCGTGCTGCTGCCGCTGGCGTGATGCAGGCGGCAACCTTCGCGGATCGCGCCGCGTTCGGCAGCGGATCGCGGAGTTTTCAACCATGGCATCCGGCACGGCCCGCAAGACCGACCCCAAGCTCTGGGACAAGGTGAAGGCGCGTGTCACGCGCGGCAGCAAGGGCGGCGATCCCGGCGAATGGTCCGCGCGCAAGGCGCAGCTTGCCGTGGCCGAATACAAGAAGGCCGGTGGCGGCTACGAGGGCGGCAAGAGCGCGGAGAACCACCTTTCCCAATGGACCAAGGAGGAGTGGGGCACCAAGTCCGGCAAGGAGAGCGGCAAGACGGGCGAGCGCTACCTGCCGAAGAAGGCGCGCGAGTCCCTGAGCGAGTCCGAATACGCCCGCAGCACGGCCGCGAAGCGGCGTGACGGCGCGGAGGGCAAGCAGTTTTCCCGCCAACCCGCCGATGTCGCGCGCAAGACCGCGAAGGCACGCGACACCGGGCGCGCGGCGCCTGCGAAGGCCGCATCCTCCGCGCGCAAGACGGGCACGGACGCCGCCGCGAAGAAAACTTTTGCGAAGAAGCCCGTCGCGACGAAGCCGGCCGCAAGGAAGGCTCCCGCCGCGGTCCGTGCGCCGGCGGCGCGGAAGGCCCCCGCACGCAAAGCCGCTGCGCCGAAGGCCGAGGCCGCCGCGAAGCCGCGCAAGGCCGCTGCTGCACCCAAGCCTGCATCGAAGTCGCCGGCAGCACGCAAGCCGGCGCCCACGGCCACCAGCCGCGCGCGAAAGACCGCCACCGCCAAGCCCGCCGCCGGCCGTAAGCCTGCCGCCACGCCGCGCAAGCCCGCCGCCAAGGCGTCCGCCCGCGCCACCCCGGCCGCGCGCCGCAAGGCCTCCCCCGCCACCAAGGCCCAAGCCAAGGGAAAGACCAAGTGAGCGACCACAGCCCCGATCCGCAGCAGGTCCTCCGCGACTTCCGCGCGGCGGTGAACATGGATCCCTCCACCCTCAGGGACTGGCTCGACACCGAGGAGAGCCGCGCCGTCGGCTTCGTGCACGAGGGTGAATCCGAGTCCGTCGGCCACGAGATGGGTCAACACATCCTTCGCCTGCTGGAGAACCCGCCCGGCGAGCCGTCGGAGGAGGATGTCGCCCATATGCGCAAGGTGGTCGGCTATGTTCACCGCCACATGGCGCAGGGTCCGCAGGAGGACATCGCGCACTCCCGCTGGCGCTACAGCCTGATGAACTGGGGCCACGACCCCATGAAGGGCCCGGGCGCCCGCCAGGATGCCGCGCCCGAAGCCAGCCCCGCTCCCGCCCGCAAGCGCGCCGCCCGCAAGCCTGCCGTCCGCCAGCCTGTGGCGCGGGAAACGGCCGCGCGGAAAACGGCCGCCCGCAAGACGCCCGCGCGCCGTGCGGCATCCGGGCCCACCGCGAAGCCCGCTTCCCGCGCCGCCGCCAAGGCGCCGGCCGCGCGCAAGGCCGAAGAAACCAGGACCACGGGATCGCGCCGCACCGCCGCGAAGCCCGTCGCCGGCACGGCGGCCAAGGCTCCGGCCCGCCGTGCCGCGGTCGCCCCCGCGAAGCGCGGCGCCGCCAAGCCGGGCGCGGCCCGCGCCGCCGCATCCAAGACCGGTGCGTCCAAGATCAGTGCGCCCAAAACCGGCACATCCAGGACCGGCACATCGAAAACTGGTGCGGCCAAGCGGAGCGCCACCAGGACCGCGGCGGCCCGCGCCACCAAGGCCCCTGCGCGCCGCGCGGCGACAGCCGCCGCGCCCGCCCGTCCGGCGGCCAAGCCGCGCGCCGTTGCCAAGGCTCCGGCTCAGGCGACGAGGGCGGGCGCGAGCCGCACCGCCGCCAAGCCCCGCACCCGCCCGGCTCCGGCCAAGGCGCCGGCCGCCCGGAAGTCCCAGGCCGGAAAGCCGGCGGCGACGAAGGCGGGTGCCGCGAAGCCCGCGTCCCGCAAGACCCCGCCGCGCAAGCCCGCGCCCCGCAAGCCCCCCAGCCGCCGCTCCTGAGATCCCCGGGTTCCACCGCGCGGGCGGGCGGCGCAAGATGACCCGATGGAACGCGCGCTTGTCCTCGGGGCCGGGATCATGGGCCTCTCCGCGGCCTGGGCACTGGATGCCGCCGGCCACCGCGTGACGGTGGTCGAGCAGGATGCCATTCCCAATCCGCGCGGCGCCTCGGTGGATGACCACCGCCTGATCCGCCACGCCTATGGTGCCGCCACCGGCTACATGCGCATGGTGGACGAGGCCTACGCCGCCTGGGATGCCCTGTTCGAGGCCATCGGGGAGCGTCCCTATGCCGAGACAGGCGTTCTGGCCCTGGCCGGCGGCGCGGCGCCCGACACGGACTGGTTCGCCGCCAGCCGCCGGGCACTCCGTGGCCACGCGCTCGTGCTTGAGGACCTGTCCCCGCAGGCTCTGGAGGCCCGCTTCCCCTGGCTCCGTGCCCAGGGGCTCACGGAAGGCTTCCACATGCCGCGGGGTGGCGTGCTTCTCGCGCGCCGCATCGTGGCCGGCCTCGCACGGCACCTCCGGTCCCGCGGCGCCACTTTTCTCCGGGGCCGCGCGACCGCCGTCGATCCCGCCCGTGCCCGCCTTCGCCTGTCCGACGGCACGATGACCGAGGCGGACCGCCTGGTGGTCGCCGCCGGTCCCTGGGCACCACGCCTGCTGCCTGGTCTCGCCGCCCGCGTCACCCCCTCCCGCCAGGTCGTCGTCTACCTTGAACCCCCGCCCGAACAGCGCGAGGCCTGGTCGAGGGCTCCCATGGTGCTGGACCTTTCGGCGGGCGGCGGCTTCTACGCCGTGCCTGCCGTGGCCGGCACGGGGCTCAAAATTGGCGACCACCGCTTCTCCTGCCGGGGCGATGCCGATGACCCCCGCGACGTGACGGCGGAGGAGCGCGACGCCATCCTCGCTCTCGCCCTGCCGCGGCTGCGCGACGGCGCCGCCTACCGCGTCACGGGGGCCCGCGCCTGCTATTACGACGTGGCGGAGGCCGAGCGCTTCGTCGTGGAACCGCTGTCGGACCGCTGCGTCGTGATGAGCGGCTTCTCCGGGCACGGCTTCAAGTTCGCCCCCGCCCTGGGCCGCGCCGTTGCCGCCGCGCTGGACGATCCCGCGCGCATGGCGGTTCTCCCCGCCTGGGCGGCGGGAGGATCCGCCAGGGCATGGGATGCCGCCGCATGATGCCCGCCGCCGAAGCCCTGGCCCTGGCCCTCACCCGCCTGCACGACCTGCCCGCGCTTTCCGCGCGCCTCGGCACCCCGCTTGAGGCCGGGGACATCGCTGCCATCCTGGAGGAAGCCGCCCGCTTCGCCGAGGAGCGCATCTCCCCCGGCCGCCTGGAGGCCGACCGCGCGGGCTGCGCCCTGGAGAACGGCGTCGTCCGCACGCCCCCGCATTATCGCCCCCTGCTGGAGGAATGGCGCGCCGCCGGCTGGCAGGGCATCGCCGCCCCGGAGGTGCATGGCGGCCAGGGCCTGCCCCACGCCCTGCAGACGGCGGTGTTCGAGCTGGCCACCTCGGCCGACATGGCCTTCGCGCTGATGCCCATGCTGAGCGCGGGCGCCATCGAGCTCCTGTGCCACCACGCCACCCCCGAGCAGGCCGGGCGCCTGCTGCCGCCGCTGGTCTCCGCCGCCTGGAACGGCACCATGTGCCTGACCGAGCCCCAGGCGGGCAGCGATCTTTCGGCGATCCGCACCCGCGCCGTGCCGGACGGGCAGGGGGGATACCGGATCACCGGCAGCAAGATCTACATCACCTGGGGCGAGAACGACCTGGCGGAGAACACCCTCCACCTCGTCCTCGCCCGCCTGCCGGAGGCCCCGCCGGGCTCGCGCGGCATTTCTCTCTTCGCCTGCCCGAAGGTTCTGCCCGACGGCCGCCGCAACGCCCTCCGCTGCGGCGGCATCGAGCGCAAGCCCGGCATCCACGCCTGCCCGACCTGCACCATGATCTTCGATGAGGCCGAGGCCGAGCTGGTCGGCGAGCCCCACCGGGGCCTGGCCGCCATGTTCTCCATGATGAACGCCGCCCGCCTCGCCGTGGGGGTGGAAGGGGTGGGGCAATGCGCCCGCGCCACCCTTCTGGCCGAGGCCTATGCCGCCGACCGCGTGCAGGGCGGCCGCCCCATCGCGGAGTACCCGGATGTGGCGCGCATGCTGTCCGAGATGCGCGCCGTGACGCAGGCCGCACGCCTTCTCTCGCTCGACGCCGCCATTTGCATCGACCGCGCCAGGGCCGGCGAGCCCGGCGCCGAAGCCCGCCTCGCCCTGCTGACGCCCATCGTGAAGGCCTGGTGCACCGATCGCGGGGTGGAGGTGGCGGGCATCGGCATCCAGGTCCATGGCGGCGCCGGCTATGTCGAGGATTCCGGCGCCGCCCAGATCTGGCGCGATGCCCGCATCGCGCCGATCTACGAGGGCACCAATGGCATCCAGGCCATGGACCTCCTGCTCCGCAAGCTGCCCCGGGCCCTGCCGGACTTCCTGGCCCTGGCGGAGGAAGCCGGCGCCGCCGATCCCGCCCTCCGCGCCCCGGCCGAAGCCCTGGCCCGCGCGGCCGAACGCCTTTCCACCGCCTCGCCCGATGAAGCGGGCGCCGCCGCCGCGCCCTTCCTGGATGCCGCCGGCTGGGTGCTCGGCGGAGCCTGGCTGGCCCGGGCCGCGGCGGCCGAGCCGGCGCTCGCGGCCGATGCCGGGTTCTTCCTCCGCCGCCTGCTTCCCCGGGCGGAAGCCCGCCTGGCCGAGGCGCTGGCGCCGGCATGAACGCGGCCCGCCCGCCCATCACGCCCGCACAAAGGCGGGCATTCCTGTGCCGCCGCACCCTTGCGCCTCCGCGATCCACGCAAACATCCTGGCAGTCCCTGCCCGCCGGAGTCCGATGAACGCCCTGAGCCGCCCCTCACTGCGACCTGAGCGGCCGCATGCCGTGATCATCGGGGCCGGGCCGGGCGGCCTCGCTTCGGCCATGCTCCTCGCCTCGCGCGGGCTGCGCGTGACGGTCCTGGAAAAGGATCGCGTGGTCGGCGGCCGCAGCCGCACGCTCGAAACGGAAGCTGGCTACCGGTTCGACCTCGGCCCCACCTTCTTCCTCTATCCCCGCATTCTCGGCGAGATCTTCGCGGAATGCGGCACCAAGCTGGAGGAGGAGGTGGAGCTGATCCGCCTCGACCCGCAATATCGCCTGGTCTTCGAGGCGGCGGCCGGCAACGTCACCGTCGACGCCACGCCCGACCTGGCCCGCATGGAGGCGCAGGTCGCCAAGATCGACCCGCGCGACGCCGCTGGCGTGCGCCCCTTCATGGAGGAGAACCGCCGCAAGCTCGCGGCCTTCCGCCCCGTGCTGGAGCGCGCCTTCACCAAGGCGACCGACCTGATGGCGCCGGACATGCTGCGCGCCCTGCCGCTGCTCAAGCCGGGCCGCTCGGTGGATGCCGACCTCCGCCGCCACTTCCGCGACCCGCGCACGCGCCTGGCCTTCTCCTTCCAGTCGAAGTACCTGGGGATGAGCCCGTTCCGCTGCCCCAGCCTCTTCACCATCCTGTCCTTCCTCGAATACGAGCACGGCGTGTTCCACCCGCGCGGCGGCTGCGGCAGCGTGGCCACCGCCATGGCGCGCGTGGCCGCCGATCTCGGCGTCGAGTTCCGCCTGAACACCCCGGTGGACCGCATCACCTTCGATGGTGACCGCGCCACGGGAGTGGAGGCCGGCGGCGCGGTGATCCCCGCGGATTCGGTGGTGCTGAACGGCGACTTCGCCCATGCCATGCCGCGGCTGGTGCCGGACGCGATCCGCCGGAAGTGGTCGGACAAGCGGATCGGGCAGGCGCGCTATTCCTGCTCCACCTTCATGCTCTACCTCGGCGTGGAGGGCGAGCTGCCCGACCTCGCCCACCACTCGATCCTGCTGTCCGAGGAATACCAGCGGAACATCCAGGAGATCGAGGAGGGCATCGTGCCGCAAACGCCCTCCCTCTACCTCCACCATCCCAGCGCCACCGACGCGACCATGGCCCCGCCCGGACATGCCAGCCTCTACGTCCTCGTTCCCGTGCCCAACCTGACGCATGGCCACGAGTGGACGGAGGCCGACACCGCCCGCTACCGCAAGCTCGCGCTCGACCGACTGCGCGGCCTGGGCGTGCCCGACATCGAATCCCGCATCCGCTACGAGCGCGTGGTGACGCCGCGCGACTGGCGCGACGAATATGCCGTGGGTTATGGCGCCACCTTCAATCTCGCGCATGATCTCCGCCAGATGCTGATGTTCAGGCCCGGCAACCGGTTCGGCGACACCAAGGGGCTCTACCTCGTGGGCGGCGGCACGCATCCGGGCTCCGGTCTGCCGGTGATCTATGAGGGCGCGCGGATCAGCGCCGACCTCCTGCTGCGCGACCTCGGCCGCGCACCCGTTTCCACGAGGATCTGAGCATGGCCAAGGTAGCCGTCATCGGTGGGGGCCTCGGCGGCCTCGCGGCGGCCTGCGTGGCGCAGGCGCGCGGCCATCAGGTAACCCTGTTCGACAAGAACGAGTGGCTGGGCGGCAAGGCCGCCGTGCTGAACCTCGAAGCCCCCGCGACGCCCGCGGGCCGCAACGGCGGCACCTTCCGCTTCGACATGGGCCCGACCATCCTCACCGTGCCCCGCGTGCTCCGCCGGATCTTCGCCGAGGCCGGGCGCGAGCAGGCGCGCGACCTGCCGCTGATCCGCCTCGACCCCCAGTGGCGCTGCTTCTTCGAGGACGGCACGCGGATCGACCTGTCCGAGAACGTCGATGCCATGGCGCGCGAGATGGAGAGCTTCGCCCCCGGCAACGGCGAGGGCTACCGCGCCTTCCAGCGCGAATCCGAGAACCTGCACCGCATCTCCGAGGGCTTCTTCTTCTGGAAGTCCGTGGAGGACCTGACGGACACGATCGACTTCAAGTCCAATATGCAGGCCAACACGCTGAAGGACGTGATGGCGCTGCGCATGGGCAAGACGGTGGCCAAGGTCATCCGCGGCCACGTGCCCGACGCCCGCCTCGCCCAGATGCTGGACCACTACACCCAGTATGTCGGCTCCTCCCCCTATCTCGCCCCTGCCGTCATCTGCGGCATCGGCGACATGCAGGCGAGCGAGGGCATCTGGTACCCCGTGGGCGGCACGCGCGCGGTGGCGGAAGGGCTGGCCAAGCTCGCCGAGCGCCTCGGCGCTGAACTCCGCCCCTCCACCGAGATCACCGGCCTCGACCTGCGCGACAGCGGCACCCGCATCGCCGGCGTGGTTGCCAAGGGCGAGACCATCCCCTTCGATGCCGTGATCTCCAACATGGACGCCATCCGCACCTACAAGGAGCTGGTTGGCGGCAAGACCGGCAGGAAGTACGAGAAGAAGGGCTACAAGCCCGCCTGCTCCGGCGTGGTGCTCTATCTCGGCCTCAACAAGCGCTACGATCATCTCGGCCACCACGACTTCGTCTTCTCGCGCGATGCGGAGGAGGAGTTCGACGCCATCTACAAGAAGGGCATCCCCGCGCCCGATCCCACCGCCTACCTTGCCGCACCCTCGGGCACGGACCCCTCCGTCGCGCCCGATGGCGGCGAGGCGCTCTACGTCCTCGTGCACACCCCGCATCTCCGCCCCGGGCAGGACTGGTCGAAGATGCTGCCCGAATACCGGCAGGTGATCCTGGACAAGCTCAAGCGCACCGCGGGCATGGAGGACATCGAGGAGCGCATCGTCGTGGAGCGGGCGCTGACGCCGCAGGACATCCACGAGCGCTACAAGGTGCTGGACGGCGCCATCTACGGCCTGGCCTCCCACGGCGCCTTCCTGGGTGCCTTCAAGCCCGGCAACCGCTCCCGCCAGGTGAAGGGCCTCTACCTCGCCGGCGGCGCGGCCCATCCCGGGCCAGGCATGCCGATGGTGATGATGTCCGGCTGGATCGCGGCCGACGCGCTGGACCAGGACATGGGCGGGCGCGGCATGTCCCCCGAGGCCGAGCGCGCCGGCACGCGCGATGCCCTTCTGGCCCGCCAGATGGCGCCGGCGGCCGAATAGGATGGCCGAGCCGTCGCCCGTCACGCTCAGGGACGCGCGGCTCTTCGCCTTTTTCCACGTCGTCTTCTCGCGGCATTTCCGCCGGAGCATGGGCGCGCTGCGCGTGCCGCCCTGGGGCATTCCGCAGGAGCATCGCGGCCGCCCGCTGATCGTGCTGGCCAACCACCCGTCCTGGTGGGACGGCGTGGCCTTCATGCTGCTGGCCGCGCGCCTTTTCCCGTCCCGCCACGTCTTCATCCCCATGGCGGCGGAGGCCCTGCGCAAGTACCGCTTCATGCGCCGGCTCGGCGTTTTCGGGATCGAGCCCGGCGCGCGGGGCGCGGCCGCCTTTCTCCGAACCGCCACCGAAGTCCTGGTGGCGCCCCGCGCCATGCTCTGGATGAACGTTCCCGGCCGTTTCCAGGACGTGCGCGAGCGCCCCGTCGCCATCGTCCCCGGCGTGACCCGCCTGCCCGAGATCGCGCCCGGGGCCATCATCCTCCCGCTCGCCCTCGACTACGTCTTCTGGACCGAGAGCCGCCCCGAGATGCTCGCCGCCTTCGGCCCCCCGATGGAGGCCCGCGACCTCCTGGCGCTCGACCGCGACGCGCGGGAAGGGGCGCTGCGCGATGCCCTGACCGCCACCATGGACCGCCTGACCGCCGAAGCCCTGACCCGCGATGCCACCCGCTTCGATGTGGTGGCCGAGGGCGCGGAGGGCATGGGCGGCCTCTACGACCTGTGGCGCCGCGCCCGCGCCCTGGCCCGGGGCCGGCGCTTCGACCCCCGGCATGTGCGCGACGCAAAATCCGGGTAAACTCCCCCGCGTGACGCCAGAAGCAGCCGACAGGGGGGATGTGCCGTGATCGACATCCTCGCCCTCCTCATCGCCACCTTCCCCGCCAGCATGACGGCCGCCAACCTCGTCCTGCTTGGCCGGGCCGAGGGCACCCCCGCGCCCGGCACCCTCGTCTCCATCCTCGTCCCCGCCCGCGACGAAGCCGCGAACATCGCCGCCTGCCTGGACGCCGCGCTCGCCAGCGCGGGCGTCGCGATCGAGGTGCTGGTGATGGACGACGGCTCCACCGACGGCACCGCCGAGCAGGCCGCGGCCCGCGCGGCCGCCGACCCCCGCCTTCGCCTCCTCCGGGCTCCTCCGCTTCCCCCGGGCTGGACGGGCAAGGTCCACGCCTGCGCCCGCCTCGCCGAGGCGGCCCGCGGCACCCACCTCCTGTTCATCGACGCCGACGTGCGCCTGGCCCCGGACGCCGCCGCCCGCATGGCCGCCCATGCCCGTGCCAACAACCTCGCCCTCGTGTCCGGCGTCCCCCGCCAGCGCATGGGCACGGTGGGGGAGGGGGTCACGGTGCCCGCCATCAACCTGATGATGCTGGGCTACCTGCCCGGCGCTGGCCGCGCCTTCACGAACCACCCCGCCATGGCCGCCGCCTGCGGACAGCTCCTGATGGCCGAGCGCACCGCCTATGATGCCGTGGGCGGCCACGCCGCCTTCCGCCACCGCCTGCACGACGCCCTGGCCCTCTCGCGCAACCTCCGGGAAGCCGGGCACCGGACCGAGGTGGTGGACGGCAGCCGGCTCGCCGGTTGCCGGATGTATTCGGGCTTCGCCGAGGCCTGGGCCGGCTTCATCAAGAACGCCCGCGAGGGCATGGCCACGCCCGCCGGCCTGCCGGTCTGGACCGTTCTCCTGGCCGGGCCCCACCTCCTTCCCTGGCTGCTCCTTCCCAGCCCCTGGGCCATCGTTGCCCTGGCCCTCTCCCTCCTCACCCGCGCCGCCATCACCTTGCGCGTGCGCGAACCGCTCTGGACCATCCCCTTGCATCCCGTGACCGTCGCCGTGGCCCTCGCCATCCAATGGACCGCCCTGGTCCGCTCCGCCCTTGGCCGCCCCGCCGGCTGGAAAGGCAGGGCCTATCGGCCGGCGGACGGCACATGAGCGACGAGGCGATGACCGCGGGCGTCGCGGCGGGCGCCCCCACGCGCGGCCCGGATTCCGAGAACTTCCCCGTTGCCTCCCGCCTCCTGGCCCCGGCGGTGCGCGGCCGCGTGCTCGCCTTCTACCGGGTGGTCCGCCTGTCCGACGACATCGCGGATTCCCCCGACCTCGCCCCGGCCGAGAAGCTCCGCCGCCTGGACGCCATCGAGGCCGCGCTGGACGGCGCGCCCGGCGTGCCCGAGGCGGCGGCACTGCGCGCCAGCGGCGCGGGCGTGGACGAGGCCCGCGCCATGCTCACCGCCTTCCGCCGGGACTCCCGCAACGAGGGCTGCGAGGACTGGGACGCCCTGCTGGACTATTGCGCCCATTCGGCCGTCCCCGTCGGCCGCATCCTGCTCCGCCTCCATGGCGAGGGTGCCGGGCCCGTCCCCGCCGCCGATGCCCTCTGCACCGCGCTGCAGGTCCTCAACCACCTGCAGGACATGGGCGAGGACCGCGCGACGATTGGCCGCATCTATCTCCCTCGCGCATGGATGGACGAGGTCGGGGGCGAGGAGGCCGTCTTCACCGACCCCGCCCCCCGCCGCGCGCTCCTTGATGCCCTGCTGGACCGCTGCGAGGCCCTGCTCGACATCGCCTCCGCCCTTCCCGCCCGCCTCCGCAGCCGCCGCCTGGCGCTGGAATCCGCCACCACCATCGGCTGCGCCCGGCGCCTCCTCGCCCGCCTTCGCGCCGCCGACCCCATGGCCGGGCGCGTCGCGCTCAGCAAGGCGGACACCGTGGCCGCCCTGCTCGCCTCCCCCCGCCCGGCCTCGGACGCCGCCATCGTCCGCGCGGCCGTCGCCCGCGCCGGCTCCTCCTTCTCCCGCGGCATGGCCTCCCTGCGCGGGGAGCGCCGCCGGGCGCTCTACGCCGTCTATGCCTTCTGCCGTGCGGTGGACGACATCGCCGACGGCGCGGCCCCCTTCGCGGAGAAGCGCCGCTTCCTGGCGGACTGGCGCCGCAAGCTGGACGCGCCCGACTGCGCCCTTTCGCGCGAGCTCGCCTGGGCCCGTGCCCGCTTCGACCTGCCCCAGGCCGAATGCATCGCCATGATCGAGGGCATGGAAACCGACGCCGCCGCGCGGCTGCGCCTGCCCGACGAGGCCGCGCTGGAGCTCTACTGCCGCCGCGTCGCCGGCAGCGTCGGCGCCATGTCCGTGCGCATCTTCGGCGCGCCGGAGGCCGTGGAGTTCGGCCTCGCCCTTGGCCGCACGCTGCAACTCGTCAACATCCTGCGCGACATCGACGAGGACGCGGCGCGGAACCGCGTCTACATCCCCCTCTCCTGGCTCGGCCCCGACGCCGCGGCCGAGGAGCTGATCGCCCGCCCCGACCTGCACGAGGCCTGCCACCGCCTGCTCGGGCGTGCGGAGGCCGGCTTCGCCGCCGCCGAGGCCGAGCTGACCTCGGCCAATGCCGGGCCCCTCCGCCCGGCGCGCGTGATGATGTGGGCCTACCGCCGCATCCTGGACCGCCTGATCGCCCGCGGCTTCCACCCGCCGCGCCTCCGCCCGCGCCTGGGCACGGCCGAGCGCGCGCGGCTGGCGGCCATGGCGCTCGGCTGGGGCTAGGTGGTCAGGCGGCGTCCCGCAGCCCGGCCCGGATCGCGGCCAGCATCGCCTCCGGCCGCTCGGCGCCGGAGATGATCACTTGTTGCCCCAGGATCACCGCCGGCACGCCCCCCAGCCCACGCGCCCGGGCGGCGTCCTGCTTCACCTCGGCCGCCCATTCGTCCCCCGCCAGCATTGACGCCGTGCGGCCCGCCGGCAGCCCCGCCGTATCGCCGATCGCGGCCAGCACCGCGCTGTCCCCGATGTCCCGCCCTTCCGCGAAATAGGCGGAGAACACCGCCTCCGCCGCCGCGTCGGCCAGCGCCGCCCCGCCCTCCTCCATGGCGAGCCGGATCAGGCGGTGGCTGTTGAGCGAGTTGGGCGTCCGTTCGATGCGCTCGAAGTCGAAGCGCAGCCCGTCCTTCGCGCCCTCCGCCGCCAGCCGCGCGTCCAGTTCCCGCCCGCGCTCGATGCTGCCGAACTTCCGCGCGCGGTATTCCGCCCGGGGCATCCCGCCCGCGGGCATGTCGGGGTTGAGCTGGAAGGGGTGCCACTGCCGCGCCAGCCGCAGGCCTTCCCCGGCCAGAACCGCCAGCGCCGCGTCCAGCCGCCGCTTGCCCACCCAGCACCAGGGGCAGACGGTGTCCACCACCACCAGCAGCGTTGCCTCGGCCGTCCTCGCCATCGCGCGTCTCCCTTGCCCTGTCGGGGCGATGCAACCATTTCCCATCCGGTCAGGCCACCGGAGCACGCGGCAGGGGCCTTCACCCGCTCGTGAACCGGCGACTGGCCCGGCTCAGGCGTTTCGGCCGCAGACAAGAACGTGGGTGACTATCGTGTTGCGTCAGGGATTTCTGCTCGCCGGGCTGCTGGCACTCGGCGGGTGCTGGGAAGACACCCCCAAGGGCCAATCCATCAATCCCCTGGCCGCGAACGCCCAGGGCGCCGGCGCGGCGGCTGGCAGCGCCCGCATCCGCGCCGCGGCGGAGGAGCGCGTGCGTGGCATCGCCCGTGAGCAGGACGGCCTCCGCTTCCGCGCGGTGGAGGTGCACCGCCAAGTGGCGCCGAACACCTATGCCGTCTGCGGGCAGGCCACTGTTTCCGGCGGCGCCATCTTCATTCCCTTCGTGTCCGTGGTGAAGACGGGCGGGGAGGCGCTGGAGGTGGAGCAGTTCGTCGGGCGCACCAACCTCGAGGCCACCCGCGTTTACGTGGAGCTGGTGAACCGCTGCTTCGATGGCGGCGGCCCGGCGATGCGCGCCGGAGGCGTGCCGGTCGGCCAGCCGACGCCGCCCCTGCCCATGGGCCTGCCGATCCTGGAACAGGTCGGCGAAGCGCCGCCGCCCGCGCCGGAGCTCGTCTCGGCCTCGGCCGCCCCGCGCCCCATGGCGGGCGGCACGCTGGTCATGCGCCAGAACGGCAACCTCCGCTCCACGCCCGGCGGCGGCGGCGCCGTGCTGCGGGTGGCGCGCCCGGGAAGCACGCTCACCATCTTCGGCACCGCCCCGGGTGGCTGGTACCAGGTCGGGGATACCGCGCCGGAGGGCTGGATCCACGGCAGCCTGGGATCGGTGCAGGGCAATACGCTGGCGGTTGCCCAGTAAGGCGCGCCGGCGCTCAGTCCACCTGCGCGCCAGAGCGCCGGACAATCTCCCCCCAGCGCGCCACATCCGCTTCGTGGATGCGCCGGAACGCCGCCGGCCCGGCATCGGCGGGCGGCGTGATGCCCTGGCTGTCCTTGAGCCACGTCACGAAATCCGGCTCCGCGATGATGCGCGCCACCTCCCGCGCCATGCGCTCCTGTATGGGGGAGGGAAGGTGCGGCGGCGCCAGCAACCCGTACCAGGTGCTGCTCTCGAAGCCCGGAAGCCCGCAGGCGTCCTCGACCGTGGGCACGTCCGGAAGGGGCGCGAGGCGCGTCCGCGTGGTCACGCCCAGGGCGCGTAGCTGGCCCTGCTGCACCGGCCCGATGCTTGGCCCACTCTGGTTGAAGAAGAAGGCCGATTCCCCCGACAGCAGGGAGATCATCGCCGGACCCTGCCCGCGATAGGGCACGTGCAGCACGTCGATCCCCGTGGCGGAGGCGAACTGCACGGCCGAGAGATGGGTGGAGGCCCCGTTGCCCGTGGAGGCATAGGCCAGCCCGCCCGGCCTCGCCTTGGCCGCCGCGATCAGGTCGCGGCAGGTCCGGATGTCCGGGGTGTGCTGCGGATTGACCAGCAGCACGTTGGGCACGTCGCCGAGGATGGCGACATGCGTCACGTCCTGCAGCGGATCGAAGGGCAGGGACTTGTAGAGCGTCGCGTTGATCGCGTGCGTGCCGGCCGTGGCCAGCAGGAAGGTGTAGCCGTCCGGCCGGGCGCGGGCGACGTATTCGGAGGCGATGTTGCCGCCGGCCCCCGTGCGGTTGTCCACCACCACGGGCACGCCGAGTGCGCGCGACAGCGGCTCCGCCAGCTTGCGCGCGTAGATGTCCACGCCCGAGCCGTTGGGAAAGCCGCCCATGATCGTGATGGGCCGGTGCGGCCAGGGCGCCTCCTGCGCCGCGGCTGGCAGGGCAAGGGCGGCGAGCGCCGCGAGGGCGAGCGCGGTTCGGCGGAGCATGGGCGGGGTCCTTTCCTTCGGGGCCAGGTCAGGCGAAGTCGCGCGGGCGGATGCCCGCGTGGAAGTAGGTGATCATCGCGTAGATGTCGTAGACCGGTCGCCCGGTGGCGCGCTGCACGGCCGCGGCATAGGGCGGCATGTTCGTGCATTCCAGCACGATGGCACCCACCTCCGGATGGCGCGCCACCAGGCGCTGCGCGGCCTCCACCACGTCCTGCTCCGCCAGGTCCACGTCCATGTCCTCCTTTTCCGCGCGGATCAGCACGCGGAAGAACTCGCGCCCGCTCTCGGTGCCCTCCATGGGGATGTCCGCCGGCACCCCCACCGCCGCCAGATGGGCCGGGCTCAGGCTGGAGCCGGACACGGTGACCAGCCCCACCCGCTGCCCCGGCGGCAGCAGCGCCTGCACCCAGGGCACCTGCATCAGGCTGCTGGTCGCCACGGGCACGCCGACCTCCGCCGCGATCTCCCGCTGGAACACGGACAGGAAGCCGCAATTGGTGGTGATGGCCTCCGCCCCCTGCGCCACGAGGTCCCGTGCCGCCTCCAGGAAGTCGGGCAGGAGGCCGCGTGCTCCCTGCAGCACCACCTTTTCCGGGCTCGCGCCCCGGACCACGCGGTAGAGCACGGGAAAGGGCCAGGTGCCGCCATTGCCCATGTCCCCGTGGATGCGGGGAAAGCGCGCCTCCAGCATCAGGATGCCCAGCGGCGCGCCGTAGAGCGCGCGGCCGCCGCGCGCGACGCCGCGCCGGCGCGTGGGGGAGAGGGGGAGGGAGGTCATGGTCGCTGTCCGGCCCTTGAGGTGGGTATCCCGAGGAGCATAGGGCGGGCCAGCCCGCCTGTGGCACCTCCCGCGCCGGGATCCCCGCTGCGCCGGGCCCGATCTGCCCAGGATCGCGCCACTCCTGCCGCTGCCTGACCGCGAAGCGTGCGCCGGGCCGTTCCGGACCGCCCCTTCCCCTGGCACGCCGGTTGCGCTGGGCTGGGCGCTTTACGGAAGCCCCCGATGCCCGACTCCCAGGACACCCCCTTCGTCGCCGGCCTGTTCCACGTCGCCGTCAAGACCAGCGACCTCGCCGCCACCCTCGCCTTCTACAAGGGCGTGCTCGGCCTCGCGGAAGCGCACCGTCCCGATTTCGGCTATCCCGGCGCCTGGCTCTCGGTGCCGCTGCCGGGCGGCCAGGCGCTGCTGCACGTCTATGCCGGCGGGCCGGCGCTGGGCCCCGAGGGCGTGGCGCCCAGCGGCACCGCCGCCATCGACCACGTCTCGCTCGCCTGCCGCGGCTACCATGCCTTCATCGGCCGCTTCCGGGAGGCGGGGCTGGACTGGCGCGAGTTCCTCGTGCCCGGCACCACCCTCTGGCAGCTCTTCGTCTACGACCCCTCCGGCGTGCAACTCGAACTCACCTTCGACGGCGCCTCGGAAACCGGCGGATCGCCGGACATGTCGGACGGGCGGCGCTACGTCGCCGGCAGCAGCTTCTTCGATCCGCAAACCTATCCGAAGCTCCCGTGAAGGCACCCGCATGAACCCTTCGATGAACCGGCGCGCCCTGCTCGGCGCCGCCGCCGCCACGCCCTTCCTGGCCCGTGCGGCGGCGGCGGCGGCCGATGCCGTGAAGATCGGCGTCTTCAACGTCTCATCCGCCCTGCCCTTCTACGTCGCGCGCGAGCGCGGCTTCTTCGCGGAAGCCGGCCTGGCGGTGGAGGCCGTGCCGCTCCAGGCCGCGCCGCTCATCGTGCAGGCCATGGTGTCCGGCGACCTCGACGGTGCCTCCAACCTCGTCACGCTGGAGGGGGCCAACATCAACGCCCGCCGCGCGAACACCGCCATCTACTTCGCCCTCAACGGCCAGAGCGACCGTTTCCGCATGGAGCAGTTCGTGGTCCGCCCCGGCTGGAACGCGACCACGATCCGCGACCTCAAGGGCGCGCGCATCCTGTCCGCCCCCGGCCCTGCCAACATGTCCGCCGCCCGTGCCGTTCTGTCCTCCGTCGGCCTTCAGGAAGGCCGCGACTACACCCTCTCGGAGCAGCAGATGGGCGTGCATGTCGGCGCGCTCGCCGCCGGCACCTTCGATGCCGCCTACACGCTGGAACCCCAAGCCACCATCGCCGAGCGCCAGGGCGCCGCGCGGCGCCTGGAGGCGGGCGTGATCGCCACCCACCTGATCGGCCGCCCCGATGCCCAGGCCTGGGCCGCCGGCGCCGCCTTCACCGGCAAGTTCCTGGATGCCAGACCCGAGGTCGCCGCCCGCTTCGCCGGCGCCTGGGCCAAGGCCTGCGCCACCATCCGCACCGACGCCTCCGTGCGCGACCTGCTGGTGCCCTTCATGCAGACCTCCGCCGAACTCGCGCCCACCGTCCCGCTCGTGAACTTCGCGATGGTGCGCGACATGGCCCCGCAGGAGATCGCCGACTTCCAGAAGTTCGTGGACCTCGCCGTCGCCCAGGGGGTGGTGCGGAGCGCGATCGACGTGAAGTCCTTCCTGCGCCCGCTGTGACGCCCATCACCCCCCGGGAGGCCGCGGTCACCGTCCGCGGCCTTTCCAAGTCCTTCCGCGGCCAGCCCGTCCATGCCGGGCTGGACCTCGACCTGAGGCGCGGCGACATCCTGTCGGTCTTCGGCCCCAACGGCTGCGGCAAGTCCACGCTGATCAACATGATGGCCGGGCTGCTGGAGGCGGATGCCGGCAGCGTCCTGTTTGACGGCCGCACCGTGCGCGAGGCCCGCATCGGCTATGTCTTCCAGAACTACCGCGAGGCCCTGCTGCCCTGGAAGCGCGCCGCCGACAACATCCGCTACCCGCTGCGCCTGCTGCGCCAGCCCCGCGCCCAGGTGGAGCGGCGCCTTCAGGCCCTGGTCGCCGCCTTCGACGTGCGCTTCGACCTCAACCGCTATCCCTACGAGCTTTCGGGCGGCCAGCAGCAGCTCGTCTCGGTCATGCGGGCGCTGGCGGTGGAGCCGGAGGTGCTGTTCCTCGACGAACCTTTCTCGGCGCTGGACTACGAGACCACCCTCTCGCTCCGCGAACTCCTCGGCCGCGTGCTGAAGGAGAACCGCATCACCGCCATGCTCGTCTCCCACGACCTCGAGGAATCCATCGCCCTGTCGGACCGCGTGCTGATGCTGACCCGCAGGCCATCCCGCATCGTGGACGACGTGCCCGTGCCGCTGGCCTGGCCGCGCGACGCCGCGACGCTGTCCTCGCCGGACTTCGTGGCCATCAAGCGCCGCTGCCTGGATGTCTTCACCGCCTCCGTCCGTGCCAGGCCGGAGGCCGCGTGATGCGCGCGCTGGTCCCCCCGGTTCTGGGCGCCCTCGGCTTCATCGCCTTCTGGCAGGCGGCGGTGCTGCTGCGCGTGGCGGATCCCGTGCTGCTGCCATCGCCGGCCGAGACGGCGCGCGACACCTGGGCGGCACTGGCCACGGGCACGCTGGCCCATGATCTCGGCCGCACCGTCTGGCGCACCCTGCTCTCCTTTGCCATCGCCTCGGCCATCGGCGTGCCGCTCGGCGTGGCCCTCGGCGCGCAGGAGCGCCTCTACCGCGCGGTGGAGTTCGTGGTGGACTTCTTCCGTTCCACCCCCGCCTCCGCCCTCTTTCCGCTGTTCCTGGTGCTGTTCGGCACGGGTGAGGCGACCAAGATCGCGGTGGCCGCCTTCGGCGCGGCCCTCGTCATCCTGTTCAACGCCGCCTATGGGGTCATGAACGCCCGCCGCACCCGCGTCCTGGCCGCGCGCGTCATGGGCGCGGGTTCCGCCCGCATCCTGGTGGACGTGCTGGTCTGGGAGGCACTGCCGCAGATCCTGGTCGGCATGCGCCAGGGCGTCTCCCTGGCGCTGGTGATCGTGGTGGTGGCGGAGATGTTCATCGGCTCCACCGACGGCCTCGGCCAGCGCGTCATCAACGCGCAGATGCTGTTCGAGAGCGGGCTGATGTACGGCGCCATCTTCGTGGCCGGCGCGCTGGGCTACGTGCTGAACCTGCTTTTCCTTCTGATGGAGAAGCGCTTCGTCCACTGGTCCGGGAAGTAGCCCGCCGACCGTTCCGCCTGCCCGTGCCAAACCCCTGGCGCTTCGAGCCGTTTTCCCGGACGGAAGGGGGGGCGCCATGCGCCACCCCCGATGCCTTCTGCCGAAAGGGAACCGGACATGGCCG